>JAEEGL010132557.1_pt1 | contig 11195 bp, 7 predicted proteins | sample 9134231 | NCBI WGS metagenome assembly JAEEGL01 (sample SAMN16246548, study PRJNA631951) | gut metagenome | biome: gut microbiome; feature: rumen; material: fiber-attached | host: Bos | place: Iran: Karaj | collected 2018-10
CCTCTCGGGTAACCCTCGGGAGCATCAGGCAGGAGGTGACGAATTCGCCGGTTTCCCCATAGGACATCCCATAGCGGTAAGGCAGGAGAGGATCGCCGAAATTGGACGGGGACGCATGACCGGGATCGTCCTCCATGAGGCCCTGGATCAGGAGGCGTACATAATCGTTCGCACCCTGATCGCCAGCAAGGTCGTTCCACTGGAGGGTATCCTCGGCATCGGACCGGGGACGCTCCTTCTGAATCATTCCGGAGGGGGCTTTCACGCCGAAGAGCAGATCTTTCCATACCCAGGGATCCGTTCCGAAAATATATTCGATCCCGCCGGTCCCGTAAAGCGGCTTCCTGTTATAGGGCAGGTACAGAACGGCATCCGCGGTTTTCAGAACATATTCGGTGGGCATGCAGGTGAGGGTCATGACCATGGGCACTCCGTCCGCCCAGGCATCCTCCATGAAGATTTCCGCATCTTCGCCAATGGAGGAAAAGAGACCCACGCAAACATCGGCGTCATAGGAATACGGGACACATGTCGCGATGCCGGAAAGGGCGTCTGTATACTGGTCCATGATCTCCGGAAGATCGGAGGCAAAATAGACACTGATGCCTTCCGAGAGGGGCAGAAGACCTTTGTCGTTTTTCAGAAGGGTGGCAGATGCAGCTTCGAGACGCTCGGTGAGTTCCACTTCCGCGGCATTGCGGGCAGCATGAAGATCCTCGTTGGTATACAGATCCCATTTTTCCGCGCAGTATTTCTCCGAAGCGGTGAAACGCAGGGCTTCCAGCGGATCCCTGTAAGGATCCTCAAAAAGGCCTTTGCGGAACTTCCAGGCGAGGACGCGGAGAACGCTGCGGTCCACCAATTCGCTGCTGACCTCGCCGTCCGAGAGGCCCTGCACGATGCAATCCGGCCAGGAGGACATGGCGGAGCCGGTGGTCGTTCCGTCGCCGTTGTCGATCCCGTTGATATTTGTTCCGTGATAGACGGTGCCGGAGGTAAAGAGATCCGTGCCGTTTTTCAGGGCTTCGTTATAAAGCCAGGCACCGGACTGCCGGGCGAGATCGACCCCTTCCGCCGTGATACCGCTCACCTGGTCGCCGCGGCCGAGGGCCTGGCGGTCTGAAATGACGATCCCTGTATATCCGAGGGTATCGCGCAGGCAGGACATGCTGGCCCGGTCCCACTTCACATCGGTGGTGCCGGAGATGCCGGTTCCGCCGCAGTCCGTCATGATCCATTCCACGCCCGCATCGATAGCGGCTTTCCAGCCGGTCAGCCAGTTTTCCAGGTTGTTCGCGACACTGTGGGCGTCGCCATAGGGAACATCGCCGCCGCGGCCGATCCAGTACTTGGCGCAGGCGGAGAGGCCGCCGGCCATGAGGGCTGGGATTTCCGCCCTGACGCCGGAAACGATATGCTCCGGGTTTTCGCCGTAATAAGAACCGATTTCGCCTCCCTGGGGCTGGAGCGTTACATGATACCCCATTTTGCTCATGGCTTCCCCATACCAGGAGCAAAGCTCGGCCGCCAGATCCGGATCGTTTGCCGCGCCGAGAGCGGCATGGGCCGCATCCATCAGGCCGGCGAAGGAGTATTCCCGGTCGGTGATGACCGTGGCGGGAACGGAAAGGCGCGTGGATTCCGCGGCAGCCTGAACGGCGTTCAGGATTTCCGCGGTCTGATCCGGATCTTCGTTGAGATTGAAAAGAAACGAATGAATATGGAAATCCTCCATGATGCCAGCGGCACGCTCCGGAACGGGACTGACGCAGAAAAGGGAGCCGGCTTTCTCTTCCGGTTCCATCCGGGAGAGAAGATCCTGCGCGCGCTCCTCCGGGGAAAGACGCCAATCCTCATAAGGATCGAGGGCGCCGCTGCCGTTCAGATCCTTAAAGAACAGTCCGTCCGGTTCCAGTATCGGAGTGACGCCCTCAACATATGAAAGCTGTGCCTGGGATTCAGAGCCCGGGAGGAGCGTATAAAGGGTGTGCATCGGAGTATCCGCCAGAGTGCCTGAACAGCAGGGGAGGACAACGGCCAGCGCAAGCAAAAACAGGAGCAAGTTCTTTTTGTTCATCATAACGATCCCGCCTCCGGTGCACGGTGCACCTTGTTTTTTTCGTCAGGGGTTATTATACATGCCTTCAGCGGAAGGTTCAAGGGCAGCAGGCGGAGTTTCATTTGCATTATCGCGTGGTTTTCCATATAATATGGAACAGATCTGCGGGAGGAGGGAACGAAATGTACGGATGTCCCGGATGCGGGAGCATGATGACATTTGATATCAAAGGCCAGGAGCTGAAATGCGGCCGGTGCGGACGGACGGAGAGCATCGAGGAGGCAGACAAGCGGGAGGCAAGAACCGCCGGGAGCAGCTTCTCGGTGGACCTGCTGAGCTGCCCGACCTGCGGAGCGGAAATCCGGGCGATGAACACCGCTCAGGCAGCTTTCTGCAGCTATTGCGGCTCGAGCGTGATGCTGGAGAGCAGGACATCGGATATGGATGCACCGGAAACAGTGGCGCCTTTCCGGGTCACCCGGGAGGAATGTTTCGAGAAATACCGGAACATGGTGAAAAAAAGCCTGTGCGCGGACCGGCGGCTGAAGAAGGACGTAACGGCAGAAAGCTTCCGGGGAATTTATGTTCCCCAGTATATCTATGCCGCGTCGGTGAAGGGCGAAACGGTGCTGGAGGGTACCCAGACGAAAGGAAACGATACCTACTATTACAGCACGTCGGTTTCGCTGGATCACGAATTCGGCAATATTCTGCATGACGCTTCGAAGGAAATGCCGGATGCGATGAGCGAGAAGATCGCCAGGGTGGAGCCGGACGCATTCAGACCTTTTTCTCCGGCTTACCTGAGCGGGTACTATGCGGACGTACCGGATACGGAGGAAAACGCGTATCTGCCCTTTGCCAAAGCGGAAGCGGTGCGGCTGGGGCTACAGGACGTGATGAAGGACCTGGAGGGAGGCATCCACTATTCCACCGGAGAGGCGGAAAAGAAGCTGGTGAACATGGCGAACGCGGAATGTACCGGCAGAACGCTGGTGCCGGTGTGGTTCATGTCGATCCGGAGCAGGGGACGGCTGCTGTATGCCATACAGAACGGCGTGACGGGAGAAATGACGGCGGATATTCCGATGGATATTCCGCGGTTCGGGCTGATTGCCCTGATTGCAGCGATTCCGTTGTTCTTCCTGTTTAACAGTATCCTGACGCTGCGGCCGGAGATGGTGCTGATTGCAGCAATGCTGCTGGCGCTGGGCACCCAGTGGATTGTGAGCCTGCGGCAGAGAAACATCGCGGACAAGGAACAGGCGGAGGCGGCGAAGGACGGAACCGACAACCTGGCCCGCCGGCTGAAGCAGCGCAAGCGCATGGCCAGCCATGCCAAGGGCGGCGGCGCAAACACGATCGAAAGTATCGGCGGATTCGGCGGGATGATCGCACTGGTGATCCTTCTGACGCAGTTTTCAAAGATTAACGACGCGAGGGTCTTCCAATTCGGCGCGCTGGGGATGACGGCATTGATGGGTGTGCTGATCTGGAACGGTGCGCGTACGAAGGCGCGGACGCCGGCCGGGAGCTTCGCGGCGATGACCGTGATGGCACTCGGTGCGGTGAACCTGATTCTGGATCCGTTCCACAGCGACGACCTGGTGAACTATCTGCTGGCCATCGCGTGCCTGGCGGCGGTCATCTGGATCTGCGTGGATCTGCTGCTGCTGCACAACCGGGAATGCTCCAATCCGCTGCCCCAGTTCGAGAGCCATCAGGGAGGTGAGGGGAATGCGTAAATTCCTGAGCTGCCTGACAGCACTGCTGCTGGCGCTGGTTCCTCTTGCCGGCGCCATGGGCGAGGATGTGACGGAAAAGAACGGAGAAACAGGCTATACGCTGATCATTGAAGACAAGGCAGGGTTGCTGGATCCGACGGAAATCAAAGCGGTGACGGAGACTATGCGGCCTGTACTTCAGTATGCAAGCGCCGGGTTTATCACCCGGGCGGCGGACGGAGACAGCGGCAACAGCGCAACCAAAGCCCAACGATGGGGCGACGGCGTTTTCGGCAGCGGAACGCGGTTTACGGTTTTCATCATCGACATGCAGAACCGGCACCTGGATATCTATGCCAGCCGGCCGCTGGCCGGGGTGCTGACCGCTGCGGAAGAAAACTCCATTACGGACAACGTATACAAACTGGCTTCCAGCGGGAATTACGGCGAATGTGCCGGGGAAGCCTTCCGGCAGATTGAACGGGTATTGCGGGGCGAGAAGATCGCGACGCCGATGAAGACCATCAGCAATGCCCTGCTGGCGCTGATCGCCGCGATGCTGGCAGCGTACCTGCTGATTTCCGGATGGGCCCGGAAGGAGCAGGAGGTCAGCATGCCGACCGCTGTGAAGGGAGCTGCCGCAGGCGCGGCAACCGTCGTGCTGGCGAACCACCTGAAAAAAGTCGTCCATCACGAATCCAGCGGCGGCGGTCACGGAGGCGGCTTCGGCGGAGGAGGCGGAGGAGGCGGCGGCGGAAGCAGCGGCGGCCACGGATTCTGACGACCGGAAACAGAGAATGAAGACAAGAGAGTCAATGGCTGTTCTGCCATTGGCCCTTTTTTTGCCTGCAAAATCCAAAATGTGGCAAAAGCACTGTTCATTCACATGGCAGAAGGGTATAATACGGAACCGTTCCGGAAACTTGTACGTACATGCGAGCGTTTTTTGGATGCTTACTGACAGATCTGGATTTCGAGCTTGATTAATTGGGGAATGAGGCAGAGGGCATATGATCCGGAAACAGATTAAGTGGCTGATTGAGAACATGGATCCGAAATACCGGAGGCAGCATGTGATCGCCCTGGCGATCTGTGTATTTTCCTGTGTGCTGCTGCTGGTGAACCCGGCGCTGAGCCGCCGGCTGATCGACGACGTGATCATGGCTCAGAATCCGGATCCGCTGCTGCCGATTCTGGCGGTGATGCTGGCCGTGAAGCTGGGACGGGAGGGAATGCGCTACCTGATGGTGATCCTGATGGAGACGGATTCCCAGAATCTGATCTTCAATCTGCGCAGGCGGCTGTACGAAAAGATGCAGTATAACGACATGCGCTTTTTTGACAACAACCGGACCGGGGACCTGATGACCCGGATGAGCGCGGACCTGGACTGGTGCCGCCATTTCATGAGCTACATCGATTATCGGATTGTGGACGCGATCTGCACCTATGTGTTCGCGATGGGGTACCTTTTCACGGTGAACTGGAAGCTGACGCTGATGCTGACCGTGATCACCCCGGCGCTGCTGGTGATCAGCCAGATGCTGAGGAAACGGGTGCGGCCCCGGTTTGTTTTTATGCGGGAAAAACTCTCCGAAATGAATACAGCCGCGCAGGAAAACATTGCCGGGAACCGGGTCGTGAAATCCTTCGCGCGGGAGGAATATGAGAAAGAACGGTTCGAGGAGCGCAACAGCGCTTTTATGGAAAGCCATCTGAAAATCAACAAGGTATGGCTGACCTTTTTTCCGATGATCGAGATGCTGGTGAACGCGATTCAGCTGGTGACGGTGTTTGCCGGCGGCATCTTCATTATCCGGGGAGAGATCACGCCCGGCGAACTGGCGATTTTTACCGGACTGAGTTGGGCCGTTTCCAACCCCATGCGGGAGCTCGGTACGCTCATTAACGACCTGCAGCGCTTTTCCACCAGCGCGGCGAAGGTGATCGAACTGTTCTACAGCCAGCCGGAAATCACGGACAGTGAGGACGCGGTTTCCCACGGGAAGGTGAACGGGGATATCGAATTCCGGAACGCCTCTTTCAGCACAGAAGGGAAGAGCATCCTGAAGGATGTGAGTTTTCATGCGCCGGCGGGAAAGACGGTGGCCGTGATGGGCCCGACAGGCGGGGGAAAGACCACGATGATCCATCTGCTGGCCCGGTTCTACGACACAACGGAAGGCGCGGTGCTGGTGGACGGATGCGACGTGCGGAAATGGAAGCTGCAGGAGCTGCGGGGAGGTATTGGCACAGCAACGCAGGATGTGTTCCTTTTTTCTGATACGGTGGAAGGTAATATCGCCTTCGGCAACCAGGCGCTGAGCCTGGACGAGGTGAAGGATTTTGCTGTCCGGGCAGACGCGGCAGAATTTATCGACCACCTGCCGGATGGGTATGATACGATTATCGGCGAGCGGGGCGTCGGACTCAGCGGCGGACAGCGGCAGCGGATTGCCCTGGCCAGGGCTATGGCTGTACAACCCGGTATCCTGGTCATGGACGATACGACAAGCGCGGTGGACAGTGAAACGGAGCAGTATATCCAGCAGCAGCTGCGGCATCTGCCCTTTGCCTGCACAAAGTTCATCATTGCCCAGCGGATTTCTTCCATGAGGGACGCGGACCTGATCCTCGTGGTCGAAAACGGAACGGTCACCGAGCGTGGAACGCACCATGAGCTTCTGGAGAAAAAGGGATATTACTGGCAGACGTATTGCCTGCAGTACGGGATCCCGATGAAGGAGGCGGTCTGAAATGGCGCGGAATAAGTTTGACGTAGATGAAAAGCTGGAGTCACCGTTTCAGTGGAGCCACCTGAAGATGGCCGGGAAATACATCGGCCGGCATAAGTACAAGATGCTGCTGGCATTGCTGCTGAGCGCCATGGCCAGCGTCGCGGCGCTCTTCATCCCGAAAATCACACAGTGGGTTTTGGATGAGGCGGTTCCCAACCAGGATACGGCGATGATCGGCCGGATGGCGCTGATCTTTGTCGGGATCATTGCACTGGGAATTGCAATGAATACGATCCGAAGCCGTATGATGGTGCATGTGAGCCAGCAGATCATCCATGATATCCGGAGCGACTTGTTTGCCCACCTGCAGAAGCTGCCCTTCACCTATTATGACAGCCGTCCGGCAGGAAAGATCCTGGTGCGGGTGATCAACTATGTGAATTCGGTATCGGATATCCTGAGCAACGGCATTATCAATATGATCCTGGAGATCATCAATCTGGTTTTTATCGTTGCCTTCATGTTTTCCACCAATGCCACGCTGGCGACGGTCATCCTGTCCGGGCTTCCGTTCTTCATTGCGGTGATCCTGATCATCAAGCCCCGGCAGCGAAAGGCCTGGCAGAACCAGAGCAACAAAAACAGCAATTATAACGCCTACCTGGCGGAATCCATCGACGGTGTGCGGGTGAGCCAGCTGTTTGACCGGCAGGAGGTCAATATCGGGATTATGGAAAAGCTGGCTGCCGCCTGCCGGAAGGCATGGATGCGGGCGGTCCGGATCAGCAATACGGTGTGGCTGACGAGCGAGACCATGACGCAGCTGGTGATGACTTTCCTGTATATCGCGGGAGTTTACTGGATGGGCGGCGGGAAGATGGTTTCCTTCGGCGTGATCCTGGCTATGGGCCAGTATGTGAGCCGGTTCTGGCAGCCAATCACCAACCTGGCGAACATTTACAACTCCTTTGTAAACAATATTGCCTACCTGGAGCGGATTTTTGAAACAATGAACGAACCGGTGACGGTGGACGACGTTACGGGAGCGGAGGAACTGCCGGACCTGACTGGTGAAGCTGATTTCGAGGATGTTAGTTTTGCCTACGAAGAAGGGACCTTTGTGCTGGAGCATATGAACCTGCATGTAAACGCGGGGGAGAGCGTCGCCCTGGTAGGTCCTACAGGCGCCGGAAAAAGCACGATTATCAACCTGCTATGCCGGTTCTATAACCTGAACGGAGGCAGGATTATCCTGCATGGGAAGGACGGAAGCGAGCGGGACATCAGCCGGGTGACGCTGCACTCCCTACGGAGCCGGCTGGGGATCATGATGCAGGACAGCTTTATCTTTTCCGGTACGGTGATGGACAACATCCGGTACGGGCGGCTGGACGCGACGGATGAGGAAATCAAAGAGGCGGCCACCCGGGTGCGGGCGGACGAGTTCATCCGCCGGATGCCCAAAGGATACAAAACGGAGGTAAAGGAGCGGGGAAGCAACCTGAGCCAGGGTGAAAAGCAGCTGATCGCCTTTGCACGGACGCTGCTGAGCGATCCTGCGATCCTGATCCTGGATGAGGCTACGAGCTCCATTGACACGCAGACGGAAAAGCTGCTGCAGGAAGGAATCCGGGAGATGCTGAAGAACCGGACCAGCATCATTGTGGCCCACCGGCTGAGTACAATCAAGAACTGTGACCGGATTCTGTACATCAGCAACAAGGGCATTGCAGAGATGGGCAGCCACGAGGAGCTGATGGCGAAGAAGGGGCTGTACTGGCAGCTTTATACGGCGCAAGTAGCTTGAAAGCGGTCAGCGGTCAGTGGCCAGTGATCAGTGATTAGTTTTTAGTTGTTAGTTTTTAGTTGTTCGTTGAAGGGGACGGGAGTTGACAGGACGGGGTTTCGGGTTTAGAGTGGAGGCTGGTTTTCAGAGAAACTCGGCGGAGGCAGCGGGATTATGCACATGCGGACGAAAAAATGGGCCAGGCCGGAGCTTGCGGCCTGCCCTTTTTATGTAAACGGCGGGGAGGAGATTCGGGGGAAGTGGCGGGAACGCTTCGCGGATCCGTCCCGGCCGCTGCATATGGAAATGGGGTGCGGAAAAGGCGTCAGCACCGCGCAGATGATCGCCGACCATCCGGAGATCAACTATATCATCAGCGACATGAGCCCGGACGTGCTGGGGACAGCCCGGCGGAATCTCCTGGAGGCCTGCGGGGGGGATCCCTCCAACGTGATGATCCTGCGGACGGACATCTGTTTTATCCACAGGGTATTCGGACCGGAGGACGCCGCCGAGCGGATCTATATCCATTTTTGCAATCCCTGGACAGAGCATCCGAAACACGCGAAAAGGCGGCTGACGCATCCCAGGCAGCTGATGCAGTACCGGGAGTTCCTGAAGCCGGCCGGGGAAATCTGGTTCAAAACCGACGACGATACGCTGTTTGAGGATTCGCTGGCGTATTTTGACCTGTGCGGATTCGAAGCGGTGTACCGGACCCGGGATCTGCACCGGGACGGGTTTGCGCCGAACTACATCTCTGAGCACGAGCGGAAATACATGGAGATGGGGGTACCGATTAAGGCCGGAATCTTCCGGATGAAAGAGGAGAAACCGGAGCTGGATCCGACGCGGTACCGGCTGACGCCGGGAGTGCGGCGGGAGACGCTGGAGCGGCTGAAGTGGGCTGTGGACAGTGGACAGTGGTCAGTAGGCAGTGATCAGTAATCAGTTGTCAGTTTTTAGATTTTAGTTGTTCATTGTCAGACAAGGTTCCATTCACTGCGGTTCCGGATGGCGAATCGGCAGCCGGGAAGGCCTGAGAGTGCATAAAAACAGAGAATATACAGCATAATATGCACAGGATACTGAATAAACAGAAATAATAACGATAAATAATGCATAAAAATGCAAAAACATGATTGACAGATGCATACCTGGATGTTATACTGTGTCCAATCTTACGGAAAGAATGAGGAGGAAACGGAAATGAAAAAGATTTTAGCGATGATCCTGGCATTGGCGATGGCGCTGTGCGCGGCCGCGGCATTCGCGGAGTTTAAGACGGTGGAAGCCGGCAAGTTCATCTACGCGACAAGCCCGGATTTCCCGCCTTTTGAATCCACAGACGACGAAGACAATGTGATCGGCATTGAGCCGGACATCCTGGCGATTATCTGCGAGAACCTGGGGCTGACTGCCCAACCCTATGCGATCGACTTTGACAGCGCGCTGGTGGCGCCTTCCGCCGGTAAGGCGGACGCCGTTGTTTCCGGCGTGACGGTGCGGGAAGACCGGAAGGCAACCCTGGACTTTACGATTCCCTATGTTACGATTGTGCAGGGCATTGTTTTCAAGGCAGGCGCCGACGTGACCCTGGAGAACCTGAAGGACAAGGCGATCGGCGTCCAGAGCGGCACGACCGGCCAGATCTACGCCGTGGATGACTTCGGCGAGGATCATGTGGTCTCTTACGACAAGTATTCCCTCGCGTTCCAGGCGCTGCAGAACGGACAGATCGACTGCATCATGGTGGACGACATGGTCGGCGCCGCGTACATAAAGCAGATTCCAGGGCTGGAAATGATCAAGACTGAATATGAGCCGGAAGAGTTCGCCTTCGGCTTTGCCAAGGGAAATACTGAACTGGTGGAAGCGTTCAACGCCGAACTCCAGAAGCTGATTGACGACGGCACCATCGAGCAGATCATTCTGAAGTGGAACGAGTAATCTGAACCGATCTGACTGATCCGTTCAGATCAGGGTGACTTTTCACGCCGGAAGGAAAAGGCGAAACCGCCTTTTCCTTTCTGCATTGTCCGGGATGCAGCTGATTCAAAGGATCTGTGAGCCAGGGGCTGGCTCCCTGGATCAACGTGAAGGAGAGGATTCGTTTCCATGGAACAATTTGTGGCTTGGAAGGCACTGATGTCCGCAGGGGAGCCGACCACCTTATGGCAGCAGTTCTACGTGCTGTTTTATCAGGCTTTTATTGAAAACGACCGCTGGCTTCAGTACCTGAACGGCGTGGTAACCACGCTGTACGTGACGGTTCTGGCACTGCTGCTGGGCGTGATCCTGGGCATCATCGTCGCAGTGGTCCGCACCGCCCACGACCAGCAGCGCCGCGGGCACAGGAATCCCATCCTGGGCTTTTTCAACGGCATTCTGAAGATTTACGTTACCGTGATCCGCGGTACCCCGATGATGGTGCAGCTGATGATCATGAGCCTGGTGATCTTCTCTTCCAGCCGGAACTTTGTGATGGTCGGCGCGCTGACGCTGGGAATCAACTCCGGCGCGTATACCGCGGAGATCATCCGCGGCGGACTGATGAGCGTGGACCAGGGACAGATGGAAGCCGGCCGAAGCCTTGGGATGAACTATACCGACACCATGCGCTTCGTCGTTGTGCCCCAGGCGATCAAAGCGATCCTGCCGGCGCTGGGAAACGAGTTCATCGTGCTGCTGAAGGATACCTCCCTGATCAGCGTGATCGGCGGGAAAGAGCTGCTGTACGCAGCCCGCAGCATTACTGCACGGAACTACGAACCGATGTATCCGTATGTCGGAGCGGCAATCATCTACCTGTTGTTGGTCATGCTGTTTACCTGGCTGCTGGGGATATTCGAAAGGAGGCTGCGCGCAAGTGATCGACGTTAAGAACC
>JAEEGL011278991.1_pt1 | contig 11195 bp, 6 predicted proteins | sample 9134231 | NCBI WGS metagenome assembly JAEEGL01 (sample SAMN16246548, study PRJNA631951) | gut metagenome | biome: gut microbiome; feature: rumen; material: fiber-attached | host: Bos | place: Iran: Karaj | collected 2018-10
CCACATCAAGATGGACGAGCGCCTCATGATGGTCGACGCGGAGGGCTGGGCGACGGCAGGCGATCCTGTCTACTATGACTTCTACGTCGGCGACGGCACGAAGCGCCGGTTCCTTGCGACGAACATGACGGGGGCGCTGGGCCAGCTCGTCTCGATCACGGACGCTCGCGGCGTCACCGTGACGCCCGCCGACATGGGCGTCGACATCGTCTACGACTCCAACGGCGTGCGGCAGTTCCTGACGCCGTCGCGCCTTGCGGACATCGTGCAGCATCCGGGCTTCACTGGCTACGATGTCAAGGTGTATGCGATTGCCGAAGCGCCTTCGAAGAATGCCGCGACAGGGCTTTACGCTCTGCCGAACGCCGCGCCAGTCAAGGTGTTCAACGTTCGCCGCGAAAACGAAGGAAAGCGCGCCGTCGTCACGGTCAAGCGGGGCGGCGGCGATACTCAGCGCTATGTCTACGACTACGTGATGGGAGACTGGTCGCTGACGCGTCCGTCGGGCGTGGAGGAGCGCAAGGAGCGCGTAATCGAAGACGAGCGCGCTGCGCAGGTCGTGAAGGACATCCTGTCGTCGTCTGGAGAGCGTCTGTCCAGGTCGGAAAAGAACTACAAGTGGGAGTCCTGGGGGTTTGCTATGACGAACAAGGTCGAGGGCTTTGGCGGCGTTACAAACGTTACCGAGTGGACGTACTACACCTCAGGCAACGGCAAGGGAAAGATTAAGACAAAGAAACTCCAGTCGGGGCTTTTGACGCAGTACGCATACGATTCATCAGATCGAGTGATTTCTGAGACGCGCTCCGGTCCCGGCATGATGACCGAGACGACGACCTACGACTACACGCCGGTCGATCCGAGCGATCTCGTGCTTCCTGTCGACACCCGCCCGCGCACGGTCGTCAGGAAGCTCAACAACATCGAATGCGATCGCACGTACTACGTCTACTCGCCCTTGACCAACATCGTCGAGCGTGTTGGCACACAGGGCGCGGCTTTTGGCGGAACGAATGTGCTCCGCACAGTGACTACATTCTACCCCGTAACGGTAGGGGCGAGCGTCCTCACTCGCCCGCAAGCTGGCTTTGTCGCCTCCATCCGCCACGAGGATGGCACACTCGACCTCTATGACTATGCGCTTTCGTCAAACACTTGGATCCGCACTGTAACTCATCTCCACGAGCAATCCCCCGCGCCTGTCTCCGGCAAGACGCCCCGCGACATCACCATCACCAATGCGCGAGGTGAAGTAACCGAAACTCGCACCGAGGCAATGATCGACGGGATTTGGTATACTATTGCCAGAAACCGTATGACATACAATCTACAGGGCAAGCGGATAACATCCGAAAACCTCGCCGGTCAGGTGACGACCACGGCGTGGGACTGCTGTCACAAGGTTTCCGAGACCCAGCCTGACGGCTCCACTACTACATGGGATTACGACGAAGAAGGGCGTATGATTGCCGCATCACGTCTTATTCCGCTCGACATGACCAACGTCACTTGGCTTACGACTTGCTACGAGTACGATGCCCTTGGTCGCCAAGTTGCCACTTGGAAGACCAACTACGCTGCTCAAGTTGGCCTCCCAGCGACGCGTGCCCGTTACGATCGGCTTGGCCGTGTCTGCGCCCGCGTCGACCAGCTCGGCAGCACCACGACGACGACCTACAGTCCAGACGGGCGAACCGTGTTCGTCCGTAATCCCAACACCTCAACCCGTGTTGTCACGCGTTCCCCCAACGGCGATACGCTCTCCATTACCGGCACCGCGGTAACTCCCGAGTTCCACACCTACGGCATACTCCCAGACGGCACGCGCTGGTCGAAGACCGTACAGGGCGAAACAGCCTCTTCGCCTCGCTTCACCAAGCGTTACGAAAACCTCATTGGTCAGACCATTCGCGAAGAGCGTTCTGGTTTCCAGGGCGCGGTACTCTCCACTGTTCACACATATGATTCATTCGGCCGCATCGTCTCCACCTCCGCCGACTACGAGCCATGCACCGAGTACACCTACGACACTCTCGGCAACCGCACCGCGACAACACGCTTGGTAGGGCTCGCTGTCCCCAGCGAGCCGCAATCCGGATCGACCGAATGGCGAAAGACGGAGTCATTCTCTTCGTTTGTCATGGACGATTCTGCAATTTGGCTCACCCAAACCAACATCGTCTCTTGTTCCGATGCTTCAATTGCTCCTCTCGTTTCTTCTTCTGCTCGCCAGCTCACCGGCCTAACCGCCTCGCTTCCCGCGCGCTCCCACACCACCGACATCCGCGGCAATGTCACGGAAAACCAATTGAACGTTTCCGTCCCGGTAGTCACATCGTCCCAGGTTGTCCCGTATGCTACAAATAGGCCGTTGACAGTCTCGCGCTATGGGGTTGAGATTCAGACGGTCTCTGTTTCTGCCGTCACCAACACTGTCGCCTACGATTCTCTTGGCCGCCAAATCGCTCACATCGACGGTCGTGGAAATACGACTCACACAGAATACAACAATCGCGGTCAGCGTTCCGCTTCTATCGACGCCCTTGGTAACCGCACAACCTACGCCTATGACCAGTTTGGCAATCTCGCCTCGGTCACCGATCCCCTCGGCAACGCGACTGTCTACGAATACGACCTTCGCGGACGGAAGACCTACGAAGGCGGCGCGACATATCCTGTTCGCTACACCTACGACATCTTCGGCAACAAGGCAACGATGATGACGTACCGCAACGAATCACTTGGCCCCAACTCAGGTGATGTCACCACCTGGCTCTACGACATCGCCTCTGGCTCGATGACCAACAAAGTCTACGCCGACGGCAAAGGTCCTTCCTACAGTTATACCCCCAATGGTATACTTTCACGCCGCACATGGGCTCGTGGCATTGTCACGGACTACTCCTACGACAACTGGGGCAGCCTCACCAACACAGTTTACTCGGATGACACTCCCACCGTCTCGCTTGCGTACAACGCCCTTGGCCGTCAGACCGAAGCCCGTGACGCCGCAGGCGTCACCACTTTCCTCTACGACTTCTTCGGCGCTCTCACCAACGAGACAGTTGTCGGCGTTGCGGGCACGAACACTATCGACCGTTATTGGGACACCTTCGGCCGCAATGCTGGCTATGCGCTCAACGGCGCCCGCCAGACAATCCTCGCTTATGATCTCACGACAAGTCGCCTCGCCTCAATGCAGATCCCGTCTGAGCAATCAAACGATCCAAACAATCCAAATAATCAAACAATCAAACAATTCTCCTGGAGTTATCACGTCGGAAGCGACCTCAAATTGTCACTTGCGTATCCCAATGGCTTGAATGCTTCTTGGTTATACGATGCCAACAACCAGCTACTCCATGTTTGCAACGCAACGCCGACCAATGTAATCTCGCAGTATGATTACACATACGATGCCGCTGGTCGTCGCGTCGCCTGTTGGAAAACAGGCAGCGCATTTGCGCAGAACGACACGATTGCCTACGCCTACAACAATCGTAGCGAGTTGACGAATGCCGTAGCGGCGATTGATGCCGAATACCGCTACGCTTACGGCTTCGACGATATCGGCAACCGCGAAACTGCTGCCGAGCGCGGTACGAATACAACGTACGCTGCCAACAGTCTCAATCAGTATACATCGATATCCAACAGTCTTTCAACTTTTCAACCGGTTTTCGACGACGACGGAAACCAGACCCTTATTAAAACCGCGACAGGCTTCTGGTCCATTACTTACAACGGCGAAAACCGCCCAATCCTCTGGGAGAACATCTCTGCAAACTCACCCACACCCACACTCATCTCAATGTCCTACGACCGCATAGGCCGCCGCGTGACGAAGAACGAATGTCGGTTCATTTATGACGGTTATCTGCAGATTGCAGACAATAACGGTAATGCATATGTGTGGGATCCGACCTGTAAAGTTGCAACGCGCCAGCTTGCATGGTTAATTCTCACTGGATTTGGCGAGGGAAGATATTACACACACGATGGCAATAAGAACGTAAGCGAGGTCGTTTCTGCCGACAGCTCAATCGCTGCTCATTACGGGTACGCGCCGTTCGGCGCTGTTGCTGCCCAGTACGGAGAAAATACCTTGGATAATTCGTGGCGTTTCTCTTGCGAGTACGCAGAGGATGCTACAGCGCTGGTATACTACAATTATCGTTACTACAATCCCGAGAATGGTAGATGGACAAGTTCGGATGCATTGGATGATCTCATTGGCGCGGCTCGGTATTTGTTTATTGGTAACAAGTCGATGTCGTTTGACCATCTTGGTTTATATGATGAGTATGTTCATTATTATTTGGTTTTGTGGCTGGCATTGCAGCTGATGGATTCTCAGGATGACGCGAAAGCCCTGGCCTGGGGGTCACAATACCCGGATACAGAGAGTTGGGACGCGATATGGAATTTGTTATCATCATCTATTCCCAAACTCCACAACTTGAACGGATTCGGGCCTGATAGGGTAAGGAAATATCGGTGTTGCGTATCGACAAAATATAAGAAGTGCATGGATGAAGCTCGAAGCATTGCGGATGATAAGAGCCGTCGTGACAAATTGGTTCAATGCGGGGTTTTGCTGCATGTTCTGGGTGACACATATGCACACACGATGTCTGACGAGACTGCATATCTTCCTGTTATTGGTCATTTGTTTGATGGGACCGCGCCAGATAATCCCCAGAATTCAATTGTCAAATTTGAGAATTTCCTGAATGACATCCTTGCGGCATTCCCCTGTTCAGAGCGGCGCGAGGAAGTTAAACGTAAGATTATGGAGTTAATGAACAGTTGGAATTATGACTATGAGAATCGGGCATGGACTCCGAAGCAAAATTACAAAGACATTGTAAAGGCTCTTATGAGAGAGATTTATCCTGAATTTGATTTTAACGAAATGCAGAAGCAGTTGACGGTGTCCAATAAGGAGGATGACAAACTGGTTAAAAACGAAATATTGCCTGAACTGGATAAGTGTTACGAGGATTCGCGGAAATGAAAAGCTTGATAATTATGGGACTTACAACGTTGCAAACGACATTGTGCGGTTGCATACATTCATATTATGATTATTCATTGCAGCAAAGAGACCGCGGAGAATATCCCCCGTCGGCGGAAAATCTTATGAGAGGGCGGATTGACGTGGACTATGAAAGATTCGGGATTTATCCCCACGGCAAAGGCTTCAGAATGGATCCCGCAACTCCTTTGAAGACTTTGTTGACGATGCCAATCGCAATCTGCACAGAATTGCCGCTTCATTGGACTGCCAAGAAGAGCATATGTTATAAAGTAAGTTGTCAGACTGACGTCTCTGCAATCAGGCCCGTGACGATTAAGTATCCGGTACGTTATCTGACAGGTAATTTTACCGTTGAAGATAACTTCCGGACTGTTGAGGAAAGAAACATAGCGGGGTTGAGATGGACAACTCCGCATGGGTCACAAGTCAGTGTCATCTTGATAGAGGAAAAAGGGGTGGCAGAGGAGAATCGTGGTGTCCGCTGGTGGCGATATAGGCTTCGAATACTAGACGGAGACAAGACCAGGGAAGTAAAAATCCCGTATTTTGACTGCTACACCAACGATGAACCTACGTCTTGGAAATGTCTGATCACGTATGATGGCAAGCATCTGTATCTTTTTAATCGTTTAGGTGCTTCAAAATATTTCAACTGTTTCTGGCGTGATGATGGCAACACGCAAGATGTGGCGTTGGTGCAGTATGATATCGATAATGATGAACTCAAGAAAATGATATGGTTTAACAAAGGGGATATATATGTCTCGGACGAAATTCAATTGGAGAAATCGACCCTTAAGACTGCTTCTGGGTGGCTCTGGTGCGAATTAGAGCAATGAAGTGATCCGTTTGGATTAAAAAAGGTCAGCAAAGTTATACTTGAGATGTTTGGCTGCGGTGAGTTGTGAGGCTTTACGAATTGCAAGATGGCAAAACGGTGGAAGATAGTGACTGTCTGCGGAACTGCGCTGCTTCTAGCGGCGGCGGTTGCCGTTGTCGTTGCATCGCGCAATCGCCAGCCAGGACTGCCGCCTGATGTACCGGTTGTGGCGTCGCCCGCAGAAGTGCGCGTCAAGGCGGTGGAGCGCAAGCCAGAGCCGTCTGATCATGAAGTCGTCGAAGCGTCCACTGCCGTCGCTATCGTCTGCGGGGCGGATTACGCGACAGCCGACCGCTACGAGGCGCGGAACGATGCGCTTCGGTCGATTGCACGGAGACGGGACTTGCCGAAGAACGACGTTGATGCGCTGTTGGTATATCTGCGCAGGGCAGATGACGCGATGCGGGTTGAGCGCGTGGCGGCATTGAAGAATGACGTGATGAATTTGCTGCGCAACCAGGAGCCGCCGGTGGAAGGACTGGCGGAGACGTTGGTGGGAATGGTAGATGGAAACATCGGGCCGGGTAGGGCTGGCGTTCCATCGCCAGCCGCGGACGGCGATGGAACGCCGTCCCTACCGGGTAACACCATACATCCGCCGGCTGTTATCGACTATTGCATCCAGCATCTGGGCGCGATGGTGAACGAACTGGACGGTGCAATGCGCAGCCGTGTCCGCGAGGTGTTGGTCAGGGCGGCACGCGAGAAGACTAAGCCATACGCCGGGACAGCGCTCTATTCTCTCGCGGAGGACAAACGCGCCACCGCTGCGCAGGAAGGGGAGCTGAAGCGGCTTGCGCTCGCCCTGTGCAAGCCCAGCGTCAACAACGTCGCGCGCATCGCGGCGATACAGCTCGCCGGGGAGCGTGGCTTTGCCGACGCATTGCCGATCCTGCGCGAAACCCTGTCCGCCCCGTCGCGCGATGCGGTTCTCGACACGGTCTGCATCGGATCCATCGGGCTTCTCGGCAACGCGGATGACATCGCGCTTATAGAGCGCTTCAAGGGCGACGCACGCCGCTCGGCCGCGGTCGAGGCGGCGATAAAGCGGATAAAGGGTCGGGAGGATATTGGAACTCCGACGGCTGGCAAAGAGGCTTCACTAACGTTGCGCCCTCTGCTTCGCGCTGTTCAGCCGCATGAAATTCCCCTCAATGGTTTCGGGGGTCTGGGGGCTGCGCCCCCAGATAAAGAAAACATAGTAGGAGTCAATAATCGCGGTTTCGCGACGCGGAGCTAAGGCGAAGTGGTAACGGAGCCAAATTTTTCAACCGTCGGAGTTTCTCAAAAGTTCTACATGATCTACACGTTCTACACGGCTAAAAAATATGAAACGGGTGGGGGACATACCACGCGGGACGCACGTTTTACAGGGCATTTCGCGGACTCGTCCATCGAGCGGAGATTGCTTTCGCTGTCGGGAGTCCTGGAGTTTGGGAGTAGGAGGTCGGATGCGTCTCGCATCCGACACGGCGAGACGGGACGTCTCGCCGCTCCTTGGGGGCCGATGACGAGAGTGAAGCAGACAGGGGCGTCCAGCACAAGGAGGTGCGGCATCTTGCCGCGCCGGTGCGGCGGAGCTGGAAGCTCCACCTCCTCGGGCGACTTTGGATTTGGTCAATTTTCCCGCCCCCATCCAAGCCCCGATTATGGTATAATATACCCTAATGTTCGATTTTTTGAAGAAGAAAACCAGGAAGCCGACCGTGTACAAGCGGGCGGACCACTGCGTTTCGCGCAAAAACATCGATCCTGACGCGCTCAAGGTCCTCTACCGCCTCTCTTCGCTTGGCTACACGGCGTATCTCGTAGGCGGTGGCGTGCGCGATCTGCTGATGGGCCGCAAGCCCAAGGACTTCGACGTCGGCACTTCGGCGAAGCCGAACGAGGTGAAGCGCGCGTTCCGCAACTGCTTCCTCATCGGACGGCGCTTCCGCCTCGCGCACGTCAGGTTCGGCGAGAAGGTGATCGAGACCGCGACCTTCCGCCAGAACTCCCAGTCGGTCGGCGAGATAATCGAGCACGCCGCGGAGGGTCCGCTCGAGGACAACACCTTCGGCACGCCGGAGACGGACGCCTACAGGCGCGACTTCACGGTCAACGGGCTCTTCTACGACATCAAGGACTTCAGCGTCATCGACTGGGTCGGCGGCATGAAGGACATCGAGAAGAAGGTCATACGCGCCATCGGCGACCCCGAGATACGGTTCCAGGAGGATCCGGTGCGCATGATGCGCGCCGTCAAGTTCGCCTCCCGCCTCGGCTTCACGATCGAGCGCAAGACGCTCTCCGCGATGAAGAAGTACCACTCCTGCATCCTCACCGCCGCCGTTCCGCGCGTGTGCGAGGAGGTGTTCCGCCTCTTCCCGTACGGAAAGAGCGCGGAGGCGTTCCGCCTCATGTGGGAGACCGGGCTTCTCGCCGACCTCCTGCCGGACCTCTCCGCGCACATCGACCGCGCGGGCGGGAAGAAGTGCCTCGCGTGGAAGTACCTCGCCTCCTTGGACAAGTACGAGCTCATGATGTCCGAGAAGGGGTTCGAGGTCTCCAACGGACTCCGCGCCGCGGTCCTCATGACGACGCTTTTAGAGGAGGACGGGAAGGACGGCGCGGGGCGGCGCATCATGCAGCAGATGATGGAGCGGCTCAAGATCCCGAAGGCGACGTACTTCACGGCAGTGCTGCTCATGGAGAGCCGCAAGAGGCTCGCGGCCTCCCCGAAGCGCGGCAAGGCCCGCTTCGTGTACAACAAGGATTTCCTCGACGCGCTCGACTACAACAGGATAGTAAGCCGCGCGCTCGGGGCAGACGAATCCATACTAAACGAATGGTCCGACCTCTACGAAGAGAAAGGCAACAGCAAATGAACGAAGAACTCGAACAGCTCATCCAGGAACTCAAGTCGACGCTTCCCTGGTTCCTCGCAGCCGGCATCATAGTCGCCGGATACTACGGCGTCAGGAAGTACGTCGCCGACAGGCGCGCCGCCGCTTCGGAGATCGTCTCCACGGCGTACACGACCGACGAACTCGAGGACGCCGTCGCGAAGTTCGGCTCGTCGAAGTCCGGCGGAATCCTCCGCCTGCGCCTCGCGAAGAGCTACTTCGACGCGGGCAGCTACGAGAGCGCGCTCGACATCTACAGCGAGCTCGAGGGCAAGGCCCCCGACGGATTCGCCGACGTCCCGGCGGTCGGCAAGGCGCAGTGCCTCGAGGGACTCGGCAAGTTCGACGAGGCCGCGGAGGCGTACGACGCGTTCGCCGCCGCGAACGAGAAGAGCTACCTCGCGCTCACCGCGAAGCTCGGCTCCGCGCGCTGCGCCGCGCAGGCCGGAAACCGCGACAAGGCGCTCGAGGCGCTCGAGGCGCTGAAGGCGGCCGCTGCGGACGACGAGATCGCGAAGTCGCGCATCGAGACGACGATCGACCTCGTCAAGCGCTACGAGAAGCGCGAGGCTCGCTCGCTCTTCGACGCCGCGGACGCCGCGCAGAAGCAGATTGAGGGCGAAGCCGCCAAGAAGGAGGAGGCGAAGGCCGAGGAAGCCCCGAAGGCCGAGGAGCCCAAGGCGGAGACACCCAAGGCCGAAGAGGCCAAGACCGAACCCGCGAAGGCCGAATGACGATAGTGCGAGAGCCGCTGTGGGACGACGCCCCGCGCACCCGTGCGCAGGGCGCGTTCCGCTATCTGGCCAAGTTCCTCGCGTCGCTCGGATGGGCGGCGCGCATTCTCTTCCTGTCCGTCGCGGCGTTCCCGTCCGTTCTGTGCCGCAGGTCCGGACGCGCCGACTTCGCAACGCAGCTCTACGTCACCGGAATCCGCACGCTCCCCGTCATAACGGTCGTCTCGCTCTTCATCGGGATGATCCTCGCGCTGCAGGTCGGGCTCGAGCTGAGGCGCTTCAACCAGGAGATATACCTCGGCGCGGCGGTGATGCTCACCCTGCTCAGGGAGATGGGTCCGTTCGCGTGCGGAATAAGCCTCGCTGCGTGCGTCGGCTCGGCGATCGCCGCGGAGCTCGGGACGATGACCGTCAACGACGAGGTCGCGGCGCTCGAGATAATGTCCATCTCGCCCATACGCTTCCTCGCCGCGCCGCGAATGCTCGCGCTCATCGTGATGGCGCCGATACTCGCGTTCTACTGCTCCGTCATCGGGACGCTCGGCGGAGGCATCGTCGGGTCCACGCAGCTAAGCGTCGACTTCCGGCAGTACATGTCCAGCGCGCTTTCGATAGCCGAGACGAAGGACCTCTTCGTCGGGCTCTTCAAGGCCGGCATCTTCGGAATGGTCATCGGCACGATATCGGTGTCGCAGGGCTTCAGCACGACCTTGGGCGCGACGGGAGTCGGGCGCTCCACGCAGCGCAGCGTGATCGTGAACTTCCTGCTGATACTGATGCTCGGGTACATGGTGACGAGGGTGTTCTACAGGTAGGTTGAAAGTTTAAAGTTTAAAGGTTAAAGTTGTAAGTTGAAAGTGTGAAGTTGTAGTGGGCAAGCTGATAGAGTTCAGAGACGTCGTGAAGAAGTTCAACGGGGTGCCCGTTCTGGACGGGGTCACGTTCGGCGTCGAGAAGGGCGAAGTGCTCTGCGTGGTCGGTCCGTCCGGAACCGGCAAGTCCGTCACGCTCAAGCACCTCGTCCGCCTGCTCACCCCGACCTCCGGACAGGTTCTGGTGGACGGCGTCGACGTCGCGGCGTGCAGCGACTCCGATCTCGTGAAGGTGCGCGACAGGATCGGATACCTCTTCCAGGGCGGGGCGCTCCTCGCGTGGATGACGGTCGCGGAGAACGTGGCGCTTCCGCTCGAGGAGTGCACGAAGCTCGGCGACCGCGAGATAGCGGTGCGCGTCAGGCGCGCGCTCAGGGCCGTCGAGCTCGTGCCGGCCGCGGACAAGTATCCGGCGGAGATCTCGGGCGGCATGCAGAAGCGCGCCGGACTCGCCCGCGCGATCGTGAGGGAGTCGGACATCGTCCTGTACGATGAGCCGACTTCCGGACTCGACCCCGTCACCTCGGTGACAATCAACAGGCTTATCCGCAAGCTGAACCGCGAGCTCGGCATCACCTCGGTAGTCGTCACTCACGACCTCCAGGGCGCGCTCGCGATCGCCGACCACATCCTGCTCCTTAAGGGCGGGAAGGCCGTCGAGTGTTCGACTCCGGAGGAGTTCGTGAAATCTGAAAAACCGGACGTGAGGGAGTTCCTCGCGGCCATGAAAGGCGAAATGACATGAGCAGAAGAAAGAGAAGCGACGCGTTTTCCGAGGCGATC
>JAEEGL011414005.1_pt1 | contig 11195 bp, 7 predicted proteins | sample 9134231 | NCBI WGS metagenome assembly JAEEGL01 (sample SAMN16246548, study PRJNA631951) | gut metagenome | biome: gut microbiome; feature: rumen; material: fiber-attached | host: Bos | place: Iran: Karaj | collected 2018-10
TCTTTTAAACGAAAAAAACTTTTCACCACTCTTTTTCCAACGAAATTTTTAAGGGCAATCAGTACTCCATTTCTCTTTCTGCGGCTGATCGTCCCGAAAGAGGATGTCCAAAACGGTTTCCCCGATACCTATTACGCGATGGTTGGTCATAATTTTTAACGCTTCTTTGTTCCTGGTATTGTGCATCAGTTCCGATGCTGTCTTTTGTTCACGATTTCTTTGCAAATTTCTGCGCATTCATTTTGTGAGCTTCCTGCAGTCGCTGGAAATCGTAGTCGGCTCTGATTTTTTGAAGTATACTCTTGACAACGTTATATATGTCCTTCCCTTCGGAGTAATCTGCCGGGCAGGCGAAATTCACGCGGTTCTCATCAATCAGTTTCATCGCCGTTGCTTTCTTTTTCCGGTCGCCGAATACGGCGATGGAATGTCCTCCCTGCTCTTTGACCACCTCCATACAAGGGATATCCGTTTCGCCGTCACTGAAATATATCATCCTTTCGAACGGGATCGGGCGTTTTTCTTTTGGCAGATATTCATTCACCTTCTTCGTATCGCTGATTTCCCTGATGCCTTTGTTTATCTTAAAGAGGAACTGCGTCTTGGTTGTATAATCCACGGCGACGGCTGGCCAATAGGCAATGCCGTCGACATCATAGAGGAACGAGCAGGCGTAGATATTTTCAAATTTTTTGGCTATCGGGGTACCCTCAATCATCTCCTTCAATCCTGACGAATTGATATAGTGTTTGATATTCAACCCGATAGACTTTTCATAATCGTTTATCAAAGTAAACCATTCAAGGATACCATTGTATAGTTCAATTTTCGAGCCAAACTTCTTGAACGAATCCCGCTTCAAAGAAATATTGTTTGCCTTTGCAGCTTTTAGCATTAAGTACATATAACACAATATTTCATTGGCATCGTTCTTCGTCGCCAATTCGTGATTCTTGGCCCAGAATTCTTTTGTGCCTTTCCCGATGGCCTGGACAAACCCAAACTCCTGCATATTTCTCGGCGAAAGAGTTCCGTCGAAATCATAAATCAAAGCCACATCAATTTTCTTTTTTTCTGCCATAGTTTTATTTGTGTTAGCGGAATATCCAAAATTTAATGTTTGTCTTGACTGCAAAATAACGTTCTTCGTTATATTGTTATTATCCTACTTGTGTTCGGCACCTTCAGTTCGGGCTTCGTCCCCTTGCTGTGGATATGCGACATACAGCGGTGCCGCTGCTCGGGTGTCATCGTGTCGGTCATGGATTAATGCATCAACTCTTCCCAAGTGGCAAACCAAGGCTTGGTGGTGCTTCTGCCTCGTTCAAGACCTGGTAAATGCGGATAATCTTGTGACTGCTTATTGTCGAAAGTATAAACCAGATAATATTTATGACCCAAATCGGAGAATCCTTTGCTAACCAATTTCTCTGCCGACATAAATCTAGGACCTGCACCTTTGAGTTTGTACAATGTGCCAGAAGTGCCATTATGCAACATAACATATCTTGCATTCAATGCTCTGGGTTCCATTACAATGGCTCCTGCATCCTCTTCTGTGCGCAGGTAACACAACCCAAGTTCTTTCATCTTCGCCAGCTTCTCCTTATTTGCATAGTTGACCAGTACCACATCGTCAGGGTCTTGGTAAGCCAATCCGTGCTGCGGAGCCACATTCTTGTACAGATAAGTTTTCATCCGGCTCCGTTTCAGCCATTCGGCTATCTGTTCGCGCAATGCTTGTTCGCTACTGTTGGGGTCAACGGCGATTCCGTCCGAAGGCCTCAATGGGAACGCTCCGATGCCGATGGCTTTGATGGATTGGTAGTAACGCGATTTCTCAAACTCCTCGCGTGTGTAGTTACCAGGGAAGAGTACATATCCTCCTATCACCTCGCGTTTGGGTTTCTGGTTGGTTGGGTCGATATAATAGATGGCATCACGGTAGCGGTGCATCTGGTCGATAGCGTCGCTGGGTGGGATGTCCAAATCGTCGGGATGCGTGTCGCTGATGCGATATTTTGCATCGAATAGGAAGGTGTATTGGATGTCCCGCTGCCGTTTGGTAAGCCGAAGAACAATATCGGGTCGCTGCTGTGTGGTAAACGTGGTGGTTCCACCAATGGCCGAAACTACTCGGCTGTCATCTTCCCTTACAGGAGCATTATATAACACCGATGCTAGTTCCACATTGTCTTCTGTCCGCAGGAAGGTAACCTCCGAACGGGTTCCCCAATTCAAATCGCGAATGAACTGCGACGTTAAACTCTTGCCTTTGTATTGTGCAACCGCAGTATCACCAAGCAGGTCGGAAACGATGTTCTTTACCTTTAGGAAACACCATATCTCATACAGCATTGCGATATCCTTCGTCTCCAACTTATTAACGCCCTCCTCCAATTCATATCCGCACAGCAGCTCAATCCATTTCTGGTAGATGGTTCGGTAGTTGATGGATTTCTTCATCACCAATGAATCCTGCGCAAATCCCTTGAAGGCTCCAATGTTGCGGAAGAATGGATGACTTACCAATCGCTGCAGCTCTTCGCCCATCTCCTCGAGTCGGCACTCCATTATCTTGGATTTGGCCACGCTGTTTCTGATATGCTGACTCACTACGTTGAAACGTTGAAGCGTTTGCCCCATCACAAACTTCAGGAAACGGTTCTCTACGGTGTCGTTGGTGTGACAGAGTTCGTGAGTGCGGTACAAGTGGTGTGGATCGTCCTTGAATTCGTAATACTCATTCTCTAACTCCCGTTCCACCCATCTCAGTCGCTCCTGCCGTTCATAACTCACTTTGTCATGTAGCTTTCTTCGGGGTGAGTTGATTATTTGACGGCAGGCCTTGGTGAGGTCATCAAAGCATGATTGGAATATCTGCCACCAAATCAAGTCGGTCGACTCGCCGCTTCGGGTGCGGAAGTTGATGTAGGTTTCGCGCATAAAGGCGAACGACAGCATGCTGTATTCCCTCTCTATGTCGCGAATTATCCATTCCATATCCGTGCGGTAATCCATCTTGTAGCTCAGCACCTCGGTGGTGAATCGAAGGCTTTGGGGTCTTCCGTTTTTCTTGTATTGAAGGCTGATGTCGGTCTTTCCTACTTGGTTACCGAATCCGATAGCTCCGAACAACAGATTCCCGTCGCTGCTCAGTTGTGCATCCTTCGACACATTGGAGAACATCAGCGACATCTCGCCCACATCCTCTCCACCTTGTATCAGCACGGGATATTGAGTATTCTCAAAGAAAACAGCCTCACGCACCAGCTGCTTGCTTTCGCTTTCGTGTCCGTTGAAAACAAAGCTGGCGTTCTTTTGCGGGGTGACAAATTCGGCAGTCAGTTTCTCGTTGCCCCGCTCCACTCGCAGGTTTTCCATCGCCTTGCGTATGCGGTCGATGGTTTTGTCGCATGAGAAACGCATCCGGACATCGTCGTTCCGAATCTCAAAGTTGAATATGTCCCCTCTGGTTTCCATTTATGCCCAATAGGAAACAAAGTGCTCCCGTTCAAGCGTACGGTACATTGTGTTGATTTTCTTCTCGGTCGAAGTCTCTGTCCCGATGTATTCTCTCACAATTGCACGCAAGCAGTTCAACAAGGTGAGGCGGTCTTCACCGGCATCGGTGATTTTTTCTCTGCCAATGGATGCCACCACTTGGTCGTTTTCATCGACAGCCAGACGGTTGTCGTCACCCTCAATGCGCGACAGTATCTTCATCAGCGTGAATTCGTCCAAGGCTTTGTTGGTGTTGAAATTCTCTCCTGCGAATTCTCGGCTTGCTGCCACGTAGAGCAGCGCCTCGTTGGCAGCACGGTAACCCAGTTTGAACGGTGTTCCATCCAGAAGGTTGTTGACGGCCTTCAGATAGTCAATTACCATTCTGTTTTCAATCTTGTCTTTTACCTCCGATGCCTGTTGTGGACGTTTCACCAACAGCTCGTTGATATCGGTTAGCAATGGGAATTGCTCGCTTTCGCCTGAAAGGAACTTATCATAATCCACCTCATTCATCTCCACCGACATTGCCCTATCCAGCACCTTGCGCGAGAACGAGAAGGTTGTCTCGTCCATATTCACCGTACCCATCACCATCAAGTTTTGGGGCAGCGTAAGGCCTTTCTCATAAAGATGTATCGCAAATGGATTCTTGTCGATGGGGTCAGCGTCACCAAGCAGTTCAAGTAGCATTGCTTTGCCCTCTTTCTCACCAAAATCCTTGAATGGTTTGATGATGGGGTCGGTGATAAATTCTCCGTTTTCGTCTGTTGAACGTGACTCAATGGCGCTGAGAAACTCGGCGAAGTATTCTTCCACTGGAGCCAGATTCATCTCATCCAGGCAAAGGAAGTAAGGGGTATCCTTATCTTGCCAAGCTTTCACTATAAACTTCACGAAAGGCGTAAACTCGTATTTCTTCGAGATATTGGAGTAGAATCCCACCACATCCATCGAGTTGTGCCAGTTGGGCTTCACTTGAATTAACTCGAAATTCTCCGGACGGTTGTCATCCCAGCGGTCACTTTCGTTAGCATAATGCTGTGTGGTGGTCGCCTGTGCCAGCTTTCTCACAATCCTGCTCTTTCCCGTCCCCGAGATTCCCGCCAGCAACATAAATGGCTTCGTCCGCAGGGCGGTGAGGTAGGGGAGAATCTTTTCTATACCAATAGCCGTTTGTTGATGATTAGTATCATTATAATACAGTTGGTGTTCACCATTAGGGCCTGTTTTATAGAAGTATTTTTCTCCATAACAGGTTTGTATCATTTTGATTAAATCATCAAGGGTCAATTGATAATCTCCTTGGGAGTTCCATTGTGTACTTAAGAAAACTTTTCGTTCCCCTAATTTGAACACGTCTTCGAACCACCGTATGTGATCAGTATTTCTTTCTTTAACGTCACCAATGGTTGATTCCAGAAACATCCCTGTTAAAGAAAACAAATTATTTTTACTTACTTTAATAGGTGAGGTAGGGCTTGTAAAAGGGACGATTGAATCCAACTTATCAATCTTGTTAAAATGACGAATTGAAGACAAAACAAAAGAAGTGAGTTTTTTATTACTTACTATCAGTTGTGGTGTTGATTCTTTATTGTTTTGTGTAATAGAATCAAATCTTAATCTAACGGTTATATCATCTCCAATTTTCTCGAACTCTAATGATGACGTTTCTTCTACAAGGAAATGCCGTAAATTAAATTTGCTATTTTTATCCTCTAATGTGTTTAAATATATTCGTCCGTCTGATCGATATAGTAAATTAACAGTGTATGTGTTTCTCTCATTTGGACCAAAAAAAGTGCAAATTGATTGAAAGTCTTTAATAAAAACGCTGGGGTCAGATGTCACTTCTGTCGCTGTTGTAGAGGAGGTAACATAAAGTGGAGAATGATTTATTATTACACTGAGTGCCTTTAAGTAATCAGAGCGGAACAATGTAAACGATACTGGTTTTTCTTCCCCCTTTGTCAGTTCTGGAGCAATAAGCTGAAATATATCATTTGAAAGATTAAGACTTGTCTCTCCAGATTTTTTGGGAGAGAACTTGTAGTGTGCGTCCTGTGAATGTATACGTTTAATAATCATAATTATGAAATAATTTTATTCTTAATCAAGTAATAAAGTACAGCATAAATTGTATTCACGCTTACAGCATTACCAGCTTGCTTGTACATTGCGCCATCAGCAACCTTTTTCCGGCTTGCATTGGCGGCAAAATCTTTTGGAAATCCCTGTAGCATAAATGCTTCTTTCGGGGTGAGTTTTCGTATTGGTATTCTTGCAAGTTGTGCTTTCGTCATTCTTTCTGAAGGTCTATCTGCACCTTTTGATTGAATAAACAAGTCGCTATAATAGTTGTCTTGACAGGCCCTATGCATCTTATGCATGGTGGCAGTTAATGGGCGGGCAATAATCTGATCAATCTCTGATTTTGATTTGAACCCCGCACTTCCATCGCTTAATAGTGTGGGTTTAATCCTGTCTGAAAGGTAATATTTTTCATCTACTTGCTTCTCTAAAACTTCAATGACAGAATCGTAAATCAATAAAGAACATCCTTCCCGTTTTATTATATCAAATTCTCTCTTTACTAGTTCGGACGAGAACTCAAACATACCTAATCTTTTTCTCCTTGCGAAAATGATGGTTCTATTGCGTTTTTGAGGAAGGCCAAAATCATTGGAGTTGAATACATCCATCTTAACGGTGTATCCCGCATTTTCAAGCTCACTCTTGATAACGGAGATTGTGTTCCCCTTATCATGGTTCAATAAGTTCTTCACGTTTTCTAATAGGACAAAACGAGGATGTCTCTCGTTAATCATGTCCATAATACGGAAAAACATTTGTCCTCTTTCTTCATCAAAACCCTCTTGGTTTCCCATCATACTAAATGTTTGACAGGGGAAACCACCTGAAAGCAGGTCGTATTTGGGAAGTTTTTTCATCGCGTGTTTGTCCTTCACAAACGCTACAATATCTCCCATTGCCAACTCGCCTTTTGTGTTGTAATTGGCATTGTATGTGTCGATGGCTTTCTGTTCAATTTCCGAATAGGCCACAGTTTGAATGGATAGACCTAAATCTTTTGAGATAAGATCCATTGCTCGTCTAAAGCCTCCAACTCCTGCAAATAGCTCTACATGATTCATGCGAATTTCATTATGCCGTCTCCTATAGCTTTAGCGAGTTTAACAGGCACTGCATTACCAATTTGTGCGTACCATAAATTCTGAGCGCCCGTGAAAATATAATCATCAGGGAATGTTTGAATACGAGCCGCTTCTCTTGGGCTTAAACCACGAGCTTCCCATGGATGAATATACATGTTGCAATCAAACTTCATATGAGAGGTGATGGTCTTGCATATTTGGTCTTCATCCAATTTGAAGTACTTGTCTTTGAAAATGTCACTGCGCCGTTTATAGGGCATTATATCAGCTATAGATTCGTGAAGTGAGTTGGCGCCTTGAGGTAGTCTTCTATATATCTCTATATCTCGAGGATTGTTGTATCTGTTTTTGTGATTATAAAGCTTATGTATTTCACGTCCGTCATTTATGAAGTCGTAGAAACTATTCTTTACGTATTCAAAATCCATTTCAGTAAAACCGGACTCAATATTCTCGATATCCTTAGCACCCTTTTGTTTTCTAGGTTCTAAATGTGGCAAACCTAACAATGCATCTCGTAGAACATAAGGTTGTCTTTTGTGTTTTTCAATTTCTGCAAATAATTTCTTGGGAGAAATACCCATTCGATTTCCTATCATAATAAAGCGTTCTCGATTCTGAGGAACTCCAAAATCTTGAGCTTTTAGAATCGCATAATCATACTGATATTCATCACCAAGATAATCGTTGAAGTTCTGAATAATCTCATCGAACTTATTCATCATGCCCTTTACGTTCTCCATAATGAAGAATCTGGGACGAACATGATTGAGAAAAATTAGATACTGTTTGTATAGATTGTTTCGCGGGTCATCTATAAGTCTTTGGCGATTCGCCATTGAAAAGCCTTGACAGGGAGGACCGCCACAAACGAGTGTCACATCTTTAAAAAAAATGCTATACTTTTCAATATCTTTGTTTAGCTGTGCAATATCTCCAACGTAATAATTATTGTCGCTAAGATTATGATTTACTTTATGTGTATGTGCGAATTGTTCTACAATCTCATTTACAAAACAAAGATTAAAACCAGCCTGTTCCAACCCCAAACTAAGTCCTCCGCAGCCAGCGAACAAGTCTATGAATGTATATTTCTTCTTCGGCATTATTGAATTAGAATGTCTTTTTGAAAATAGTACAGCAAATCTGCTATATCACGATAATTGGCATTATCCTTGTGTTGAAGCAAACATTTGACGATTTCCACACTTGTTTGAAACTTGATTTTTTCTTTTAACAAAGGATAGTCCGTCATACTGTCAACCGTAATAGCATTTATTAGTATTTCTACCAAGGCATGATAATAGATGGATATATCATTTCTGGTAAAATCTTCGATGTGTATGCCATGTAAGTTCTTCCATTTTCGTGCATCATCAAGACTTGTCGGCAGCATCCCGAATCCGAATGCATCTTTCAAGTGTTGTTTCTTGATAAAGTCTGCAGAGTTACACGACAACAGGAACAACCTTTTTCCGGAAAAAAGGTCTATGTTGTTTTTGTCGAAGAGAGTCAAATTGTCAACCGTGCTTGCATACAACTTGTCGCTAGTGCCGTGACCAAGGAAAAAAATTGTATCTGCATCAGTGATTGCTTGGTAAATAATCTCCAATGGGTCGTCTTCACTGTCGATATCATACCCCACAATAACGGGTGCAAGCATATTCTTGATATGCTCAACTAACGGTTCAAGGAAAGTGGTTGTTCCGTCTCGTTCTTGAATATATATGCAAACCGCCTTGTTCATTGGTTCACCTTTACAAGATATGCAATAGTCTGGGTTAACACCGCTTCTATCCATTCATCGGAACGAGCGTCGGAATGGTTATCTATCATGTCGGCAATCTCATTAAAGGTCATACCTTTGAATTCGGGGAAGCAAGATTCAAACTTCATGTCCCCGTTTGCTCGGAGCAATACAGATAAACGATGCTCGATGGTCTCTCCTTTGTTCTTTTGCAAGTACTTGATTAGGTCGTCTTTGTAATCAGTTCTTCCAATGCAATTAATGATATTGTCATGAATGAGATTGTTAATGCCTTCCACAAGTTCTTCAATAGAGGCTTGCTGATAATCTTTTCCAATGACAGTCCGGATTACGTTGTTCCAATTGCCAGAATAAATAAGGAAATTAACATTGGGTCGAATCTCGTGAACCATACGGACAATTCCCAATCCATTAATGTAATCGCTTTCCAGATCAAAGTCTGTTAAGGCAACATCAATATGTTTCCTACCAATCTTATCTTCAATTACAGCTTTGAGTTTACTTAAATCCAAATCTTCAGAGTTGTCTTCTTTTAACTCCGGAGCGGCAGTCCTAATCAAAAGAAACTCTAAATCAAAATCGTTTCGTAACTGTGTTTTAATACTGTTCGAAACATCCTCCTGATCTTTGTCATCAATTAGCAAAATACATCTATGTTCTTTCATAATCCTTATTCAAATGTTAATCGGAATGTTGCACCCGTTGCAAAATGCAGACCATTCCCAATAAATGCGATGTCTCCATTCAGTTCTTTTTTCATTCTGTCTTTAATGGTACTTAGTCCTATTCCTGAACCTCCTCGGCGATTGGTTACACCTTCCTCAAAGATACTTTGTGGCGTAAACTGACTCAAATCTACGCCATCGCCATTGTCTGTGAAGTCAACAATGTAAGTGCGCCCTTCTCTTGAAAAATCCAGTCTCAAATTGTTCGCACCTGCTTTCTGCGAATTACTTACTAGATTATCCAAGATAATGGACAAATCCAAAACAGAAATCTTCTTCTCTAGGGATTCCGCGACGGTCGAATGATATTGGACATTGAATGAACCAGAAAAGTTTGCAAGATATTCTTTTATATAATTCTGGATATCGACCAATTTCGATTCTGACAAAAGAGACAGGTCGGCTTTCGTTATCAGTTTAGATAGTTTGTTGATTTTAGAGATGTGATAATCAAACTTGTCCAAAGAGGTTCTCAGTCCTACCAAATCCTTGTCTGCAAGTTGGCATTTCGCAGTATCCATCAAACTGATCGAATTTGTCGAGGAAATCAAAATGACATGAATTAAGTCCTGAACCTCTTTGGTTGTATTTCTTGTGGCAGACAGATATTTGTTCTTTTGAATCTGAACGTCTCTTTCTTTTTCTGCTAATTCCTTCGCCTTTCGTTCCGCCTCGGCTTTTCGTTCCGCCAGTTCTTTCGCTTTTCTTTCTTCTTTTTCTTTGCGTTCGGCCTCCTCTTTCTGGCGACGCAACTCGTCCATGTGCTTCTCAAATTCCGCAATTCTATCCCGAAGATAGGGATCGTTGGTTTTCTCAGCCAACCTGCGCACATCTTCGATCATCTGTGCCTGAATCACCTCAGTGTCCGTAGGGTCAGCCACTATGTTCGCCAAATCCTCGTTGTATTGCAGTACTGTTATGGACTTGTCGTTGACTAAAGACTTTATGAGTTGCAGAAAATCAACCTTGCTGCCTATATTTGAATATAAATGCTTTGCGGAATCAGAATCTTTGTCAACCTCTTGAAGTTGTTCTCTTGCCTTGAGTGCAGAATTTTGATTGACGAAATAATCTTTTCGAACAAATCCTTCTCCCCATAAAACGCCAACCACATAGCGTTCTAGTCGCCTGTGAATAAGCGTAAAATAGTTCATTAACTGTTGGGATGCAATAGTCTTTATCAAGCCACCATCACGACTTGAAACTTCCTTAATTAGATTGGCATTATCGGTCTCAACATCCACTCGGCCAAACAAATCACGAGTGCCAAGGAAACGGTTGTATCCTTGCTGCTGGCGCTGATTCAACCCCCAACTATCGTCATCCAATTCACCGTATGGTAAGATTCTGAAGCCATTTCTAAACAGAAACACATTACCATAGCTAACAGGATTTACGCCCATCTTGGCACTAAAATTGTATTTCGCTGCTCGATTGAGAAAGAAAAGACTGACTGAAGCGTCCTTCAACGATGAGAAAGCATTGTTTTGCTCTTCAATCTCGTACATGAGTATTCCGCGGTCTGTCAAGGTAGTGTGAATGATTCCATTCTGGATACTACTCTCTATCTGGGTAGTCTTGAGTTTGAGTACATCGGCAATAGAATTCTCAATCACCCCATTGATTACATCGTGAGGCGAGGTGGCTTCTTTGTCTTCGGCCATCATCTCTGGGGCAATAATCTCTATCTGGAAATCGTCATCAGTCCCCGAAAAGGGATTGATCATTTTCTCAAGGGATTTTTTGAGCCGCTTGATGTCTTCACGGTTCCATGGAATATGCAGGCCTGTAAACTCTAGAATGGTTCCAGTGGAGGAATCTAACGGAAACTTTGGGAGGTCGTCTTTTGTTTCATGGGGGATATTGACTGTATCAAATTCCTTCTGCTTGTCAATCTCGAAAACACTCCAATCAACATTGAGAATTTCCGTCTTGTTTTCTTCAGCACTACGTGTTGTGAGAGTAAGGTTACGGGCCAAGCGGTCGCATGACATACGTCCGATACCTTTGGCTCCTGCA
>JAEEGL012518173.1_pt1 | contig 11195 bp, 5 predicted proteins | sample 9134231 | NCBI WGS metagenome assembly JAEEGL01 (sample SAMN16246548, study PRJNA631951) | gut metagenome | biome: gut microbiome; feature: rumen; material: fiber-attached | host: Bos | place: Iran: Karaj | collected 2018-10
AACAAAAGGAAATTTTATTTTTTCCTTATTCATCTTTTGAAATTTTAAAAATTGATGAGATTGATGGTTATTATAAAATTGTATTAGGTTATATAGGTAAATATAAAGAAAAAGCTGAAAAAGAAAATAAAAATAACAAAGATAATATTATTCCTACAAGATTTTTATATGAAGTTTTGAATGAAAAAAAATTAGTTAGTGAAAAACAAGTTGAGGTTTTCAAAAAAGAATTACCTCAATTAATTAAAGGAACTAAAGAAAATAAAAAAGCAAATGAAGAAAGGAAAAAAGAAATAGAAAAAATAAATAAAACAGCAACAGAAAAAAAGAAAAAAGAAATAAAAAAAATGAGTAGTAATGAATTTAATAATCCTTATATTCTTTCAACATATCAAATTAATGAAAACCAAAAAAAGAATATTCAAATATTAAACTGTGGTGAAGATAATGGAAATGATATTTTAAATTCAATTGATAAGTATTTAAATGAAGAAAAACAAAAAATGACATTCATTTTTGAATGTAACTGGATTGGAGATTTTCATTTTAAACTTCTTTTTAAGAAAACAATTGTAAACTTAAGTAATTTATTTTATAAATGTTCAAATCTTATTGAAGTAAATTTTGAACATATGGATTTTACAGAAGTTGAAAATATGAATGAAATGTTTAAAGAATGTAAAATATTAGAAGAAATAAATTTAAGTGAAATAACAACAAAAGTTAAATCAATGTCAAAAATGTTTTTAGATTGCAGTAATATAAAAAAAATTAATTTATGTAAGTTTAAATCTCAAAATACAATTGAAGATTGTACTTTTATGTTTCAAAATTGTGATAATTTAGAAGAATTAGATTTAACTGACTTTGAAATTTCTAATCATACTAATATAACTGATATGTTTGATTTTAAGAAAAATAATAATTTTAATTTGAAAGTTAATCCTGGTAGTTATATTGAAGAAATATATAATAGTCAAAAGTAATTTAAAAAAAAACCAGTTTTATTTTTAAATTTTTGTTAAGTCACAATAAAAGAATTGAAAAACAAAAAAAATAAATATTATTATGATATCTTTTAATTTATTCTAAAATAATATTTCATAAAGAAAAAAAAGAAATTTTTATTCCTAAAGATATGATTAATGAAACTATTCATTAATTTTAAGAAATCAAAAAATTAAAATACTTAAACTTAAAATGAAAATAAGAAATTTATTCACTGACTAAAAGAATTAATTGAAAATAAATATCTTATAATGATTTTAATCTTCCTTTCCTTATAAAGAATATTATGATTGAATGAAAAAGATAATTTAAATTTTTGATTAAAAATAATTTTTAATTTTATGTTAATAAATAGTAAGAGTAATTTGATATTGATTTCTCTAAATCTTTAAAAGTTTACATAAAATATTTTCCTTTTGTTGTTTTATATTTCCATCTTTGTTGATGAATTTACGGAAGAAAGAATCAAAACTAATTATTAATTATTTTATTGAAGAATGAAATGAAAACTAAAATCTTTAAATATAATATTAAATTAAAAGAAAAAGAAATTTTAAAGAAATCAACAAAAAAATCATAATTACTCTAATTAACAACTATAAGAAACAAATATTAATTTTATATATATATTATACAAATTAAAAAACCCAATAAATTACATATATAATATAATTTATCTTATTTTTTAAAAATAGAAAATTTTAAAATAAAAAATAATAATTAAATTTCATAATAAATAAAAATGAAAAAAGAAAAAGAGAATTTATCAACCTCTTCATCCCAATATCCAAAAGGCGAACGTGTTTTAGTTTTCGTTCGTATTCGTCCATTTAGTGAACAAGAATTAAAAACAGATTCAACATCTCCAATAGAAAACATAGACTACAATAGAAATGCAATGACAGGTAAAAAAAATATAAAATATTTTATAATAAATAATAAAAATTAATAGTACAAAAGGATTATGATAAAAAGGATTATTCCTATGATAAAATTTTCACAGAAAAATCAACTCAAAAAGAAATATTTGAAATATCAGGAAAAAAAGTATGTGATTCAGCATTAGAAGGATATAATGGAACAATATTTGCTTATGGTCAAACAGGAACTGGAAAAACTTATACAATGGTAGGTGAATTTAATGATAATAATTTAAAAGGGATTATACCAAGATCATTTGATTATATATTTCAAAGAATTGAAGAAAATCATAAAAAAGATCCTTCTGAAAGATATAATATTTCTATTGCTTTTATACAAATTTATTTAGAAACTATTCAAGATTTATTTGAATTAAAAAATCAAGTAAAAATAAGAGAAGATCCTGATAAAGGAGTTTTTTTAGAAAATTGTATGTGGATAAAAATAAGAAATACAAAAGAATGTGGAGAAGCATTTAAAAAAGGAGAAAAAAATAGAAATACAGAATGTACAAGAATGAATGCTCATTCTTCTCGTTCTCACGCATTATTAATAGCAAAAATAGAAAAAAGTTTTGAAGATAAAACAAATAAAGAACATTTAATGACAAGTTCATATTTATATTTAGTAGATTTAGCAGGAAGTGAAAGAGTAAATAAAACAAATGCAAAATTAATGAGATTAGAAGAAGCTAAAAAAATAAATTATTCTCTTTTAGTTTTAGGAAATTGTATTCAAAGTTTAACAGATAATAAAAGTTCACATGTATCATATAGAGATAGTAAATTAACTAGATTATTACAAGAAAGTTTAGGTGGAAATGCTAAAACTAGTTTAATTGTTACTATTAGTCCTTCTAATTATAATGCTGAAGAAACTGTTAGTTCTTTAAATTTTGCTGTTAGAGCTATGAAAGTTCAAAATAAACCTACTATTAATAAAACCGAAGATTATCAAGCTCAATTAATTAAATTACAAGAAGATTTTGATAAATTACAAGAAAAATATTCTAAGCTAAAAATAGATTATGAAAATATTTTAGAAGAAAATCAAAAATTTAAAAATGGAGAAACTTATATTGATTTACAAAGAAAAAGTATTAAAAATAGAATTCAAAAAGGAATGAAAGAAGAAGATAATAAAAATTTGGATGAAAATGAAATTAAAGAAGAAAGTATGAGAAAGTTAAATGAGGATTTTAAAAAAATGGAAACTTTTTATAGGGATTTAATTGAGAAAAAAACAATGGAATATCAAAATACTTTTAAACAAATTGAAATTGAAAATTCTAAAAAAGAACAAGAAAATGAGAATCTTAAAAATGAAATAAATAAATTAAATCAGAAAATTAAAGATTTAGAAGGAAATAATTTAGATTTAAAAAAAACTAATGAAGGATTACAAAATTCTTTAATGGATGCTTTAAGTAAAAATGAAGAATTAACTAATCAATTATCAAAATATAATCAAAAGAATGTAATAAATAAAAGTAATAATAATTATAGAAATATTTCAATTCAAACTGAACAAATTTTTAAAGATGAAATAAAAAAAAAATTATTAAATTTAAATATTAAAATGTCAGATATAATAGAAAATAAATTTTATGATATAATAATAGAATTATTAAATTTTATAGATAAAATAAAAGATGGAAATATTTTATTTGGAGGAAAATATGGAATGATAATTGATTCAAATAATAATACTAAAATTAATAAAGAAGAAATTAGTATTAAAGAATATAATAAAATGAAGAAAAAAATAAAAGAAATGGAAGAACAAATTGATGTATATGAAAAAAAATTTGATAAAGCTGTTCAAGAAAAAGTAAATCAAATTAAAAATGAATATCAATTAAAACAAGTTAATAATGCTTTAGAAGAAAATGATGCTAGAAGATTACAAATAAATTCTTTTGCCAATCAAAAAAATTTATTAAGAGAATTGTCAGGATTAGAAAATGATTTATCTAATTTTCAAAGAATAAAAAAACAAATTCAAAAATTAGATATAATGTTAAATGCTGATATTCCTAATAGATGTAAAGAAAAAAATTTTGATCAAACTTTAATTAGAATTGATGAAGAATTAAATAAAGGTCAAGGTATGTTAGAAGATATTGCATCTTCACCTACTGTTTATAAGAATAATAGAGATAAGAAAATAGGAATTTTTCAAGAAATTATTGATAAATTACATTCTTCTTTAAAAGAAAATAAAATTATATTTACTTATATGATTAATTATTATATGAGATTATCTAAAAATTATTATAATATTTATAAAAATAAAAATAATGAAATTCCAATGACTAATGATGAAATTATTGAATTAGAAAATAAAAAACAAAATCAAATTTTAGATGATTTAAAACTTCAATTAATTAAAAATTTAAAACAAAATATTGATGAATTCGCTCATTTAATTGAACAAAATAATATAAATGAATTAAATAATCATTGTTTAGATTTAAAGAATAATTGTGATAAAATGAATATTATTGAAGTTTTTCAAAAAGCTTGTGAAATTTTATATAATTTATTTTCTAAATTTAGTGTTTATAAAAGTGAAAAAGAAAATCAAATTAATAATTTATCTAATCAAGTATTTTATCTTTTAAAAGAAAAAGAAAAAGCATTGAATAAAGAAGAATCCAAATTTGATAATTCAGAAATTGATGAAAAAACACAAAAAAAAATTTCAATGAAAGAAGAAGAAGTTAAACAATTAAAAGAAGTTATTCAGAGTTTAAATAGTTCTAAAAATGATTTAAGTAAAGAAAATGTTTATTTAAAGCAACAAATAAGTGAAATTTATTCTGAGTTTCAAAATAAGAATAATAGTAATATTATTTTAAGTCTTATTGAAAAAATAAATAAAAATAGAGAAAATATTGAAAAAACTGATGAAGAATTAATAAAAATAAAAAATATGTACAATGAATATGGTTATATTAAAAATATTTTAAATAAAAATAAAAACCTTGAAAAAAGATTAGAAAAAAATTTTAGTGATAGAAGTAGATCAAAAGGGAAAAAAAAGTAAATGTTTGAATTACATTTTTAAATGATTCAAAAGTATTTTTTCTTTTAATCTTTTTTTAAATTAATAAATAACTTAATATTCAAGAACAAAAAAATAAATTAATAACAATTGATATATGTATATATATTAGATATATTTATAAATTTTTATTATATTAAATAAAGTTTTTTTATTTAAATTATAAATAATTTTTTTTGATTGTCAGAATTAAATTTCATTAAAAATAAAATTACCTTAAACATTTGGATTTTCTTTTGAAAAAATGAAACACTATCAAAAAATTAATTTTTGAATTGTTTTCAAATATTTATATTTCTCTCATATAAACTATTTATAAAATATTCAAAGAAAGAAAATTAATTTTATTATCCAATTCAAATAATTAAAAAATAATAATATTACATAAATAAATGTTTAATGAAGATAAAAAAAAATAAGTAAATTACTAGAAACTCTTAAATCTAATGATTTTAAAGACTATAAAAATTTATCATTTGATGAGATAATAATAGAAAAAAAATCAGATTTAAATCTAAAGACACTTAAAAACATAATTCAAATGATAAAGTTTTAACTTAAACAAATATCCCTATAATAAAACAAAATATTATTGATAAATCAAAAGTAAATATCACAAATAATAAAAAAATTATATCAGATAATCAAAAGTAAAAGAAAAAGATATTTTATTAAGTGTTAATCATGAATTAAAGAAAATGATTCCAGAAATAATATATAAGAATGACAATTAATGAATCAAAAAGAGATTCATTCAAATAAATAGTGAAAGAAGAGAAACTAATAAAAGTAATAATATTTCTTCTAAATATTAATATTGTATTTTATGCTCTAATATTCCTTTAATTACTCATTTTATTTTTTGTTTGTAAATGTTATATTGTAAATTCTTATGGATTTATTCATTATTTTTTTATTAGATATTATATTAAAATATATCCAGAAGAAGAAAAAAGATTCACTAAATTGATGATTGTATGTTTAAAATGAAAGTCAAAAAATTATTTTTGAATGTTCTATAGAAAAATTGATAAGAGTTAAAAAAAACCTTATCCTATTTGTGGAAGTAATTCTTATAAATATATTTCAATTATATTGAATTTAAAAGAATATAATAAAAAGAAAAATTATCAATTTTTGTTAATTGTGAAAGAAGGAAGATAAACTTCTAAATTTCAATTATTTATTTTTATTAAAGATGGATTATTATAATAAACATAATTTATTTTCAACATTCTTTTTAGAAAAAAAAATTAATTTATAAATTTTATTAAATTTACGGAAGTAATAAAAGAGTGTAATATTATTTTATTATTTGTTTTTATAAATCATTTTAAAAAATAAAAAATAAAAAAAAACTTAATGAATATTTTTCTTTATAATATAAATAATGTTAATAAATGTACGCAGTTTTATTAAATAATGCAAACATAAATTATAATGGAATAGGAGAAAATAATGCTCAAGAAATTCAAAGAATAAAAAATATTGAAATAGAAGTACATAAAAAATTAGAAAAAGTAAATAATTTAAATTCTGATTCTTGTTATGATTTCAGTGATTATTCAGAAAATAATTCTTTTGAAAATTCAGGAACTTCTTTTCGAAAAACAAATGCATCTTTTTTGTCAGAAAAAAAAAGTATAAAAAAATTTGACACAAAATTACTAAAAACATTGAAAAATTTAAAAAGAAATGCAAAAAAAAATAGAATATACTATTTTAAAAAAATAATAAAATATATGGATATAATAACATGTTTTATAACTTTAATAGGAACATTATTAGCTCAAATAGAAAATGAAGATTTTTACCAAATCAATTATAATAATAGAGTAAATGTTGTTAAATTATGTAATGAATTAGATGAATATAATTGGGATATATTAAAAATAGATTTTCAAAAATTTAATTTAAATTACTTAAACTCAATAGAAAAATTTAAAAAATTAAAAATAAAAAAATGTGGTGATATTCCAGTATATATGCATATATCACAAAAAGGAAAAATATTAAGAATTTTAATAACAATCACATCTTTATGTCCAATACCATTTATAATAATAGGAGGATATTTAGAATATTTAAGAGAAATAGTATATAGTGGAAAAGGTGAAAATCATTTTTTTTCATCATCATATTTCTTTTTAACCTTAATAGAAACAGCAATATTAATTCCATTTCCATATCCAAATATAAAATCATATTTATTATATACAGAAATAGGAAAAAATATATGTTATCCATATTCATCTATATTATCAGCATGTACTTTCTTCCGTATGTTTTTTGTAATGAAATTATTTAAACATTTAACAAAATATACAACAACTCTTTCAGAAAATATATGTGAAAATTATATTTGTAAAGCAGATTGGAAATTTGCTTTTAAAGCATTTCAAAAAGATAATCCAACAATAGCATTAATATTTATATTTATATTTACATGTGTTTGTTTAGGTTTAAGTATAAGAACTTTTGAAAGATATTATTGGGAAAGTAAAAATGAAATAAGTCAAGATTGGGATTATATAATAAATTGTATGTGGTATGTTTTTGTTTCAATGACTACTGTAGGTTATGGTGATATGTTTGCTTGTACTCAACCTGGAAGAGTTATTGCTTTACTTGCTTGTTTTATTGGAAATTATTTTGTAGCTATGATGATGGTACTTTTAACTCAAAAAAGTACTTTAAGTGAAAATGAGAAAAAATCCTTTGAATTAATTAATAGATTAAGAATTAGATTTTTAAAAAAAAATATTCAAAGTTTTATTGTCTATTCTACTATTAAAGTTGTTATTGAAAAATATAAAATTAAAAATAAAGAAGAAAAAATGATTAATGGAAATAGTAAAGTTTTAAATGGGAATTTAAAGGAAAATTTTATTGAAGAAGAAGATTTGAAAATAGCTATTGAAATTAGGAAAATTAATAATTTTATTTTAAAAGTTGAAAATTATAATAAAGAAATTGATTCTTATGGAACTGTTCCTTTAAAAGAAATATTATATAATATTAGTGAAAGAATTGATTTTCAAATTAATGATATTAAAAATGAATTAGAAGAATTACAAATGGTCAATGAAATAGTATTAAATTATAGTGAAGATTTAATGAATATTAATAGATTACTTAAAAAAAGTTTATATGCAAATAAATTAATTTATGCTATTATTCAAAGTAAAAAAGAAATTTTTGGTAAATTAGTAAATGTTAATTATGATATTGCTAATGTTTTTGATATGAAAATTGATATTGGAGAAATTCAAGAAGATGAAGAAAGTAAAAAAGAAAATATTTTAGGTAATAAAGATTATATTGAATGTATTTATGGATTAAATCAAAGAGAATTTAAAGAAAAATTTGATTTTATTTTTTCTAAGAAAATTAATAAAAATATTAATCGAAATTATTCTTCTTCTCATTCTTTAAATTTATTTAAAACTAATACTAGAAATTCTATGAGAAAAGATATGAGAGCTATTATGTTTATGAATAAACAAATGAAAAAATTAAAAAGAATTACTTTTAACCATTTAAATTCTAGTTTTAAAAAGAATAAAAAAGGTAATAAATCTAATATTGAAGAAGAAAAAGTAGAAAAGAAAAAAAGTGAAAAAATTAATAAATTTTTAAAAAAAAGATTTGAAAATACTGTTTTAGGAAATTTAGATGATAAAGATACAAGTAAAGATAATATAATTGATAATTAACACATATTTTTATGTTACTTAATAAAAATTAAAATTGTTAATTGTGAATAAAAATATATTTTAATATTATAAAAGAAAATTTTATTTATTTCATTATATAAAGTATTAATTCAAAATAAAAAAAAATAAAATCAATATAAACATTATATATTAATTTAATTATTAAAAAGAAATATATAAATTATTTCATATATTTAAATATAAAAATTATTGTCCATATTTTTTTCTAAAAAAATTACATTTTTTCATAACAACTTTACTTAAACTTTCCATATCATTTTTACTATATTCAATTCCATCAATAGTAATTTTTTCTTCAGCTTTTTTTATTCCAATTTCTTCATTATCACCAAATAAAAAACCAAAAGTACTACTTAAATTACTATTAGCATTTTCAATCGAGTTTTTTCTATCAAAATTATTTTTATCATCTTTTTTTATATTATATATTTGACTATTATAATTATTATTTTTTTTACCAAAAGCTAATGAACGAATAATATCAAAGTTAATTTTTTCATTTTTAGTTAATTTTTTTTTTTGCTCTTTAAAATTATTTGTAAATAAATCAACGCTTTTTAAAGAATTTAATATTTTATCTTCAATTGAATTATTTAATTTACTATTATTTAACATGCTAATTAAATCATTTGTTGAATTTATATGTGTTATATTTTCTTTATAATTTTCATCATCTAAAAATAAATCACTTTTAGAATTTTTTATATTAAATTTATTAAAAGAATTAGTTTTAGATAAATAAAGTTTTTTTTTATCAAAATTAATTTTTGTTTTTCTATTATCAATATTTTTAACAGATTTATTTCCTTGAGTGGAAAATTTATTAGGTAAAAAACAAGAAGTTTTAAATAAACTATAATTTTCAATAGCATTAAAATATGTTTTATTATATAAATCAAGATGTAATACTTTAGCTTTAGAATTATCAGGTTTTTTTAAATCTATTTTTTTTCTTAAAACATTAATATTAATTTTATTATTTCCTTTATTTTTATTTTCATTTTCTCTTAATAATTCTTCAATACTTTTCTCATTATTTCTTTCTGAAAAATCATTAATAGTATCTTTAGAATTAAAATTATAATTAATTATAGGATTAAATCCCATTTTACTTAATTGAGTTTGGATAACTTTTTTAGAAGCTTTATTTGCATAATTTAAATCATTTTCTGACATTGCTAAAAATACTCTTTCTAAATCACTTCTTGGTTTAAATCTCATTTCAGGTTGAGTTAATTTAAAAGATTTACTATTTTTATTAATCTTATCATTTATTGTATTATTATAATTTGAATATGATAAACTCTCTGAACTTTGAGAATAAGGATTTTTATGGAAAAAATTTTTATTTGATTCTTTTGTTTGAAAATTATGCTTTAATGAGATTATATTATTTGATTCACTATTTGTTAAAAAAGGATTTTTTTTTTTTTAAATGTTTGCTTTTTTATATATTCATTTAAACCTTCTGTTTCTTTTCTATAAAAAGTTCCTTTATCTCTTTCGGCTCTATTAAAATGAAAAACAAAACCTTTATTAAATAAAATTTTATCACTTTCTTCATTTAATAATTTTTCTCTTGTTGTTGAAAATAATTCCTTTTGTTCTTTTAATAACATTGGCTTTTCCGCCATTTGATATATAAAATTTTTAATTCTATTTTCATAATTTTTTGTATATTCTAATAATTTCTTATCATGTTTTTTTTTTAATATTTTCTTTTTTTCTTCATTTTTTTTAACTTCTTCAATTTGTTTTTTTCTTTTTAAATCTAAATAATAGTTATACATATTTTTATTTTTTTAATATATTAAATATTTAAAAAAAAGAAAAAATTTGAATTTAAAAAAAAAATATTTTTTTTAATTGAAATTAGGATTACATAAATACATTCCTAATTGAATTTTTTTCTCAGAATTAAATGTAGCAATAATCATTTCACATTTTTTAATTAAATCATCTAAATATTTATTCATAACATCTTTTTCAGAATTTAAATCATTATATAAAGTTTCATAAATATTAGCATAAAAAATCATATTTAAAATTTCTTGTATTTTATCAATTAAATTATCTTTATTTGAGAAAGGTTCAATTTCTTTTAAATTTTCAATTTCTTTAATTTTTTTTTTTAAAATAAAATAATTTTGTTCTAATAAACTTTTAAAAACAGCATTTTTATTTTCAATAACATTTTGCATTTTATCAATAAAAGAAGAACCATTGGTAACACTTTGTTCAGCTTGAAAGATTAATTTTTGTTGTTCATAAAAATTTTTTAAATTCTCAAAATTATTTTTAACAATAGTAATTTCATTTTGAAAATTATTTACAATTTCTTTTTTTTCTTTTTCCATATCTTTATATAATTCATTCATTAAAGAATTTTTATAATGTTCTAACTTACTTTCATTTGCTATATTCAACATATTTTTTTTATTTTGTAATAAAGCTTCACTTGAA
>JAEEGL012584173.1_pt1 | contig 11195 bp, 12 predicted proteins | sample 9134231 | NCBI WGS metagenome assembly JAEEGL01 (sample SAMN16246548, study PRJNA631951) | gut metagenome | biome: gut microbiome; feature: rumen; material: fiber-attached | host: Bos | place: Iran: Karaj | collected 2018-10
CGCCGACGTTGACTCTTGTAGCGATTTTTCGCATGTTCTCTAATATAAATCAGCATAATAATGTTCGAGGAAGACCCCCATCTCCTTTCCTAGAATAAGTAATATTATACTAGAATTAGCAGAAAAATCAAGCATAAGCATTGGGGGAAAGAAAAACTCCGGCTTGGGGAAGCCGGAGCATATGATATCCGAAATTTCTTAATGGGAAAAATATAATCATAAAATTCTTCGTCAACGTGTTACTAGTGTACTCTGAATTCGCATGGTCTATGAGTTACGACAAATAATCCCCAAGCATCACCCCCCACATATTCGCATACCAAAGTTAATGTGCTACTGTATGAACAAGACTACATTATAATAATATATTATGGTCATCGCGTCAAGCCTTATCGTGTTTCTTGCTCCCGTGAGCCTTCCAATATGCCTCATAGGACTCATGAGCTAGATGCGCCTCAAGAAAGGCGTGATAAGAAAAAACGCTTCCAGCGAGTAGGCCGAAGATTAAGAAGATTAGTCCATACGAATCGTCTTCTAAGTACATAAAAAATAGTGGCGCAAGCGCTGCAGTTGCCGCAAACGCCGCTATTGCTAGTACCCACCTTCTCGTGGCTCGATCAGCATGATAAAGATAGTCTCGGTAAATTTCAACGGTATCCAATATAATCACCTCCCCTCGATAGATAACCGTCAGATTACATTATATACTATAATAATTCTTATGAAAGCCGAGCATTTGGTCTTATCTTTTGGTGTTAGTAAAATCTACGATGATTGTAGCTTTCATCTTGATGCCGAGGATAAGGTTGGCATCGTTGGCGTCAATGGCGCCGGCAAATCGACTCTTATCAAAGTCATTCTCGGCGAGCAAAAACTCGATGACGGCAACGTTGAGCTACCTGGGCTTCGCATCGGCTATCTACCGCAAGAGGTACGCATCGACAAAGAGCATGACGATGTTACGGTCTGGAACTATATTGCCGCCGGCCGTCCAGTCGATGAGTTGCAAGACCAGTTAAATGGCGAGTATGAGAAACTCGCCAAATATCCCGAATCGAACGCTATTATGGATCGCATCATGAAGCTCCAAGACCTGATTGACTCTTACGATATCGCAAACTTCGACTACGAGCTCCTTAAGATTGTCGAGAAAATGCAACTTCAAGATCTAGTCGATAAGAAAATGAGCCAGCTCTCGGGCGGTCAAAAGTCAAAAGTCGCCTTCGCAAAGGTTCTATTTGAAAATGCCGGACTTCTACTTCTTGACGAGCCGACGAACCATCTTGATGCCGAGACGAAGGATTTTGTTGCAAATTACCTCCGCAATTATCGGGGCATGGTTATGGTGGTGAGTCACGATACGGGTTTCTTAGATACGATTACAAACAAAACTCTGTTTCTCAATAAGACTACGCATAAGATGAAGGTGTATGATGGCAATTACACGGCGTTCCGTCGTCGTTATGCCGAGGAACTAGCCGAGCAGGATCGTCGCGTTAGCGAGCAGGAGCGCGAGATCCGCCGTATCCGCGAATTCGTTGAGCGTGCGCGCAATGCTAAGCGCAGCAACTATTCGCTCATTCGCCAGGGGCATGTACGCGAGAAGATGCTAGATAAGAAACTCGCCGAGCTCGAAACACGTGAGCAGGAATATCAGAAAGTCTCCGTCAATATTTCGCCCGCCAAGCAATCTGGCAAAACCCCTCTTGAAGTTCAAAATCTCAGCTTCCACTATGACGACAATCATCCTATCTATGACAAACTATCTTTCCAGCTTACGCGAGGCGAAAAGTTTCTGATTGTTGGAGAGAATGGTATTGGTAAATCTACATTACTCAAGCTAATTGTCGGTCAGCTATATCCGGATGATGGCTCGATAATATTTAGCCAGAATACGACGACGGCTTATTATGCGCAGGAGTTTGAGATTATCGATGAGCACCGTACTGTACTCGAAAATGTTCGTAGCTATGACTATACCGACACGGATATGCGCGGCATCTTAAGCAACTTCTTATTTAGTGGCGACGACGTCAATAAGCCAGTTAGCGTCCTCTCGCCGGGCGAGAAAGCGCGCGTTGCTCTCTGTAAAATCCTCACTCAGCGCGCCAATCTAATAATCCTCGATGAGCCAACCAACCACTTTGATCCCGAAACACAAAAGATTATCGGCGAAAATTTCCGCGATTACGACGGTACGCTCATAATGGTTAGCCATAATCCGTCTTTCGTCGAGCAAGTCGGCATTACGCGCATGCTAATACTTCCGAGCCACGAGCCGGGCAAGCCAGTCGTGCCAGTTATTAAAAATTATTCGCGCGAACTACTTGAATACTATTACTACCTCAACTCGGATCTAATCTAGCCAACGCTTACTAGATTCGCTTTTGAGCACCTTGGCGGTCTTTGGACAGTGCTTAACGATGTATTTATAAATAGGCACTTCGTAAGCTTCAAATTCTTCCGCCTCGTGGGCGGCGCTATGTGCATAGAAGCGGTTTCGATCTAGTCGCTCCTGGCGCTCGTCGGTAAATTTATCGTAATGCGTAAAGTTATAAATCGCCGTTTCAGGATAGCCGAGGAATCGCCCAATCTCGGCATGAATCGCTGGATCATTTGAACAATTAGATTTGAGAAACAAATCCTGTAGTTCATGTACGCGCTTATCTGAAGTCGAAACAAAATAGCGTAGATAGCTAAAATCGCCCAAGTTATTACGTTCAAAGATTACGACTAGTCCAAGCGAGGTAAGTAACTTCTCGAAGCGCTTCAGTACGCGCGAGTCGACGTTCTCGGCCGCAAAATCGCCTTCCATACCTTTCTTAACCCCGATAAGTACGCCTATGATATGCGTCATATTCTCGGCGGCAGCCTTTTCGTTCAGCGTATTCTTAAAGAGGAATCGTTCGAGTGAGCGGATTTTCTGGTCGCGGCTAAGGCTAAACATAAGTATATTATATCAAAGAAAAACCGCCCCTATTAAATAGGGGCGGCGAGAGAGAGCTACATTTTGTTGTCGCCATCCGGCGCTTTCAGCGCCGGCGTGTTTTTGAGCTGCTCGATGATTTCGTTCTTGCGTGCACTTACATTATGTGCGGCATCGAGCGTGTCGTTGACGGAGCGAATGTTTGTCCGAAGTACAAACATTGCATCGCTAAGTTCCGGCCAAGTATCTTTCGCAATCTTCATCACAGGGAGTAGCAATTCAGATGTTTCGACGACGTTTTTCTCGATTGATGACACAGGCATACTATACTCCATCGTTGATAGATTGTTGTAGCGATCGAGTCCCTTGCAAACAACGGCACCCTTATTTCGTAGTAATCCATAGAAATACCGCTCCTTGCAGGTCCACTTCGATTCGCCAGCATAAGGGCGAATAGTCATACAATCGACGATATCACGCGCCTTATCGCTAACCGGCAGCGAGGACAACGGATATGCGCTATCTTCGACTACGTCATGTAAGAGAATTGCGGCGATTAGGTCGTCATCACGTATGCCGATCGCAATCGCATAGCAAGCCATTGACAGAGGATGAACAATGTAGGGCTGATGTGTGCCTTTACGCTCTTGTCCTTTGTGGGCCTCGCGTGCGAAACCGAGTGCAGCCATCGACTGATCCATCTTGGCTCCCTTGAAGAAGCCTCTAAGATATGTAAACTGCTTATCTACGTTCTGAGTAGTCATTACGCATCCCCTCCCTTCGAATGTAGACGAGCGACAACAAAATGTTCTGATTATTATATCAAATAGAGTATAATAATTCTAATTCCGAGAGAAGGAGGTGGCATGATTGGAATCGCAAATTTTATTACCACGGGCGCTATTCAATAAACATCATCTGCTGTATCCGAAACATGCTTGGCAAAAAGCTGGCAGCGATGCCTTGTATCTGCGCGGCGAATTTATCGTTCATCTCCCAATCAATGTGCATCAAAAATTACACCAAGAGATAGACAAAAAGATTGGCGACGAGTACGATTGTCATTTACCGACTCGTTCAACGCTTGCCAATCTGGCCGCAATGTATCAGATGCACGAATATGAGCTGGGCCACATGACTGCTATCGATAAGCTCATCTGGCTCAAAGGACGATTAGATCGGACTTATTCGAACAGTTGGCTGCATCGGTTGATTGATTACGAATTGGCGTTCCTAACTCAACAATCTGAGGAGATTTTTTAGTCTCCTCTTTTTCATGTTGCTTATGTTAAAATAACCTTAAGGAGATAGATTTTTATGGATTCACAAAACAACGAGACTACCCCGGGGATAATCGGGATAGACAATACGGATAATTCGGCGGATACAAGCGCCCCGAGTGCGAATGCACCGGATAAGTTGTTTGATAGCAGCGCCTTTACGGGCGAGCCGGAGCCAATTGTTACGACTACGGAGGACAAGAAAGAGCCTGGGGTGGCAACTATGGCCACTCTTGACAAAGCGAAGAAGCCATCACTGTTCACAAAATGGCAGACTTGGGCCATTGCTAGTGGTGCAATTCTCGTGTGCTCGATTGCTGTGATGGTTATTATGGGCATTAGCTTCGGCGGTCAAATTGAAGATGCCCGTTCAATTTCTGGCTACGATTCGGCACGCAATCTCATGAATGAGGCGGTCGCTGATTATAAGGCGCAATTTAAGACCTTGTCTAATGATTCGTATAACATTGCTTCCGACGGCTCGAGTTTTTCTCAATCCATTGCTCCAACCGATGAGCAGTTCAATAAAGCGCAGAACGAATGTCTGAAAAAACATGGTGCTACAGATGAAGGCATCGAAATGATGGAGCTAAACCAAACAGGCGAAGAGCTGGTCCGAAGTGGCAAGAATATCAAAAAAATGAAGGAATTGGCCGGTGCAATGACGAGTGCAGCGCGTAATGCTCGTGCATCTGTTAGCACCTGTAGCGATATTATCTATGAGCCATTCTATGAAATGTTTGAAATCAGCTTCGGCGAGGTTAAAGACGATGGCGGCGAAGAAAACACTACGATGCGATACGCATCTCAGAAAGTAACAATCAAAAACAAGACTGACCGCGATGTAAGTTCGCTTTACATGACCTTTACCTTTGTCGACCAGGGCGGCGTCGAGAGCAATAATAGCTCGAAATATCTATCGGTTAGTGATCTCAAAGCTGGCGGCACAGTTGAGCTTGATATGTATAATTCGGGGTCTTATAGGATAGGCTATAAGGATATTTCAGCACTCAAGAGCCTGAAACCGAAACTTATAAAAGTCAGCGGCATGTTCAAGTTCCAAATGTAGCTTGAAAAACTTAGAACTATCTGCTAAAATAACGGATAAGAGTTTCGTTAGCTCTATTTGTTAATGCTGGACATTTAGGGCTTTATCAGCAATATTAATCATTAAATAAAGGATTTTTTGTGCCTACAATCAATCAATTAGTGCGTAAGCCACGTAAGTCTTCTGCCAAAAAGAGTAAAGCTCCGGCACTTGGCTCAATCGTGAATACGCTCAAAACTCGTTATTACAAGCAGGCCGCTCCGCTCAAGCGTGGCGTCTGCGTCAAGGTTACTACCAAGACCCCAAAGAAACCTAACTCCGCTCTCCGCAAGGTCGCTCGTGTTCGTTTGACTAACGGTCAGGAAGTTTGGGCTTACATTGGCGGTGAAGGTCACAACCTCCAGGAGCACGCTGTTGTGCTCGTCCGTGGTGGTCGTGTCCCAGATCTTCCGGGTGTCCGCTATCATATCGTCCGCGGTACGCTTGATCTCCAGGGTGTTCAAGGTCGTAAGCAAGGTCGCTCCAAGTATGGCGCGAAGAAGGAGGGTAACTAATTATGCCTCGTAAAGTAACTGCAAGTCTACAACGCAAGGTCTCTCCAGATCGCAAATATCAGAGCGTTCTCGTTCAACGTCTCATTAATCGCTCGATGCTTGACGGTAAGAAGCAGGTCGCCGAGCGCGCTGTATATAGCGCTATTGAAGGTGCCGCTAAGAAGCTTAAGAGCGAAAACCCAGTTGAGGTTCTCGAACAGGCTATCAAGAATGTTAGCCCAGACTTTGAGGTCAAATCTCGCCGTGTTGGTGGTGCGAACTATCAGATTCCATTCCCAATCGCCGGCCATCGCCAGCTCCACTTCGCTATGATGTGGCTCGTTGGTGCCGCTCGCGAACGCTCTGGCATGCCGTATGCTAAGCGCCTCGAGGCCGAGATTGTTGATGCTTACAATGAAGCCGGTGCTGCCTTCAAGAAGAAAGAAGACTGCCACCGCATGGCCGAAGCAAACCGCGCCTTCGCGCACTTTGCACGCGGCTAATCAGTTTTACAACTACGAAAATCCCCCTATTAACAGGGGGATTTTTGGTTGCTTAGCGCGAGACTCGACCCCATAAATATTAAGAATCTGCTATCATAGAATAAATGGCTAAGCATAAGCTAATATATCAAATCTATCCGAGCGCGGTGGGCGACTTAAGAGATGTCGCCGATAAAATCCCACTCATCGCAAGCAAAATTCAGCCAGATTATATCTGGTTAAGCCCATTCTTTAAGAGTCCATGGCGCGACGGTGGCTATGACGTCAGTGATTACTGTCAAATTGAGCCACGTTTCGGGACGATGCGTGATTTTAGGCACCTAGTAACAGTTGCGAAGAAATACAAAATTGGCATCTTGGTGGATCTCGTTATTAACCATACCTCGATTGACCATCCGTGGTTCAAGAAATCCGTCATGCATGATCCTATCTATAAGGACTACTATATCTGGCTGGATAAACCACTCAATTGGAAGTCGTTCTTTGGCGGGCCGGCCTTCGACTACTCGTCGATGCGTTCCGAATATTATCTGCATCTCTATGACAAGACCCAGCCGGACTTAAATTTCAAAAACCCACGCGTAGTTAGAGAATTCAAGCAAATTATTGATTTTTGGACTCAGGCAGGCGCAGCTGGATTCCGAGTCGACTCGGCGAATGTCCTAGCCGAGAGTAATCTTAAACGAGGGCGCATACCGGGCTTACCGGGATTCTTTAACTATTATCAAACCAAAGAGACTGTTAGTGTGCTCGAGAAGCTGTTTGCTAATCGCAAGATATTCACTCTCGCTGAGCCGGTAGGTGGTGAATTCTTTAGCAAACGCAAATTTCATGAACTTACGGATAAAGCTTTTGATGCCAGTTTTAATGTCGGAACGCTCGATATTGCGGATTCTTTCTTTTCTACGAAAGACAGGGTATATCCAGTCAATTATCGCCGCTGGTTCAAGAAATTAGCTAAATGGGCACCAGAGCCAAAATATTCGATGGCGATTGAGTCGCACGACGCCCCTCGCGCACCTAGCCGTTTTAATGTTAATCCGCGCATACTCGCGATGTTGCAATTCCTTTTGCCTAGCTATAATCCTTGCATTTATCAAGGCCAAGAGCTCGGCACGATGAATGCTGACCTTAGTATGGATATCAACGACTATCCTGGTGTCCAGTCGCGCCAAGTATATCGCCGTCTGCGTCGCGAGGGCAAGACGAAGCGCGAGGCGATGACGGTCGTGCGAAATACTTCGCGCGATAATGCGCGTCAGCCACTCGATTGGGGCGAATATATTCTGCAGGGTGCGCGCGCGGAGTCGGTCCTAAACTTTTACCAGACCATAATCGAGCTGTGGCGGAACGACCCCGTTATTCGCGACGGCGATTTTAAGGTAAAACGCATTACGAAGACGGGCATCTTCGAATTCACTCGGAGCAAGAACGACAAGCAATATTCTATTCACCTCGATTTCTCTGGAAAAACCGAGTCATATCTAAAGGACGAGCACGGTGAACTTGTCCTCGTCGTCGGATAGTGATAAGATAACAGAATAGCTTGCAATTCAGCTAAATCTCGATAAGGGGGACTATTCCATGAGCGTGACTGAAGAAAAGCTTGCACCAGACGTTGTGGAAGAAGATGATGTCGACTATGACTTCATCGCAGAATACGACGACGATGAATTGACTGATGAAATTGATGACGAGGGAGATGACACTTGGAGCTTTATCTTCGCCATTGCGGGATTTGTGTTAGTACTTGCTGCGATTGCATTTGCGGCGGTATTCACTATCAAGCTATTCATTAAAATCGTCAACAAAATCCTCGGCAATAAAACCGTCGTCGTAGAGGAATAATCCACATCACATGCCTCGATTGATATCGAGGCATTTTTATGCTAATATAGCTAAAAAGCACTAACGGGGCTATTATTACTAATGGCTCAAAATATTAATAATAAGGAAAAATATGGCAAACGAAAAAGTCACAGACTTGTCCAAGTACCGCAATATCGGTATTATCGCACATATTGATGCTGGTAAAACCACCACATCTGAGGCGATTCTTTACCGTACCGGTCTCAAACATAAAATTGATCTCGTTAAAGGCGACACTGGCGGTGCTACTACCGACTGGATGGAGCAGGAGAAGGAGCGCGGTATTACGATTACCTCCGCTGCTGTTACTGCTTACTGGAAGGGTCATAAGATTAATATTATCGATACCCCAGGACACATCGACTTTACCGCTGAGGTCGAGCGCTCACTTCGCGTTCTCGATGGTGCAGTCGTAGTCTTCGATGGTAAGATGGGTGTCGAAGCTCAGTCAGAAACCGTCTGGCGCCAGGCTGATAAGTATGGCGTTCCACGCATCTGCTTTGTTAATAAGATTAACCAGATCGGTGGCGATTTCTACAAATCTCTCGACTCGATTCATAAGCGCCTCTCGAAGAATGCTTACGCGATCCATCTTCCAATCGGCTTCGAAAAGGATATTTGTGGCGTCGTCGATCTTATTACGATGAAGGCTTATACCTACAAAGACTATGCTGATCATGAGCTCGTTGAGGGCGAAATTCCAGCCGATATGGTTGAGAAGGCTAAGAACTACCGCTCGATGCTCGTCGAAGAGGCTGTCCAGGCTGATGAAGCTCTCATGGAGAAATTCTTTAGCGAAGGTGAAGATGCTATTACGGTTGATGAACTTAAGGCCGCATTGCGCAAGCGCGTAATTGATGGTCAGTTCTTCCTCGTCACTGGCGGTGATGGTCGTGGCGTTATCGTTGAAAAAGTGCTTGATCTTGTTACTGACTTCTTGCCAGCTCCAACTGATATTCCAGCTATTCTCGGTAAGAATCCTAAGACTGGCGAAGACATTGTTCGCCATAGCGATGAAAAAGAGCCTCTCACGGCTCTCGCCTTTAAGATTGCAACCGATCCATTTGTCGGTAAGCTTATCTTTATCCGCGTTTACTCCGGCAAACTCAGCTCTGGCAGCTATATCTTGAACGCTACTACTGGCGAAAAAGAGCGCGTCGGTCGTCTCGTCCGTATGTTCGCCGATAAGCGCGAAGACATCGAATCCGTTGGTGCAGGCGATATTGCCGCTGTTGTTGGTCTTAAAGATACGACGACTGGTACTACACTTTGCGATCCAGCTCATCCAATTCATCTCGAGTCTATCGACTTCCCGGATCCACCGGTATCAATCGCGGTTGAGCCAAAATCTAAGGCCGACCAAGAGAAGATGGGCATCGGTCTTGGTAAACTCGCCGAAGAGGATCCAACCTTCCGTGTCCATTCTGACGAAGAGACCGGTCAGACGATCATCTCTGGTATGGGCGAGCTTCACCTCGATATTATTATTGACCGCTTGAAGCGCGAATTTAACGTCGAATGTAACACTGGCGAACCTCAGGTTGCTTACCGCGAGACTATCCGCAGCACCGCCGAGGGTCATGGCTTCCATAAGAAGCAGTCTGGTGGTCGTGGTCAGTATGGTGATGTTTGGGTTAAGTTTGAACCAAATGAGCCAGGTAAAGGCTTCGAATTCATCGATCAGATTAAGGGTGGCGTTGTTCCTCAGGAATATCGCAAGCCAACCATGGAGGGTATCAAAGAGACCCTCGACGGTGGTGTTATTGCCGGCTATCCAGTCCTTGACGTCAAAGCTACACTCTATGATGGTAGCTACCACGATGTCGACTCTTCGGAGCTCGCATTCCATCTTGCTGGCGTCCTCGCTACTCGCGAAGGCATCAAGAAGGCTAACCCGGTTATCCTTGAGCCAGTTATGAAGATTGAAATTACTACTCCGGAAGACTTCATGGGTGATGTCATCGGCGATTTGAACGCTCGCCGTGGCCGCATCGAGAATATGGAAGACCGTGATAATGGCGTTAAGATTATTACTGGTTTTGTTCCACTCGCAAACATGTTTGGCTATACTTCGGATCTCCGTGGTATGTCTCAGGGTCGCGCCGCTTCTACAATGGAGCTTCACGGCTATGAGGAAGTCCCACCAAACATTGCGCAAGAGATTATCGAAAAGCGTAGCTCAAAATAGTCTCGTCTTAAGACGCGAATAAACTCACACCAAAAATCCCCCATCGAATGGGGGCATTTTTGTGGCAAGTAAAAACCGCCGATAGTTTCTTTCTACTTTCTATATACCCCTCCTTAGGATAATAAAAACGATATATTTCATTATAGCATAAATACTATGAAAAGTCAAGGATTCATGATATAATAACCTAGTTACTGTAATTAGTAGGTACTTTAGGAGGTGGATAAAATGATTCCAGAAAGAGAATACGGCGAGGGCGAGTTTATTCTCGGCAAGCACCAAAACGATATCAATGTCTTCAAAGATATCGGAAAAATCGAAACCGGTAGCCGGATTTATGGTTATGTCGACGATACGGCATACTATGAAATCGGTTTACCAAATTCTCCAGTTGTTGCTGTTATGAACGAAATGTATGGACAGACCGCGGGCGTTTATACGGAAACATTTGACGGTCGTTTTAAGCGCTGGCAGATAGTTTCATATAAATACGAGGGCTTCCGGCTTCACTGTCGGCATTTCGAAGAAGGAGGCGTCACGCTTATTTCGGACGACTGTCGAGCAATCTTGTATGCGGAACGAGTTGCTGGTGGAAATAACAAGTATTACTTATGGACGTATGATCTCGGAGTTATCGATAGGTCATTTATAGCGCAGAAGACTAATGACATAAATCTTACGTCTGCGTATCTGAAGTTTTTCGACGAACGTGAAGAAGATTTTATACGTGCAATCAAAAACGAAAAAGAGGAATCGTAAAAAAAGACCGCCGGCAGAATATGCCGGCGGATTTTTGTGGAGTGCGATTAGAGATTTTCGAGAAAGTCTGCGAGCTTATCGATGCCGGC
>JAEEGL012909727.1_pt1 | contig 11195 bp, 8 predicted proteins | sample 9134231 | NCBI WGS metagenome assembly JAEEGL01 (sample SAMN16246548, study PRJNA631951) | gut metagenome | biome: gut microbiome; feature: rumen; material: fiber-attached | host: Bos | place: Iran: Karaj | collected 2018-10
GTAATATCCGAGCCATCACGCATCAGCTGCGCCTTCCCAATCTCAAACTCCTGGTTCTCGTCGGTGAAATCGGGCATGGCTTCGCGGCCAAAGCGCACATAAACAGGCCCTTTGCACTCCAAGATAGCCTTCTCGGTGGCGATTTTGGCTTGGGTGGCATCGCAAGGCGAGATGACGGTCATGTTGGGCAGCACACGCATGGTGGCGATGTCCTCCAAAGCCTGGTGCGTGGCGCCGTCGGGGCCGACCGAGACGCCGGCATGGGCACCGCCGATGACGACATGCACGTTGTTGTAACACACCGAGACTCGGATCTGGTCGTTGGCGCGGTGTGCAGCAAACACGCCGTAGGTGCTGAACACAGGTATCTTACCACTCAAGGCCAAGCCAGCGGCCGTCGCCACGGCATCCTGCTCGGCGATGCCCATGGAGAAAAACCTATCCGGGAAGGCCTCCGCAAAGAGGTTCATCCCCACCGAGTTGGTGATGTCGGCACCCAGTCCGACCACCCTGTTGTCTTTTTGTGCCGCAGCGAGGACACCCTCGCCGAAACCGGTCTTTGTGGGTTTGTTTCCTTTATTGGTATAATTCATATTTTTGACTTCGGGACTTCGAGACTTCGGGACACGGGGCAAAAGATCTCGTCCCGCAGTCCCATAGTCTCTTGTCATTTTTACAATTCGTTTAAAAAATCATGCAATTGTTCCTTGGTCGGCACCTTGCCATGCCATTGGTTGTTGTCCTCGATGCTCTTCACGCCCTTGCCCATGACGGTGTCGGCGATGATGACTGTGGGCCTGCCTTGCTCTTTGTCGGCCAGCTCCAAGGCCATTTTGATTTGGCTCATGTCGTGGCCGTCAATCTCGAGGGTGTGCCATCCGAAAGCCGTCCATTTGTCGCGCAACGGGTCGATGGCCATCACCTTTTCGGTGCGGCCGTCGATTTGCAGGCGGTTGCGGTCGATGATGGCGCAGAGGTTGTCTAACTTATGATGCGCTGCCGCCATGGCTGATTCCCACACACTCCCCTCCTGCTGCTCGCCATCGCCCATGATACAGAAAACGCGGTTAGGCTTGCCGTCCATTTTGGCCGCCATCGCCATGCCCATGGCCACCCCGAGTCCTTGACCCAAAGAGCCGGAACTTGTCTCGAGTCCTGGCAAGTGCGTCTCGAAGCTCGGATGCCCTTGCAGACGGCTGCCCAGCTTACGCAGGGTAAGCATCTCCTCTTCGGGGAAATAACCTGCTGCCGCCAATGTCGCATACAACACCGGTGCCGTATGTCCTATAGACAGCACCACCTTGTCGCGGCCTTCCCATTCAGGACGTTTAGGGTCGTAGCGCAGATGGTCGAAATACAAAACGGTAAAGACATCCACCAGGTCGAGAGAGCCGCCCGTATGTCCCGAGCCTGCCTCCGCCAAGGCGGTCAATAACAACTCGCGAATATGCTTCGCTTTCGCTTCCAATTGATTCATATCAAGGCAATTAAATCTTTGACAATAAAATAGATACACACGCAGGCATAGACCAACTTAATGCCCGTGCCAAACAAAAAGCCCACAAAGGAGCCGAGTGCCGACTTCCATGCCAGATGGTCCTCGATGCCGGCTGACTTTTCGCCGATGTAGGCGCCAATGAAGGGTCCCAACAGCACCGCGATAAAGCCTACTGGAAACAGGAATGTGACAAGCAATCCCAAAATAAGGCCTATCGTGCTGCCTCTCACGCCCGCCTTGGTGCCGCCGAGTTTCTTCGTGCCCCATACAGGGACGACATAATCCACAGTGAACACCACGGCACCTATAATGCCCATGATGACCAGGAAACTCGTGGAATAGTCGATGCCGTCGACAAACGACAAAGCCAGCAAAGCCAAGAAGCTGAACGGCGTTCCCGCTATGCCTGGCACAACGGCGCCCACCAGCCCGACAAGAGCGAGAAGGATAGCTAAAACGATCAGAACGTACATCATGTTCGTATGAAACTTTTGGTTTTGACTGCGAAAATAGAAAAAATGTTTTGTTTTTACGGAAATCAGCCATAACTTTGCAACTTTAAAATCATTTCCATGAAGAAATTTCTACTTCTTATAACACTAATCCTTTCGACGTCAACGATTTTCGCCTACGACTTCCTCCATCCCATGGGGGGACGTGCCGCTGCCATGGGTGGCTCGTCGGTGGCCTCGCAAGGACTGTGGGCCCTGCAAAACAACCCAGCCGGCATGGCGGAGTTAGAGAAAATCAGCCTTGGACTGTACTACGAAAACCGCTGGCTCTTGCCCGAGACAGCTTACAAATGCGGTGCCTTTGCCCTGCCCACCAAGTTCGGCACCTTGGGAGTGAGTTTCAATCAATTCGGATCGTCGAAATACAACGAAAACAAGTTCGGCCTCGCCTACGCCAAGGGTTTCGGACGCTACCTGCAAATCGGCCTGCAACTCGACTATCTCCTGCTAAAGGTCGGCAGCGACTACGGCACCTTCCATGCCTTCACTTTTGAATTGGGCTTGCAGTCGCACGTCACCGACAAGCTGACTCTAGGCGCCTACATCTTCAACCCCATCAGCTTCAGCTTCAAGCAGACCCTCAACCATGAGAAGCTGCCCATCGTGTTTCGTTTCGGCTTGGCCTACAAGTTCACGAAGGACTTCAACGGGCAATGCGAGATAGAGAAAAACACCGAACGCAGTGGCGTCAGCCTGCGTGGCGGCTTGGAATACGAGGCTTTCAAGAACTTCTACATCCGCGCCGGTGTACAGACCAACCCGGGCATCCTGTCGTTCGGCGTCGGCTATGGCATCCGCTTTGCCCAAATCAACGTGGCGGCACAACTGCACAACGAATTGGGCGCTTCCCTTCAAGTAGGAATGATTTTCAGCATCGGAAAGTGACATGAAACGGCTGGTCATCATCATATTATTCCTGTTGTTTGCTGTCGCTGCCAAGGCACAAATCGCCATTGACACCCTCAGTGCCGAGGCCTTGAACGAACTACTCATCGAGCAGGTGGAGCGTATGGCGGAGGACAGCGACGACGACATCGACTACGAAGAGCTGCTGGACTATTACATCTTCCTCAGCGACAACCCTATCAACCTCAACAGCGATGATATGGTAAGGCTGGTGGAACTGCATCTTATCTCCGCTTTTCAATTCGAGGAAGTGAAGAAATACCGTCGTTACTACGGCGATTTCATGTTCCTCGACGAGTTGGAGATGGTGGAAGGCTTTGATGCTCAAACCATTGACATTATCCGGCCCTTGGTTTACGCGGGGCAAGACAAGAGCAAGGACAAGATTACTTTCAGAAAGCTGGCACGATATGGCAAGCATCAACTTTTGGGACGTTACGAGCAAATCCTTGAAAAACAGCAAGGCTACCTACCCATCGACGACTCCGCCTTATTGGCCAAGCCCAACTCACGTTATCTCGGCTGTCCGCAGAAGCTGCAGTTCCGATACAATTATAACTACAGGAACCAAATCCGAGCGGGCTTCGTCGTGGAGAAAGACGCCGGCGAGATGTTCTTCACCGACAAGGTGAGCGACACCATCAAATCCTTGCTGGGCAAGCAATATCGTCGCGGCTTCGACTTTATCGGTTTCCATTTCTATGCCAAGGACTTGGGCATTGTGAAGGCGGCCGTTTTGGGCGACTACCAGCTGTCGTTCGGGCAAGGTCTGACGATGTGGTCGGGCATGACCTTCGGCAAGGCAGGCGCAGGCAGCAGCGTGATGAAACAAGCGCGCGGCATCGCTCCCAAGGCATCCGCCAGCGAGTATGGCTTTATGCGTGGCGCGGCGGTGACACTCGGCAAAGGCCCGTTCAGCGGCACGGTGTTCTACTCCCACCGTTGGGTCGACGCCAATGTCAGCGTGGCCGACAGCTTGGACAACGAGGCCGAATTCGTCAGCAGCCTGCAAGAGACGGGTTACCACCGCACCATTGGAGAACTACTTGACCGCCATGCCATTCGGCAACAAGTCGTAGGCGGACATCTGACCTATGCCATCGCGCATTTCGAGGTGGGCTACACGGCCTACCACACCTGGCTCAATGTGCCGCTTGAACTCAGGCCCAGCCATTACAACCAATTTTATTTCCAAGGCAAGAGTCTCACCAACCAAGGCATCGACGTCAAGTACGTGAAAGGCAAATACGCCGTCTTTGGAGAGATGGCGATGAGCTTGAACTTCGACAGCACCAACCTCATACAGACGCAACGTCCCTGGGCCTTGGCGGGGTTGGTCGGCCTGACCGTCAAGCCAGCGGGCTACCTGAACTTCACCGTCATGTACCGCGACTATGGCAGGGCCTACCAAAACCTGCTGAGCAACGCCTTCGGCGAAGGCAGCCGCAACCAAGGGCAACGCGGCGTCTACCTCGGCGTGGAGGTGGCGCCAGCACCTTATTGGACTATCCTCGCATACGCCGACCAGTTCCAGTTCACTTGGCTGACCTCACAAGTGAACGCCCCGAGCCGTGGCCACGACTACTACCTACGCGTCAGCCACAGCTTCAACCGTCGCACCAGCGCCTACCTGCAGTTCCGCTCGAAGACCAAGATGAAAAACTCCACCGATGGCGAGGTGTTCAGCCACTACCCCATCTTCTACACCAAAAACACCATTCGTTTCAACATCACCTATGAGTTGGGCTGGGACATCCATTGTGCCAACAAGGCGGAATACGCCCACTACCGCAACGAAGACGGCAGCAACGAGCATGGTTATTTCCTCTGCCAGGACATCGCCTACAAGCCCGAGAACCTGCCCTTCAGCCTCACTTTCCGCTATGCCCTCTTCGATGCCAAGGACTACAACGCCCGCGTCTACGCCTACGAAAACGACGTGTTGTATTCCTTCAGCGTGCCCGCCATGTACGGCAAGGGCATGAGGTTCTATCTGTTAGGAAAGGTGAAACTGTTCAATTCGTTGACGCTCTATGCCCGCATCGGTCGCACCATCTACAGCGACCGCGACATGGTAGGCACAGGCCTGTCACAGATTGACAAAAACCATAAGACGGATTTGAAGGTGGAAGCCGTGTGGAAACTGTAAAATCCTTATTCCACCACCACCCTATTCACCTGCTGGTTTCCACCAACAAATGTCACCAAAGTATAAATCCCTTGGCTCAATCCCTGCGTGGAGATAACAAGAGCTTGCGAGTTTGAAGCGTTGGAATAAGCCAAACGTCCCGTCATGTCGTACAACCTGACGGAAGCCTCTCCTGCTTCCGCAAAGCGGATGTTGATGCACTCTTTGGCAGGATTGGGATAGATTTCAACAATTTGAACCGGCCCTTCGACAGGCTCAGGGACCTCAACACCCCATGTGCCGCAGGCTGCATGAATTTCGCCATCCAGATAGGCGAAACGGTCGTCCAGCCAATTGCTCATGTAGGTCAGCTGGCTTTCGTCGACGGTGAACTCGGGCCAAGCCTCGTGCTCGCGTTCGTAAGCGCCGCTCTCAACCAATTCATCGTATTGGTTCTGAACCAGTTCCATGATATGTTCCTTGGTCAGGATGTCACGGCGCAGGGAGTCATAACGCACTTTGGCAGCGGCCACGAAGCCGTTGTCGCTGCAGTCCTGCGTGAGGCGGTCGTATAAGCCATTGCCCAGCAGACCTGCCGTGTTGTAGGTTGGGTTGCCGTCGGTGTCCAAGCCCCAGATGGCATCCAAGTCCCAAGGCAGGTAGATGTATGAGCTCGTCTTCTTGTAACGTGCCACAAACAGGTTACGGCCCATATTGTCCATTCCCATCACCGCATTGACAAACAGATAGTAGTCAATGGCGTTGGCCTTGTCGAACTGGGCGGCAAATTGTGCATAAAACACGTTGTCGGAGGCGTTCATCACGAAGTTGGTGAAACTGTAAAGATGGCTCCAGTTGATGGCCGTATCGCTCTCGTTGGGATACACCCACTCGTAGTTGCTCCAGGTGTCTTGGCTGTTGTCGTAGGCCGGCAGTTCCTCGAAGGTCGGGGCGCCAGGGCCGTTGCCCTTGTAGAGCAAGCCACGCAACTCCCCGTTGTATTTCCTGAGGTTCAACTGCTTGCGGTCCATGCGCTCGGTGAGCGCATAGATGCCTTGGTATTCGTCGTTGATGAACACGTCGGCATACACCATGCGGATGCCAGGCAAAGCATTGGGTTCACTGGCGGCGTAGGGCAGTTGGTACATCTCCATCCACAGTTCGTTGGCCACCTTGTCACGCAGACGGAGCGGCTGGCTCCACATGGCTTCAAGGTTCCAGTCGTCGTCGCTGCGCAGGCCGAGGAAGGTGGTGTCGGCCATCGTGGTCCCCGTGGCATCGGCCCACAGCTCCACACGATACGACTTCTTGTCGTACTGCTGCGACGAGGTGCCTCTAATCTTCAATCCGGCGTGCATTGTGATGACACTGCCGTCGGCATCAGCCACGTTGATGACGCCATGCACGGCAGGCGAGTTGACGATAGGGCCGTCGGTGGTGATGGTGATGAGCGGCATCTCACTCCTATAACAAGTGTAGGCCTCTCCCCTGACTTCCACGGTCTCCTTGTAGGGTTTCACGCCCTCAGGCAGTCGCCCCGTGGTGACGATGATTTTCTTGTCACGGTCGATGCCGCACAAGGGCTTTAAGCTCGATGACAGCGTTTGTTGCGCCAAAACGAGACAATTAGCCCCTATTAGCACAAGCGTAGTTAATAATAGTTTAAGTTTCATTTAGTATTTGGTTTTGGTTTCAGTCAGTCAATTCTCACCACTTCCATGATGCCATCGATGGCTTTTATCTTGGTTATCAGCTGTTCCAGTGCCTCCACATCCTTGATTTGCAACACAATCCTACCCTCAAAGTAGCCCTCCTTGTCGGAGTTGAAGACGATGTTTTTCATGTTCACCTCCAAGTCCTCGGAGATGACTTTGGTGATTTTGCCCAGCAGTCCCATCACGTCGCGACCATAGATGCGGATGGTGGCCTGCGAGGTGTTGCCTTCCATGCCGTTCCACTTCACCTTGATGATGCGGTAGCCGTAGCGTTGCTGCATTCCCTTGGCGTTTGGGCAGTTGACGCGATGTATGCTCAGCGTGCCGTCGTTGGTGACGAAGCCGAAGACGCGGTCGCCGGGGATGGGGTTGCAGCACTTGGCTAGCTTGTAAGTCACGTTATCGATGTCCTCGCCGATGGAGAGGCTCTCCTCTGCTTCGGCAGCGACTTCCTTTTTGGTGGATTCTATCTGTTCGGGAACAATCCTTTCCGTCTTCTCGGCGTTCTCGCCAAACTTCGACGTCAGCAAGCGCTTCACGTCGGCGATGTCGATTTTCTCGGTCGAGATCTGATGGTAGAGTTGCAACGAGTTCTCCAGCTTAAACTCCTTGACGAGCATGTCGACGACGGTCTCAGAGAACGGCAGCTTCCAGTTTTTCAGGCGGCGTTGCAACATGCCCTTGCCCAGCTCCGACTCTTTCAGCTCCTGCTCCTTGAGGTAGCGACGTATCTTGTTTTTCGCCTTCTCCGAGACGACGACATTAAGCCAGTCGGCACGCGGCGATTGTTTCTTGCTCGTGATGATTTCCACCTTGTCGCCGTTTTTCAGCTCATGGCGGATGGGCACCATACGGCCGTTGACGCGTGCTCCGTTGCAGGTCTCGCCCACGCGGGTGTGCACCTCATAGGCGAAGTCGAGTACCGTGGAGCCGACGGGCAGCTGTTTCAGGTCGCCTTCGGGCGTGAAGATGAAGATTTTATCTGATTGATGGGTCTTCCTGTAAGAGGTCTCAAACGACACCTGGCTGGGGTTTTCGAGCACCTCGCGCACATGGAGCAGCCACTCCTCCGAAGACTGCTTTTCACCTTTATATAAATAGTGTGCCGCCTGCCCCGTCTCGGCGATGTCGTCCATGCGGGTGGTGCGTATCTGCACCTCAAACCAAAGCTTGTCGTCGTATTTCACTGTGGTGTGCAGCGACTCATAGCCCGTGGACTTGGGTTGTGTGATCCAGTCGCGCAGACGTTCGGGCATGGGGTCATAGATGTTGGTGATGGCGGAATACACGCTCCAACAGCACTCCTGCTCGTCCTTCAAGGCACAGCTGATGATGACGCGTGCCGCCATCAGGTCGTAAACCTCCTCGAAGGGCACATTTTGGGCCTTCATCTTGGCGTAAATCGACGGGATGGACTTCAGCCTCCACTTGATGGTATAGGTAAACTTATACTTGTTGCCTTTCTTGGTGCGTTCCAGCTCGGCGTTGATGCCTTCGGAGATGCGGGCGATAAACAGCTCGGCGGTCTGCTTGCGGGCCTCATGCGTGGCTGCAATCTTGGCTTCGATTTCGTGGAAGACCTCCGGATTCTCGAACAGCATCAGCTTCTCTTCCAGCTCTGCCTTCAGCTTATACAAGCCCAGACGGTGCAAGATAGGGATATAGATGTACTTGATTTCGTGGAAATACTTCGCCAGGCGGTCGGGGTCGACGTCGTTCGGGTTGCGGACGTCGTACACACGGTGCACGATTTTCAGCAGTACAGACCGCATGTCGTCAATCAGCGAGAGGAACATCACCTGGAAGGTGTCGGAGTAATAGGCCACCTTCTCGGTGTCGAGTTGGGAGATCTCGCTGAAGTCCTCCAGCACGATGGCGACGGTCTTGCCAAACTCCTTCTCCAGCTCCTTGATGCTCACGTTCTCCTTATAGTCGATGCCATGCAGGAACGAGGCCACCACGGAGATATAACCCAGGCCCACCTCGAGCACGGCGATGCGGGCCATGTCGATGAGGTGGAACATGTAGGCCTTGCCCGAATAGAGGTAGCGTCCGTCGTATCTCTCCAAGCAATAGCGGAAAGCCTTGTCAATCAGCGCCAGATGTTCGGGCGCATTGACGAAGGGATGGATGTCGTCGAGCATGGCCTCGTAGGCCTGCTGGATTGCCAATATCTCCAATGAAGTGTAGCCAGCCATATCAATCCGTAATCTTAACCGTCAGCTGATGTCCCAACAGGATGTCGTAATACGGCTTCAGCTCCTCGAAGGTGCCGTGCATGACGGCGCACTTGCCCTTGAAGTGAGTGATCCAGGCGCAGGTCTCGGCCTGTTCGCGGGTATGGTGGCACACCTTCATCAAGGTGTCGATGACATATTCGAAAGTATTCACATCGTCGTTGATAAGCAGCAGACTCTTCTCATTTTCAACAAGTTCCTCTTCCAGCACATCAACGCTTTCCTGTTCCTTGTTCATTTCCAGAAAACAATTTTCACGGGGTAAAAATACACATAATTTCCATAACATCGACGAAAAAACATCATGGACAAAAAATAATTGGAAAATAAGCCTTATTTTTGCAGCATAATCTGAGAAAGAATGGAATCGCATATTCCTTTATCCCAAGCCGTCGAGACCATCAAGACTGCTATTTTGCAAGGGCAATACGAAGCTGCAAAGGACGTCAACCGTGTACAATTAGCGGTTTACTTTGCCATTGGAAAATACTTGTCGAAGAACACAAAACGATTTGCTTGGGGCACAAACATAATGGATAAAATCAGCGAGCAACTTCGCAAAGAACTTCCAGGATTGAGAGGCTTTTCCTCGTCCAATCTATACGAGATGCGGAAATTCTATGACGCGTGGACAATGTTGGACGCTAGTCTTCCAGTTGCATCTGGAGAAATTGCAATTAACCCAGATACGCCAAGCAAAATTGATAAACATGAAAATCTGTCAGATTTTCCAATCATAACTGGAAAATTACAAACAGCAGATTATCAAATTGATATATATAACTCGATTACTATTCCAAATATAACGGAATTCCCTATCGAAGACTTTTTCAAAGTTCCTTTCTCTCACCACTCAAGAATTATAACCCTGCAAAAAGAAACGGAAGCCCGTTACTATTACATCCATCGCACAGCAGAGGAACATTTGTCCGTCGAGGCACTGGAAAGCCTCATCAAACAGCATGCCTACGAAAACCAAGACAAACTGCCGAACAATTTTGCGCAGACCTTGCCTACCTCAAATATGGCTCGTAAAGCCGTGATGATGTTCAAAGACTCTTATATGCTGAATTTCATCAATGTTGAAGAAATCGGTGAGCGCAACAAGGAAGACATTGACGAGCGCGTGGTGGAACAGAAAATCGTGCAGAACATCAAGAAGTTCATCATGACCTTTGGCAAAGACTTCACTTTTGTAGGTAACCAATACCATTTGGAAATATATGGTGTGGAGTTGTTTCCCGACCTGATTTTCTTCAATCGAGAACTTAATGCATTGGTTGTCATTGAACTGAAGACAGGCGAGTTCAAAACTGGATACTTGGGGCAACTGATGGGTTATTTGCAAATCCTTGACGATCACGTGAAGAAATCGCATGAAAATCCTTCTATTGGAATCGTACTCTGCAAATCGGCCAACAAGGCTTATGTTGAATATGTGATTAAGGAATATAACAAGCCGATGGGCGTAGCAACATACAAAACAAACGAAGATATGCCCGAAAACCTCCGTAGAGCCTTACCTGACATCGAGGAACTGAAAAAACTATTATCGGAAGAAGAATAACTATGCAGAACCGCTTCATCAAAAATATCATTTTCCTGTTGTTTCTCAACCTGTTGGTGAAGCCTTTCTGGATTCTCGGCATCGACCGCGAGGTGCAGAACATCCTCGGCGACGCCGCCTACGGCACCTACCAGGCCCTCTTCAACTTCTCCTACCTCTTTTATATCCTGCTCGACCTCGGCATCACCAACTTCAACAGCCGCGCCGTCGCACAAGACCCCAAGAACCTCTCCAAACACTTCGGCGGCCTCACCGAAATCAAGCTGCTGCTCGGACTGCTCTATGCCGTCGTCATCTTCGTGGTGGGTTATTTCTGCGGCTACAACGAAGGCATGAAGCTCAAGCTGCTGTGCTGGTGCGGCCTCAACCAAATCCTGCTCTCGTTCATCCTCTTTCTCAGGTCGAACATGCAGGGGCTGCTGCTGTTTAAGCAGGATAGCATCCTCTCCGTCTTCGACCGCGTGCTGGCCATTATCATCATGTGCCTGGTGCTGTGGAGCGGCTGGTTCCCCATGGAGAGGTTCAACGCCATCTGGTACCTGCAGGCGCAGACCGTGGCATATATCGTCACCCTCGCCCTCGCCCTCACCATCGTCTTGCGCCATGCCAAAGGTCTCAGCTTCAAGGTCAAC
>JAEEGL013428997.1_pt1 | contig 11195 bp, 12 predicted proteins | sample 9134231 | NCBI WGS metagenome assembly JAEEGL01 (sample SAMN16246548, study PRJNA631951) | gut metagenome | biome: gut microbiome; feature: rumen; material: fiber-attached | host: Bos | place: Iran: Karaj | collected 2018-10
CCAGAGTTAGGACGAACCAAACCCAGAGTTAGGACGAACCAAACCCAGAGTAGGGGCAGGTCTCTGTGCCAGCCCGCAGAACGTTTCAGTACCGCCATGGGGACGAAATCTGACCAACACAAAATCTTGCAGAACCCTTTTTCGTTTCGTTGTGGCCAGTGAAGGAGTCGCGCTCGGCTCGTGGGATTGAGTCCTCACCACACCAAAGCCCGTTGCTCCTTGGGGATGAACATCTTGACAGAGGTCGGCGAAGCCAACGTGAGCGACTTCGCTGCAAAGCAGTCTCAGCGAATAAAATCTCGGGGGGGGGAAATGTCGGTGGGCTTAATACTCTATGAGTTCAAGCCCCTGGTTGCGGTAGAACCAGAAGCGGGTGTCGCTCGACAGGAGCGTGATATGCTCGGTGATGGCGTGCGACACGATGATGTGGTCGCTTGGGTCGCGGTGGTCCTGCTCCTCGTTCAACTGTAGGCGGCTATAGGTGTAGCCTACGTGGCGTCGCAGGGGCAGGAATTCTACTTCGAGGTCTTCCTCTACGGTGCGAATGACTTCCTCGGCCTTATTCCAGTGGCGTGAGAATATCTTCTTGTTGTTGAAGAGGACGACGAGTTCGCGCATGGTCTCGAAACTGGCGCAGAGCGCGTTCTCCGGGTCTTCCAATAATGCAACGACGCTTCGGTCGAGACCGTCGAAGTCGAGCAGCATATCAACCACGACGCAAGTATCGAGCATCAGGCGTTTCATTTCGTCTCTGTTGTTAGCTGTTCCTGCTGTTGCTTTTCTTTGTTCCTGTAGTAGCAGAGTTGCGACCGCAGTTCGGGATCGGTCACCTCATAAATCATGAACTTGTGGGCCCTTGCCCATCTTGCAGTCTTTGAAATCCGCCTCTTCGGGGCGCTCGTTGTTGTTGTCGATGCTTCCATAATTGTCGTTGTTTTGTGATTAAGGCTGCAAGTCTGCGGTTCTTGGACAAACCAAGCGGCAAAGCCGAGCGTGAGCAGCCTCGCACGCTTTCGCGTGCAAAGATACGATTATTTCCCCAAATATCCAAAGATATTCAAGATTTTTATCCGTTTGTCTCAGTATGTCAAAGAGCACGTTGAGCGAGCAAAGAGCGTAAACTCGTTTACAGGCTCTTTCGAGCGTAGTGCTCTTCGAGGCAAAGCCTCAAAGAACGTGTGTGGCCAGTGCGGGAGACTCCCGAGCAAGCTCGCCTACCCGTAGCCTTTCGCACCCGCACTGGCCTGTGGGGGCTTATTCGTCCCAGTCGTCATCGAAGCCATCGAAGCTGCGAGAGCGGGCATCGACGTTGCCAGCGCCGATGTTTTCATTGAGGCCGACGTTGTTGGCTGCTCGTCTAACTGGGCTGGCTTGCAACAAATGTGTCCTGTGCTGAATCTTCACCACGTTCATCGTGGGGTTCATATATTCCTTTTTCATATTGCTTCTTCTTTTATGGGGTCGCCTTCGGCTCAAAATTATAAAAAAATCTATTTCAAAAATTATAAGGCCTTCGGCCAGAAATCTTTTTGATAATTTTCTGATTCCATTTTTTTATAATTTTGAGCGAAGCGACCATTCAGTTATTATTTTATCACGGCTGGCCTCGGTGCCCGCGCCGGAGAGCGTTAAGCAGGGCACGATCTTATGGCCTTCGACGTTGTCGGCAGTGGCTATCGTCATGGTGCCGTCGAGGACAAATTGTCGGCCCGCAGGGACGCTTGCCTTAGCAAGAACCCGCACAGGCCTGTTGCTTCCTTACCACTGTGACAAAACGGATTCCGCCGGGACTCCTTGCGGGGAATCTCGGCGGATAATATTTCTTTCGGGTGGAATAAGGAAACGTTACTTCACTTGCGATGCCTGGTCCTCGTCATCCATGCGGGTGTCCCAGAAACCTACAATGTAGATGGTGTCGCCATCGACGCGATACACCAGTTTGTTCAGCCCGTTAATAATGACGCTGCGGTAGGCTTGCGGGCGGTCCTCGAAGAGCGGGTCGATCTGCCCTATGCCAGGGGCGTGTTTCAGTTGCGCTTCCTTCTCTTTGACTCTCTGCATGAAGTCCTGCCTTGCCTTCCTGCCAAATCTCATGTTGATATAGCGGGCAACTTGGCGCAGTGCAGCTTTTGCCTTAGGATCCCAATGTGTCTTCATACTGCTTCATGCTGTAGTTCATCAATATATGATGCGTCATAGCGGGCATCCTCCTCTGCGTCCTCTCTTGCAAACTCATCCTCCAGTTCGCGCCACACCTCCTCGCCGGGAATAGTGTTGCCGGCTGCGATGTTTGCTTCTGCCTCGTCGAGCAGGGCGTTGAGTTCGGCCTTTGTGTAGCGTTTCAGCGGTGCCGCTTCATTTTTCTTGGCGTAATCGGCCAGTTGCACGCTCAGCCAAAGCATGTTGGCGGGCGACAGCGTGCCTGTCAGGTAGTCGCGCAGGTTTGTCAATGTTGCTGTACTCATAACCTTTTCCTTTCTTTTTAGAGTTTCACGGTGCAAGGACGGTGCAAGCCGCGCTCGAGCTATGCTCGCTTGTTACCAGAGGGACGCAAGAACGCAATCAAACTTGTTTGAATTGCTGAGGCGCAGCCCGTTGGCTTTGCCCTCGTCCGGCGCGACTCGGCCAATCATCCAAGCATGTTGGCGCTCGCTGCTTCGTCCGTTCTCGCAGCCTTTCGGGTGCAAAGGTACAACAATTTTTCTGAAACGCCTTCCTTTTTGGAAACGAATTTAGATAATTTGTTATAATTGTCCCACTAATTTGAATAATAATTATAAAAATTCGTGGAACAAATTATGGTAATTACGTTAATTCGTTTCCAGAATACTTCTTTTTTTCTTTAACACGAATTTCCATAAATGTCCACGAATTTCTCATAAATATATTTTTGAATAATTCGTGGTCATTCGTGTTAAAAAGAAAAACCCGAGTTTTTTATCCGTTTGTGTCAGAACGATTTAGTGAGTGTAGGGGCAGGCCCTGTGCCAGCCCGATTGCCCGTCAGGGCAAATGTTGCGGGTAATGGCAAATGTGTGTGCCCCTTATGGGGCATCGGGCTGGCACGGGGCCTGCCCCTACACTGGCGGCTAATCCTCCCAGTCGTCGAAGCCATCGAAGCTGCGGGAGCGGGCATCGACGTTGCCAGCGCCGATGTTTTCATTGAGGCCGACGTTGTTGGATGCTCGTTCAACTGGGCTGGTGCATATCATCTGCGCCTGTTTGATCTTCACCACGTTCATCGTGGGCATTATATACTTCTTTTTCATTGTCGTTATGTTTTATGGGTCGCCTTCGGCTCAAAATTATAAAAAAAAGGATTCAAAAAAATATAAGAGCTTTATCTTCTCTATCTCGCCCGTGGCAGGGTCGCGCCTGTACCACTCGGAGAAGAGGCTGTCGCCACCGAAGTTGATAATCATACCATACTTCGTGTGCGTGAGGTGCATATAGTTGAACAGTTGGCGGCGGTGCTCCTTGTCCACGAAGTTCACGGCCTTCAGTTCAAGGATGATGCTGCCGTTGACGACCAAGTCCATGCGATACGTCTGGTCCAGTTGCACATCGTCCCAGAAAATCGGGAGGAAATTCTGGCGCTCCACCGTGTAGCCCTTCTGCTCCAAGAGGTACTTCAGCGCAGCCTCGTAGGCATTCTCCAGCAGTCCGCTGTGGAACTTGCGGTGTACCCTCATGGCCTCGCCCGTGATGTCCTGGAAGAACTCATACTTTTTGTTATACTCCTCAATCAGATTTATGTCTTTTGTTATTTTGATAATTTTTTGATTTAATTTTTTTATAATTTTGAGGTCGAAGACCGACCTGTATTTGTTCTCTTGGTCGCTTCGCTCAAAATTATAAAAAATCTATTTCAAAAATTATAAGGCCTTCGGCCAGAAATCTTTTTGATAATTTTCTGATTCCATTTTTTTATAATTTTGAGCGAAGCGACCATTCAGTTATTATTTTATCACGACCTTTATACCATTATTAATATACACGCCTGCGCGCGAGAGCTTGCCGTCGAGGCGGCGACCGTCGAGGGTGTACCAGCCGGTGGCCACTCCTTCGCTCCCTGACTCCTTAGAGATAGTGACGATGCCGGTGGACTCGTCGCCGAAGTCGATGTTGAACGCGGTGAGCTGGCGGGCCAGGGCTTCGCCGTCGCCGAGCTTGAAGTAGGCACGCTGGGCACCGAGGCCGGCGCCGGTGGTGGGATAGTAGAGGGTGTTCGCGCCGCCGAGCAGCAGGACGGTGTTGTCGGTGGCGTCGAAGGCCGTGCTCTTGTACGTGCCGAGGAAGCGGACGCGGGTGTCGGTGTTGACGGCGGGATAGGTGACGTTGCCGATGGTCTGGGCGGTGGTGTGCTCGCTGGTGTCATAGTCGTGCTTGTCGGTGCTGATGGTTACGCCGCTGAACACGGGGTTGACGATGTTGTGCGCGTTGTCGTCCACATAGTCGCTGGCCCTCTCCCACTTGATGATGTAGGGTGTGCCGGCCACCAGCGTAGAGACTTCATCGCCGAAGGTCAGGTTGAGCGTTGAGCCGCTGATGCTGGCCGAGGTCAGCGTGCGGGCGGTGGCTCCTTCGAGGGGCGAACCGGTGAGATTGACGTTGAACGGCAGGCAGATGGTGTTCCACGCGCCGTCCTTGTAGAGCGTGCGGCCGTTGAGCGTCACAGCGGCCACATAGCCGACGGCACCACTGATGGTCGCGGTATTGTCGCTGTTGTTGGCCAGACTGATGGCGGCAGTGGGCAGCCCGTAGTAGGTGCCGCCGTAGAGGATGCCGTTAGCGTAGGCCTTCACCATGCCGTAGTTCGTTCCTGCTGCACCGAGGTTGGCGGGGGCAGCGGCGAGGGCGTAGCCCTGTGTGCCGTAGGTGCCTATGCCGGTGGTCTTGTAGCTGTTGGTGACGCTGACGTCTCCGGCGTGTTTCCGCACGAGGTCGAGACCCGTGGTGTTCTGCCCGTCAGCCATGATGTAGAGGCAGTCGGTGACGCTCTTAGTACCGCCGTCGTCGCCCCATCCGAAGATGGCACCCTTGGCCGTGCCGCCGCCGGTCATCAAGCCGCTGAACACGCAGCCGCTAATGCTGATGTTGGCGTCAAGGGCATGGCCCACGATGCCGCCGACATATCCGTCGCTGCTATTACTACCGTCTACGGTGGTCGTCACCACGCTGTTCTCGATGCTGCACGTGCCCTTGGCGAAGCCCACGAGACCCGCCACGTGCCGCTGGTTGGAGGTGATGGTGCCTGCCACCTTGAGGTTCTTGATGGTGGCGCCATTGATGTAGCAGAAGAGGGCCGCACCCTGGTTATCGTTGTCGGTGATGGTGGCGGTGATGGTTTTGCCATTGCCGTCGAAGGTGCCGCTGAAGGCATTCTCCTGCGTGGAGCCCGACACGGTGCCGCACTTCGTTGTAACGCTGATGTCGGCCATCAGTTTCAAGAACTGGCCACTGAAGCTGTTGGTGCCGTTGTTGATTAAATAGGCAAATATGTCCCACTCGACGGTGGTGCTGATGGTATATGGATCAATATTCGTGCCGCTACCGACAAGAACACGTGCGACGTAGTAAGTACCGTCGCTAAGGATGCCGTTGGCGTATGCCTTAACTAAGCCGTAGTCCTGCACCAAGTCACCCAAGTTGCCAGGGTCAGTGTTGGAGACAAGAGCCAGTGTGCCCTGTGAGCCTGCGTTGGTGGTCTTGTAACATCTGCTGATGTTCAGCGTGCAACCATCGTCCTTCACGAGGTCGAAATTACTGGTGCTCTGGCCGTCGGCCATGATATAGAGGCAGTCGGTGACAGTCCTTGTGCCGCTGTTGCCCCAACCGACGAATACACCCGTGTAGTTGCTGCCGCCTGTCATCAGGCCGCTGTACACGCAGCCGCTTATGTCGATGTTGCTGTCAAGAGCGTGACCCACGATGCCTCCGACATACTTGCTGCCGCTGACGCTGGCCGTCACCACGCAGTCCTCAATGCTGTTGTTCGTGCCCTTCGAGAAGCCCACGAGACCTGAAGCGTGATACTGGTTGGAGGTGATGGTGCCTGCCACCTTCAGGTTTTTGATGGTGGCATTGTTGATGTAACGGAAGAGGGCGATACCTTGATTATCCTCATCGGTAATCGTGGCTGTGATGGTGTTGCCGTCGCCGTCGAAGGTGCCGCTGAAGGCACAGCGTTCTGACTCTGTGTCAGACCATACGCCCACCATAGTAGATACTTCGATATCTTTAGTCAGCTTCACAAACTTGCCACTGAAGTTGTTAGTGCCACTGTTGACGAGAATGGCAAAGATATTCCATTCGTCATCACTGCTGATGGTGTAAGGGTCTTGCTCCGTGCCGCTGCCGTTGAGGGTAGGTGGGACATAGTACATGCCGTTGTAGAGGATACCGTTCTGATATGCCTTCACCATGCCGTAGTCATGTACCAAGTCGCCCAAGTCATCGGGGGCGGCGGTGGTGGACATGGCTGGCGAACCCTCCGAGCCTGCGGCGGTGGTCTTGTAGCAATGGGTAATCGTAACTGTACCATCGCCCCTATAGAGATCGAGGTTCGTGGTGTTTTGGTCGTCCGACATCACATATAAGCAGTCGATGCATTCCTTGGTGCCGCCGTTATCGCACCATCCGATAAAGACGCCAATCTGTCTATGGCTAAAATAACCATCGGTGTAAATGCTTCCATTAACAACGCATCCGCTTATGGTGATATCACTGTTAGTACCATGCCCCAGTATGCCGCCGACCCAATTGGGGGCTGTGATGGCGGCCGTCACCACACAGTTGGTTATGTTATTGCCCGTACCATGGGAAAAGCCCTTCCGAAATAACGATAATTCAACCTCAATTAACGATAATTCAACCCCTGTTAACGCCCGAAATTGCCCGTTGCGACATCTTCCTGCTTCCATTCCGTCACGCTCTTGCCCATGCGCTGCTTGAAGGCGATAGCGAAGGTGTTGTAGCTGCGGTAGCCGCTCTGGGTTGCCAGCTGCTGGACGGTGAAGAAACGCTGGGCTGCAACGGCCTCGCTGTAGAGACGGACGAAATGACGGATGCGCAGGTCGTTGATGTAGGCGTTGTAGTTCGTGTCCTGATGCACGAAATACTGGCCGAGATACGTGCGGTTGGTTCCAAGGGCCTGGGCCAGCTGCTGCAGGGTCAGGTTGGGCCGCAGGTAAAGTTGCGCGTCCACGCAGTTCGCTGCCAACAGTCGACTGATTTGGGCGATGTCCACATTGGTGGGCTGTGCCTCGGTCGCAATTGCTTATACTTTCTCCGAGCCATCCGTTGTTTCTGCGGTAGGTGCAGATAACTCTGATTCCATCGAATAATTCTCCAACGTCGGCAGCGTCTCCACGCGCCACAGCAACAGACCGAAGAGCAGGATTTCGATGACATGCAGGATACAGGTCAAGGTGGTGTTGGTTTCAACGATGGCATAGAAGATGAGCAGCAGTATGAACACAAGCGACAGCATACAGGTGAGCCACACCTCCTTGTGCTCAAGGTCGGCATAGTTGTCGCGCAGCCAGCGCCCGTATTGCCGCAAGGCAAACGCCACATATACCGCAAAAAGCACGTAGAGCAACACGATGTAAGCGACCCCTATCTGCGCGAGTCGCTCGTTGGGGCCAGTCATGAGCACTCCACCTATTGCCAAGATGGGTATCATGGCCACAAAGGCGGGCCAGACTGCCCGACGGCGGTCCTGGAGCATGGCCAGCAGCGTGCCGGCGATGGTGGGCAGCAGCGTCACGTAGTCGAGCACGATAGCCGTCAAATAGCCTACGGATTGGTACGTGCCGTCCACAGAACGGATGTCGCCGGAAAAGACGTAGAGCAAGAACCACCATACATGCCCCAATGCCAATACGGCAAAGAACGCTGCCGTCCAGCGGCGCAGGCGCAATGGCGGCGTCGTGTCAGGCGCAAAGGCATTGCCGCGGCGCAGCAGCAGGTAGAGCGCCGCCATGAGTGGCACCACGCCCGTAATGGTGTAGATAACGATAAACAGTATCGTCTGTACTGGTGTCTGTCCGAGTATTTCCATCTATTTATTGCAATTCAGCTGTCGTTCAATATGACTTCCTGTCTTGCTCGAATATGGCTGAACGGTATTGCTGGCGGGTGATTTATCCTGCAATTTGCCAACTGTCGATGGTGCGTGTCTGTGCGTCAAACTTCACGCCGACCTTCACCACGCGGCGGCCGTCGGTCTGGTAGGGTATGGCATAGCCCTTGGAGTCAATCTGCCCAAGGGCCTTCTGGGCGGTGCCGTCCCTCTTCATCTCAAACACATAGATGGCGTCGGGCATCCAGACCACCATATCGACCCTTCCACCGGCGCACTTCACCTGAGTCTTGACATATACGTTCAGCATCGAGAATATCAGGTACAGCGTGTATTCATAGAATCCCTCGGCAGTGGCAGCCTCTGCCAGTTTCTGCTTGAAGCCCTCAACATACGGGATTCCTGCGAGGTAGGCCTGCATCTCACGCATCGCAAGGTCAGTATCCCCTTTTTTTAATGCACGCCAGAACTTCAGGGCAAAGCCCATCTGGACATCTGAATCCCTTAGGCCGGTATATGCGGGCAGCAGTCCTTTCACGTATCCAATCCGTACCTCCTGATTGGGTATCGACAGCGTATAGTATTCCCCTTCAGGGTCGTAGTCCTTGATGGTGAGATAGCCGCTCTGATAGAGCAGCGGCAGAGCATCAATCATGTTTTCCGTCGGCTGGTCAAAGGCTGTCGACGGTACCTCTAAATAGTCTATTGAGGTGATGTCTGTATGGAAATGCTGCAGCTGGCGGATAAGGAAAGACGGGGTGCCGCTCTCAAACCAGTAGTTTGCCAGTTTGCTTTGCAGAAAGGCCTTCAGGAGACTGAAGGGATTATATACTTCCTCGGTGCCTTCCGTGAAGTGATACCCGTCGTACCTGAGCTTCAGTTTCTGGTGCATCTCTTCGGGCGAGATGCCGTATGATTCAGCCAGACGCTCAATATCTTCTTTAAGGACAGTGGTAAGCTCCGTCTCCGTGATGCCGCAGATTGCAGCAAACCTCCTGTCCAGCGTGATGTTCGTCAGGTTGTTGATGGTCGAGAAGATACTGAGCTGCGAGAACTTGGTGATGCCCGTGATGAAGCAGAACTTGATTATCGCCTCGTTGGCCTTCAGCGGCTGGTAGAACTCCTGCATTGCCTCGCGCTTGGCGTTCAGCGTCTCTGCTTCGTGAAGCACTTCCAGAAGCGGAGCGTCGTACTCGTCGATGATGACAACCACCTGTCGCCCTGTCTGTTCGTTGGCTCGCTGTAAGATACCCGTCAGGCACTGACCGGGAGTCTCCTCTTGCTCATTACTGCCATATAACTTCAAATAGTCCCGAAGTATGAACTTCAGCGACTGCCGTAGGTCGTCGGCGGTCTTTCTTCCCTTGGCACTGCTCAGGTCCAGGCGGATGACGGGATATGCAGTCCAATCCTTTTCCAGCTCCATTATCTTCAGGCCCTCGAACAGGTTCCTATCACCTCTGAAGTAGGACTCTAAGGTAGATGTCAGCAGCGACTTGCCGAACCTGCGCGGCCGGCTTAAGAAAATAAACTTAGCATAGTGGGCAAGCTGCCAAATCAAATCTGTCTTGTCAACATACACATACTTCTCCCGAATCATCTCCGAGAACGTCTGAATACCTATCGGGTAACGCCTTTCTTCCATCGTGAAACTATATTTTAGGTGCAAAGATAGGTATTATTCTCAAGACTGCCAAATTTCGGTCGGATTATTTCGAAATCAGGACGGAATCAACAGATAGCAACAGGCAATCAGGCAGCCGTTTTTTCTTTTTACAGTTTCTCTCCGTAGCAGAGGTCTCCGCAGTCTCCGAAGCCAGGAACGATGTATTTTTGCTCGTTCATGCCGGGATCGATGGCTGCGCACCAGAGAGTGACATCGTCGGCCACGTTCTGTCGCAGCATCTCCACGCCCTCGGGAGCTGCGACGACACAGGCTATGTGTACGGCAGCTGGCTTCCCAGTACGCACGAGAGCCTCGTAGGCAGCCACCATCGATCCGCCCGTGGCCAGCATGGGGTCGCAGATGATGAGCGTCTTGCCCTTTGCCGACGGCGAGGCGAGGTACTCGGTGTGGATGCCCACCTCTGTGTGCTCGCGGTTGGTATACATGCGGTATGCCGACACAAAGGCGTTCTCCGCACGGTCAAAGATGCGGAGGAAACCGTGGTGGAAGGGCAGTCCGGCGCGCAGTACGGTTGCCACGAGCAGGTCGTCCTTGGGCACGGGGATGTCGATGGTGCCCAGGGGTGTGGTGACGGTACGCGTCTTATACTTGAATGTGCGCGATATCTCGTAGGCCATCAGCTCGCCCACACGCTCGATGTTGTTGCGGAATAGCAGCCGGTTCTTCTGATAGCTCTTGTCACGCAGCTCGGCCATGTATTGGTTGAGCACGCTGTTCTGTTCGCTGAAATTGATGACTTTCATAACTCTTAACTAAAGAGGGTGTCCATTCGCATGGACACCCTCTGGAATGATAAAAACCTATTTTGTATTTGATGATTTCTGATTACATACGTCCATCCTTGTAGAATACAGACTTACCAGACTCGTTGTAGAGTTCATCAATAACTTTCGAAGACTCCCAGTTTCTGGGATTATTGGTGTTCACCCAACTCTTGAAGCTCTCGAAAGCCTTATCCATGTTGCTTCTCTCCACAGCCCAAGGAGTATTGATTTCGCAACCAATCTTACAGGCAGCCACACCCTGGTTAGCAGTGAGGACGAACCACTTTCCAGTCTTTTTCACCTCAACAAGCAGGTTGGTGTTCACGTCGGAATTGAAGTTGTCCTTTCTGATAGTAGCGTTGTTGGCCAGTGTGATGGTGCCTGACCAGTTGCCCTTACCGTCGGCAGCGAGCCACTTGCCCTCTTTGTCAACACGATCAAAAGCGTGAGTGTTGGTCATGCAATTTTCGGCAGTGCCGAGCAGATAGTGAACTTCGTAGTTGTCGTCACCGTTGAGGCGCAGGGGCAGTGTACCACCGGCAGCCCAAAGGGTAATCTTCACCTGTGTAACGGCCTCAACGCCTTCGGGATATTCAGCCTCAACATCGAATACAACATCGTTGAAGTCGAAGTCGCTGGCCTCTGTAGCGCTGAGGTC
>JAEEGL014400522.1_pt1 | contig 11195 bp, 7 predicted proteins | sample 9134231 | NCBI WGS metagenome assembly JAEEGL01 (sample SAMN16246548, study PRJNA631951) | gut metagenome | biome: gut microbiome; feature: rumen; material: fiber-attached | host: Bos | place: Iran: Karaj | collected 2018-10
AGCAGATCCGTCCTTTATAGCATCTGTTACCTTCTTAGCGTAAACAGGGTAGTCGCAGGAGGCTTCGCTGTCGCAGCCTATATCAGTTACTTCGATTCCTCTGTTCTTTAAATGCTCGATAACCTCAAGCTTTAATGAATATCCACCGTGATCTGAACCTATGAATATCATAATACTTCTCCTTTTTTCTTATATGTGTACTTATATATTTATCAGCTACTATTATTTTTGCTATTATTTAGTATTGTTATTTATGTGATTATTTGTCCACTCCTTGCCTTCTATGGAACTAAGATTACCTTATGGCCTGCGGCCTTAAGCAGACGGTTCATTATAGCACCACCCAGGTCATTTTCTTCAAAGCTCTCGCTATAGATAAACTCTGCCTCTGCGGCGTCACATTCTCTGAGAGCGGCATAAAGTCTGGCTGAAACAGTGACTCCGTCTGAAAGACTTCCGACTGTGATTACATCATCCTTGTTGTAGAAGCCTGCATGCTCGCTTGGTGCAAGGATTTTGACGCTATAGCCAAGCTCCTTTTTCTCATTATATAGCTCAATTATTTTATCAGCGATTTCCTTATGGGCAGCTTCTCTGTTAGATGTATCCTTATGAGAAGTTTCTCCGTCAGTTGTTTTCTTATTGATATCCCGCTCACTGCTTGACTTTTCTACTATATATAATTCTCCCTTTGGAGCGTAGTGAGTATACTTCATTCCCGGAGCCTTTGGCCTTAGGTTAGGGTCCGGCTCGATAAGTGTTGGGTCTATAGCTACAGGACCGATTATCTCCTCAAGCATTTTCTTTGTGATGAAGCCCGGTCTCAGGATAGTTGGAGTATCTGAGGTAAGATCGACAATTGTTGATTCTATTCCGATACCAACTGCTCCTCCATCGATGATTGCATCAATTCGACCGCTTAGGTCATCAGCGACATGCTCTGCAGTTGTAGGAGATGGCCTTCCTGAACTGTTTGCCGACGGTGCTGCTATGTATATTCCGCTTTCTCGTATCAGAGAAAGTGCAGCAGGGTGCGAAGGCATACGTATCGCGACGGTGTTTAGTCCACCTGTTGTTGTGTCAGGTACTATTTCCTTTTTTGGGAGTATAATTGTGAGTGGTCCCGGCCAGAATGCTTCCATTAATTGAACAGCCTTGTCGGGAACTGTCGTAGCAAGCTCATAAACAGCCTTCGTATCACATATATGAACGATAAGTGGATTGTCCGAAGGCCTGCCCTTTGCCGCATATATTGCAGAAGCCGCTGTGGGAGAGAGTGCATTTCCTCCGAGTCCGTACACAGTTTCAGTAGGAAATGCAACAAGCTTGTTTTCGATTATAAGCTGAGCGGCTGTTTTGATATCCTTTTCAGAGCCTGTAAGTAGAAGAGTATCTATGTTGCTTATCATTTTAGTTCTCCGATTAATCCTTGCTCATATCGTCATTAAGTACTTTGTTAAATATATAGTCGTGAGCCTGTGTTTCAAATGTATCATTCAGAGGTGCAAGCTCAGCTGAACCGTATTTTCTCTCGAGAGCAGTCTTGAGCAGGTGGTCAGCGAAAACAGGGTTTTTCGGAAGAATAGGTCCGTGACTATAAGAACCATATACATTTTTATAATGAACGCCTTCAGTCTTGTCCTCACCATTGTTTCCGTATCCGCTGAGTATAGTTCCGAGAGGATTGGTATGTCTTCCGAGATAAGTACGTCCGCTGTGATTCTCAAAGCCGACTATATCGGTTTTTCCTGCGGACTTTGTGGTGTGGAAGGCATAATTTCCGATCATTCTGACATCGCCACCGATTGTATGGAAGTCAATTGCACCGAGAAACTCCATTTTCTCGCCGTCTTTTGTCTCATAGTAGTGACCCATCATCTGATAGCCGCCACAGATACAGAGAAATGTTTTACCGTCCTCTATTGCAGCCTTGATGTTGTTTCCTCTGCCGGATTTCAGGTCCTTAAGAAGAACCTCCTGTTCGAAATCCTGACCGCCACCTATAAAAAATATATCATAGTCCGTAAGGTCATCTGACTGTCCCAGCTTTACCTCGGTTATCTCGCAACCGATGTTACGCCATTTCAGCCTTTTCTCCAGACAGATGATGTTACCTCTGTCACCATAAAGGTTAAGAACCTCCGGATATAAATGTGCTATTTTAATTATTTGGTCTGACATATTGGATAATACCTCGATCAATTATTTGCTTTCCTTCTGATCCTTCCAGAATTCCTTCTTTCCTGTTGCCTCACTGACTACAGCTCTGAGACTCAGCATAGAAGTGTAGTTTGGAAGAACGAAGACAGGTAGACTGTGACTTGTCATAGCTTCAAGAAGCTCTGTCTCTTTTTCAACAAGCTCTATTTTAGACTCATCTGCACCTGCATACTTAAGTCTTATACGTATGTCGGTAGCTCTGGTACCGGATACATATATCTTCTTGCAGTGCGGATCATTTGCGACAAGCTCATGATTTGCATCCCATATCCATGAGATATCATGGCCATCAGCAGTCTTATCATTCAGGCAGAATACTGCAACATAATCCTCGTCAACTGACGAAAGGAAGGTCAGCGACTGGTTACATCCGGCAGGATTCTTTACAAGGATCATCTGGATTTCTACATTATTATATGTAAATGTTTCCATTCGACCAAAGCTTGACTTTACATTTGCAAGAGAGGAGGTGATTGCATTTCTCTTCCAGCCTGCACACTCATATGCTGCAATAGCAGCAAGTCCGTTGTATACATTGTAAAGTGCAGGAAGACCGATGTGAATCTTCTCAGCCTCAGTTGCTACCATTTTATTGTTGTGGAACTGAACAGTTATATCAGTTCCCTTAACTGACATCTTATCTATAGAAGTAACTTCCGTAAATGGCTTGATTCTCTTGTAGCCACACTTAGGACATCTGAAACCGCCAAGATGTGCATAGGTGTGATAGTCATATTCATACTCTGCACCACATTTGATACAGTATTTAGCATCTGAAAGAGCGTCATTTGCTTCAGAGTCATCTGCTGTTTTAGTTGAGATACCGTAATAATAAACCGGATTATCGACATCATTTGCCAGAGATGCAGTAAGCGAACAGTCTGCATTGAGACATAGGATTGATTTAGGAACTAGCTTGATACCCTTTCTGATCTCTTCTAATGTATGCATTACCTCGCCGTATCTGTCCAGCTGGTCGCGGAAAAGGTTTGTTACGACGATAACCTTTGGTCTGATCAGTGGAACTACCTTTTTAAGAGCGCCCTCGTCACACTCAACTATAGCGTATTTCTTCTTAGGCTTTCCTGAGAGCTTTGCCTGTGCGGTAAACTCTGCTGTAATACCGGTAAGAAGGTTGGCTCCCGAGATATTTGACAGCGGTTCGATTCCGCTTTCCTGAAGTGAATTTCTGAGCATGCTGCAGGTTGTTGTTTTTCCGTTGGTTCCTGTAACAACGATGATTTTCATTCCTCTCGATACAACCTCGAGTATCTTCTTATCAAAAAGCATGGCAGAACGACCGGGTAAAGTTGTTCCGCCACGATGAAGCACTCTTAGAAAGAATCTCGTCAGTCGACACGCTGCGACTGACAGGAATATTTTAATAGGATTATGTTTTTTCATTGACATTTCTCCGTGAATCTACTATATATATTAGATAAGGTATCACAAATGGATACCAATTTCAAGGCGATTATAATCTGCCCAAGTCAACCAATTATAAACAGATGTTGACAAAAGCGGATTTTTTGTTGACAAATCGCCTCTTTAGTGTTATTATAGTCGCGTAACACATTTGTAACAAATAAAGTGTAAATGTAAAAAAAATGTAACAAAACACAAGATATTGTGTTTGGAAAGACCATAGGAGGTTACATAATGTATAAACCAAGTAAGAGAGCATTAGCTGTATGCCTGGTAGCAACAATGTGTGCTTCACCTTTCGGAGTATCAAATTTTGCTGAAGCAGGTCAGACATATGACTCATCAAACGTGGGAATTGCAAACAAAGTAAACGATTATTTAGAGAATGGAAAGTCTGAGGATCCTGTATCTGATCTTACAGGCGGAAGCGTAACAAAGAATCAGATAAAGGAAGAGCAGGCAGCTGCAGCAGCAGCTACTGAGGCTGACGCAGAGGCAGCAGCATCAGAGTCAAGCCAGACTGATGCATCACCAACAGATGCAAAGGTATATACTCAGTTCCAGGATAGAGCAGTTGTTACTGCAGAGAGCAAGGCAAACATCAGAACTGAAGCAAATGGTGATTCAGAGGTTGTCGGAGTACTCGATAGAGGTGGTATCTGTTTAGTAGACGAGATCGGACCTGAGTGGACAAAGATTGAATCAGGAACTTGCGTAGGTTACATCAAGAATGAATATCTTGTATATGGTGATGAAGCCGGAACATGGTGTGAGAATAACGGAATCACAAGAAGAGCTAAGGTTGATACAGCTACTCTTAAGGTTCGTGAGAATAAGGATGAATCAAGTGATTGTGTAACACTTTTACCGGAAGGCGAAGAGTACTACGTATATAGTACAAGTAGCGATGGCGAGTGGACAGAAGTATCAGTTGATGATGATGTTAGAGGATTCGTTAAGAGCGAGTACGTTACAGTAGAGTTTGAAAACCCAAGAGCTGTTTCAGTAGAGGAACAGGCAGAGGCAGATAGAATTGCTAAGGAAGAAGCTGATAAGGCATGGCTTGAGTATCTTGCAGAGCAGGAAGCTAAGAAGCAGGCTGAGGCAGCACAGCAGCAGGCAGCACAGCCAGCACAGCAGGCTCAACCAGCACAGCAGCAGGCACAGCCGGCACAGCAGCAGGCAGCACAGCCAGCAGCAGAGCAGCCAGCACAGCAGGCACAGCCAGCAGCAGAGGCACCTGCAGCAGAAGCACCTGCAGCTGAAGCACCAGCAGCAGAGCAGCCAGCTACAGAAGCTCCTACAGAGGCACCGGCTCCACAGCCAGCAGCACCTGCAGGTTCTACAGGAATTGATCTTGCTAACTATGCATGTTCATATGTTGGAGTTATCCCTTACATCTGGGGTGGCGCAAGCCTTTCATCAGGTGTTGACTGTTCAGGATTCACAATGTGTATCTATGCACAGTATGGATATTCACTTCCACACAATGCAGCAGCTCAGTCAGGATATGGTACAGAAGTTAGTATGTCAGACCTTCAGCCTGGAGATCTTCTCTTCTACGGAAATGAAGGTGGAATCGGACACGTAGCTATCTACATCGGTGGAAGCCAGGTTGTACATGCTTCTAACTCAAGAGATGGTATCAAGATTTCAACATACAACTATAGAACACCTGTTAAGGCTATAAGACTTATAGGTCAATAAATAGTATAGTGATTTCAGCCCATCGGGATTTATCCCGGTGGGCTTTTTTATATCCGAACAAGGACGCAGTTCCCCTCGCTAAATATTACGAAAGTATGAAAAAACGGGGGTTGTTGTGCAACATGCACAAAAGAAAGTGATTTCGGTTGACAATTAGTTACATATGAATTATGTAGAGCTGTTGATAAACAACACTGAAAGCCCTTTATTTAATTGTTATTAACAAAGTTATCAACATTGTCAACAGAAAAACAGTATACATAAGGTGGTTTTTATTTTTATTCAAAAAAAATAAATTTCGTTATTTCTAACAAAGTTGTAACAATTTTGATAAAAATTAACTCATTTCATAGCTCTCATTCGTTGCCAGATAATAAGCGATGTGATATACTAGGCTTAGGTTTATATATATATGTAAACCACACTAGCGAGAAGGAGAACAATACTATGAATTACATGATTAGCGGAAAAAATATCGATGTAACAGAGGGATTAAAACAAGCGATTTATGACAAGTTGGGGAGGTTAGAGAAGTTTTTTACAGAGGATACCAAAGCACAGGTTACTCTGTCAGTTGAGAAAGAAAGACAGAAGATAGAGGTTACCATTCCGATGAAGGGTCATATCATCCGTGCGGAGCAGGTTAGCGATGATATGTATGTATCAATCGATATGGTTGCAGAGATTATAGAAAGACAGGTGGTAAGATACAAGAAGAAGATCATAGATCAGAATCAGGATGCAGCTTACTTCCAGGACAGATTCCTTGAGGAGGAAGATGTAGAAGAGTTCGATGATATTCAGATCATCAGAAGTAAGAAATTTGCAGTTAAGCCTATGTATCCGGAAGACGCTTGCGTACAGATGGAGCTCCTTGGACACAGCTTCTATGTATTCAGAAATGCTGAAACAGATGAAGTAAATGTGGTATATAAGAGAAAAGGCAATACATATGGACTTATCGAGCCTGAGTTCTAAGCTGATTTCTTTGGTCGAGGAGAAGGGGAAATGAAGTATTGTATAAGTTGTGGAAAGCAAATAGATGATAGCGTGAACTTCTGTCCGTTTTGTGGTGGCCCGCAGGGGGAACAGAGCAGCTATCAGTTACCAATGGTAGTGCCACAGTCTACATATGAGCAGCAGCTTTACGCTCAGCAGTTATATCAGCAGGGGTTTGCACAGCAAGGCTATGCACAGCAGGGATATAATCAGCAAGGCTACGCACAGCAGGGATATAATCAACAGGGATATGCCCAACAGGGGAATCAGACCTATAACCAGCAGGGGTTTGTTCAACAAGCCTATGGACAGCAGCAGTATTCTCAGATGGGTATGCAGAAAGCATATAAGAAGCCTGGATTTTTCTCAAAGATACCTAAACCACTTCTTATAATCGTTCCACTTCTGGTAATCGCTATTGTGGTTGTTCTTGTTCTTTTACTAAATAGAAGAGGCGGATCAGACTACAAGGAGGCGGTAAACAATTTCTTCGATGCACTTTCAACAGGAAAGGCTGAAAAGGTTGTTGATGCGGTTATGCCGGCTGAAATGGAAGATGCTTTCTATGACGCATTAGAGTCAGGTGACATCGATGATATGGATGATTTCAGATATGATACTCTGGAAGAAGCTGTGGAAGATGAATTTGATGACGTGATAGATGAGAAGATTGAATTCAGAAGTATCCATATAGATGATAAAGAGAAGGTTTCCAGTTCTTATCTCAGAGAAATAAAAAGTGGATTCAGACATCGTGGAATGAAGGCTACAATAGACTCAGCATATATGCTTGAGGTAGACTTCCAGATGAGAAAAGAGGGAGATAGAAGATGGGAATCTGAAAGTATGGATATGCTCGCCTATGAGGTAAATGGTCGTTGGTATGTATGGCCTGACTATTATTACTACGATTACTATTAAATAATGTATACTATGCCGGGTGTCTGAGGACACCCGGTTTTTCTTTTAATCTAAAAATTAGTATTTCTTTATATAATAAAAACCTAATAAAAACCTTGATAGAATAGGGCTTTTATGGTAGAGTAGTTAAATGGTTTTTTATGTTTAACACAGTGATTATTATTAATGGAGGATAAGGAATGTCACTTGCAGATAAAATATTTGGTACCTACAGTGACCGTGAGCTTAAGAAGATCAGCTCAGTAGTTGATCAGGTTATGGCGCTTGAGGACAAGTATAGTAGCGAAGATTTTACTGATGACATGCTTAGAGCAAAGACAGATGAATTCAAAGCTGCTCTTGCTGACGGAAAGACTCTTGACGATATACTTGTTGATGCATTTGCGGTAGTAAGAGAAGCAGCCTGGAGAGTTCTGGGAATGCGCCCATATAGAGTACAGGTCATTGGTGGTATAGTTCTTCATCAGGGAAGACTTGCCGAGATGCGTACAGGTGAAGGTAAAACACTTGTTTCTACCATGCCTGCTTACCTGAATGCTCTTGAAGGAAAGGGTGTTCATATAGTAACAGTAAACGATTACCTGGCACAGCGTGATGCTGAGTGGATGGGAAGAGTTCATGAGTTCCTCGGACTCACTGTTGCTTCAATTCTGAACAGCTCTACAAGAGAGGAAAGACAGAAGGCTTATAATTCAGATATTACATACATAACAAATAACGAGCTTGGATTTGATTATCTGAGAGATAACATGGTTACTTATAAGGATCAGCTTGTTCAGCGTGGTCTTCACTATGCTATCATCGATGAGATCGATTCCATTCTTATTGATGAGGCCAGAACACCACTTATTATTTCAGGACGTGGTGGAAAGCCTACAGAGCTCTATAAGATATGTGATAACCTTGCAAGAAGAATGACAAGAGGTACAGCTTCAACTGAGATTACAAAGGCTCAGGCACTTCTTGGCGAGCAGGTTGAGGAGGATGGAGATTACCTCGTTAACGAGAAGGATAACTTCATCGTATTTACTGAGCAGGGTGTTAAGCAGATAGAGAATTATCTGGATATAACAAACCTTACAGAACCTGAGCATATCGATGAGTACCATTGTATGCTTCAGGCAGTTAGAGCACACGCCCTCATGCATAGAGATAAGGACTATATCGTTAAGGATAATGAAGTACTTATCGTAGATGAGTTCACAGGACGTGTTATGCCGGGACGAAGATTCAGTGATGGTCTTCACCAGGCTCTTGAAGCAAAGGAAAATGTAAAGGTTAACAGAGAGAACAAGACTCTTGCAACAATTACATTCCAGAACTTCTTTAATAAGTATGACAAGAAAGCAGGTATGTCCGGTACTGCCCAGACAGAGGAGACAGAGTTCCGTGAGATCTACGGAATGGATGTTGTTGTTATTCCTCCAAACAGACCTGTTGCCAGAAAGGATCTTGAGGATTCCCTCTATGATTCAAAGGAAAACAAGCTGAAGGCTATAGTAAATGCTGTAGCTGAGGCTCATGAGAGAAAACAGCCTGTACTTGTTGGTACAGCCAATATAGAGGCTTCAGAGGTGCTTAGTAAGATGCTTACAAAGAGAGGCATCAAGCATAACGTGCTTAATGCTAAGTTCCACGAGAAGGAGGCTGAGATAGTTGCTGATGCAGGTCGTGTCGGAGCGGTTACAATCGCTACAAACATGGCCGGTCGTGGTACTGATATCGTTCTCGGTGGTAACCCTGAGAAAATGGCAGAGAAGATCCTGAAGGAGCAGGGTCTTACACTTGAGGAGGCTTCTGACTTAGAGATAAAGGATGCTCTTAAGCAGGCTAAAAAGATATCAGAGGAAGAAGCAGTTACAGTAAAAGAACTCGGTGGTCTGAAGGTTATAGGTACAGAAAGACACGAGTCAAGACGTATAGATAATCAGCTCCGTGGACGTTCAGGACGTCAGGGAGATCCGGGTGAATCTAAGTTCTACCTCTCTATAGAGGATGATCTTCTCAGACTTTTCGGTGCTGAGAGAACTATGGGTGCACTTAGAAGACTCAGTAATAAGGAAACAGGTGAAATCATCGAGAACAAGATGGTTACAAGAAGTATCGCTACGGCTCAGAAGAGAATTGAGTCTAACCACTACGGTGTCAGAAAGAACCTTCTTGAATTCGACCAGGTAAATAACGAGCAGCGTGAGGTTATCTACGAAGAGAGAAGAAAGGTTCTCGATGGAGAGGATATGCACGATACTGTTCGTGAGATGATCAGTGATACAGTTGGTAAGTTTGTAGATAAGTTTGTATCAACAGAGACAGAGCCGGATGAGTGGGATCTTAAGTCTCTCGGTGAGGAGCTTAGAGGAACAATGCCTCCTCAGAAGGAGAAGTTCATCCCTGAGCTTACTGATGAAGAGAAGAATAATGGTGATGCAGTAGGCTTCAAGGAAAGACTTCAGACTGAGATTCTTGATAAGTTCGAGAAATTCTGTGATCAGGTTTATGAAAGTAAGGAATTACTTAGCGATTTCGAGCGTAAGATGATAATGCAGGCAGTTGACGAGAGATGGATGGAGCAGATCGATGACATGGAACAGCTCCGTCAGGGTATCGGACTTCAGGGATATGGTAACAGAGATCCTGTAGTAGAGTATAAGCTTGCCGGCTTTGAGATGTTTAACGAAATGATCAGCTCCATAAGGGAAAGAGTTGCATTTAACATGACACACTATATCCCTAGACCTAAGGAAGAGGCTGTTCGTGAGCAGGTAGCTAAGGAGACAGGAACAAATAAGGATGAGTCTCTTAAGAAGGGACCAAAGGTTAATAAGACCAAGAAGATAGGAAGAAATGATCTGTGTCCATGTGGTTCAGGAAAGAAGTATAAGAACTGTCACCTTCCGCTTGGTGGATGGGACGGACCAGTAAAGTAATAATGATGACGGATGGCGCCAGGTTATTCAATGATTTTATAGACTGTATAAGAACGGTGGAGAAATAAATCGTGCTGGAATTAGACGAGTATAAGCTGGAACTACAGAAGTTCAGGACTCCCCTTGAGGAAGTGAGAGAATCACTGGATGTTGAGGGGAAGCAAAAAAGAATAGCGGAGCTTGATAAAGCGATGGCAGAGCCGGGATTCTGGGATGATGTCGAGAAGTCCGGTCAGATCATGAAGGAGATAAAGGGCCTTAAGGGTACTATCGAGAGCTATGATCAGATAAAGCAGGACTTTGAAGATCTTGAAACCATGATTGAGATGGCGCAGGAAGAAAACGACGAGGAGCTTATCGCTGAAACGGGCGAGATGCTTAGCAGCTTCACCAAAAGATTTGAGGATTTCAGAATTGAAACTCTTCTGTCAGGTGAGTTTGATTCGAATGACTGCACGGTCAAGATAAATGCCGGAACCGGTGGAACAGAGGCCTGTGACTGGACCAGTATGGTATATCGTATGTATACCAGATGGGCTGAAAGACATGGCTTTGAAGTAACACTTCTGGATCTTCTTGATGGAGACGAAGCCGGAATTAAAACAGTTACATTTCAGATATCAGGATATCATGCATATGGCTATATGAAGTCTGAGCATGGTGTTCACAGACTTGTGCGCATATCGCCTTTCAATGCTAATGGCAAGAGACAGACATCGTTCTGTGCGGTTGAGGTTCTTCCGGTCATTGATGATGCAATAGAAATAGAGGTTGCTGATGATGATATAAGGATTGATACCTATAGAGCCAGCGGTGCCGGTGGTCAGCATATCAACAAGACATCATCTGCGATACGTATAACACATATTCCGACGGGAATTGTGGTGCAGTGTCAGAATGAACGTAGCCAGCATCAGAATAAGGATCAGGCTATGAAGATGCTTAAATCCAAGCTGTATCTCCTTAAGGAACAGGAGAATGCAGAGAAAATGTCAG
>JAEEGL015412834.1_pt1 | contig 11195 bp, 8 predicted proteins | sample 9134231 | NCBI WGS metagenome assembly JAEEGL01 (sample SAMN16246548, study PRJNA631951) | gut metagenome | biome: gut microbiome; feature: rumen; material: fiber-attached | host: Bos | place: Iran: Karaj | collected 2018-10
AGAGATGTTTCTTTGTTGGAGCATCCATACGGAGTCCCTGAACTGATTGCGGGAGCTTTTGTAGTAGTGATGCAGGCATGGAAAAGAAATGCAGTTGTGAGCATACTGACAGGAACGGTTGTTTATATGCTATTGATAAGAATTCTGGCATAAAACAGGGAATCAGAGGATAATGGAATAATCAGTCTATAATGCCTTTGCGAATGATAATAAGAATGCGACTAAGCCACCTGTTCCGAGATCAGAGGGAGGGATATAATGAAAAAAACACTAAATACCGTAATTCTCACTATCTTTATGATGTGTATGCTCTGTGCCTGCGGCAAAAAAGTGGATGAAAACGGAGATGCGCTTATCACCTCTGACTGGAAGCTGGTGGAATATACAGTGAACGGTAGCAGGTCGGTAGTGGCTGAGACGGAATGGTATGTAAAGCTTTTCACAATCGGAATGGAGCCTGCATTCTCTACCAAGGACGGCAGCACCTGTACTTTTTCCGTGGGCGGGAAGGAACACACAGGAACCCTTACCTACGACGGTGATGTATATAATATAGTGTATAGCGATTCCCAGAAGGGGATGCTTGCAGATATCGACGGCGACGAGCTCAGGATATACACCGCTGACGGCCATCTGGAGTTCATCTTTGTGGCGAAGTGATTCAGAATCCTTTTAAAAATGACGGAAATACATTCCAAAATCTTTTGAATAATGCCAAAAATCATAAATAATGTCCTTGAAAATCCTAGTTTGAGCGTGGTCATAAGAATTCATCAAAGGGTTCTGGATTTGATAAGGAATGTTTTGGAAAGATAAAATATTGTAGACGGCATAGTTTTACAACTATTACAATGAATCAAGCGGTTTGCAGGGACGACAGACGTAAAATATCAGGGGAGGGTCATGTAGGTAGTCCTTGGGCAGAGAAGGAATTCTGCGTATCTGTTTTAAGTAAGGAGTTTTTATTTCACCAATCCTGCGACAATTGCAGATATATTCCCTAACTGATCCGGATTCATTTTCTTAAGATTATCCGTTATCTTCTTTATTTCGGAAGGATCCTTTGAATCATAGTCAAAAAACTCCTGCGGAGTGATTTCTAAGAATTCACAGATATAGAAAAAAGCTGACATGGATGGTAAGGCCTTGCCGGTTTCGATATTGTTTATGTATCCGGGATTCTGCCCAATGGAAAGACTCATATCACGAGCCGAAACCCCTTTGATATTTCTTAACTGTGCTAATCTGATGGCAAACTTTTCTTCATACATATCAACAATTCCCCTTGTCATATTCTATCTAATACGAGCTTGAGAATATTTGATACAATCCTATAATTGTGGTAATATATTAGATACAAAGCGATACGATGATTTAATTGTGGTTTTTGAGGGGATATAAGGTGACGGAAGGTGTTTGTCTGTTGGTAACCCGTGAAAAACAATTTAGGCGAGCATAGTAAAGCTGTTTAATTGCTCGTATTGGTGAGGGATAAATCATGGCCGTATATAAGTGTAAGATGTGTGGCGCGAATCTTGAGGTTAAAGAGGGAATGACCATTTGTGAGTGTGGTTACTGTGGGTCTTCGCAAACGATACCTCAAGTTGTCTTTGAAAAAAAAGATAAAAAAGAAAAAAAGAAAGAAAAAATCTTTGCTACAAAATTTTTAAGGGACGAGGCTCAAATTAAACAAGACTGGCTTTGTCTTTTGATGAAAGATGAAAATGCACCGCTTGATGTTACATATAAGGCGAATCTTCTAAAAATTCAGAAAGAGTATTATCCTATTGCGGTTTTTAATATATCTTGTGAGGCAGAATGGGATGCTACTAGTTTTTGGGAGCATGAGGAAAAAGAACAGATCCCGCGGGAAGAAACTGTATATGTAGATTACAAGGGACAAGAGCATCGATCAAATGGTTCAGATAGGGAAGTCTTAAGTGGGGCGAGAGTTATTTCGCATTATAGAAAACCCATGTCGAGAATCGTATATGATACAAGAACGAAGATAGTTGTCGATGGCGTTCAACAGACAAAAGGTCATGTTGGTCCAAAAACATTCATGGAAAGGGTGTTTACAGGAAATTCACCATATGGCAGGGAAATATTAAAATGGCAGGAACACTTTAAAAGTTCACAAATACAGGAAGTTAATGCTGATTTTTATAAGAATTATGCTATTTTACAGGAGACAGTTTCGAGGGCATCTGCTGAATTGGAAGCAGTTAAACTGGAAAAAAGCGATATTAGAAGGGCTGTAGAAAAAAGAGTTCCGGGAGATAGATTTGAAGACTTACACATAGATAATCATGTCATTGATATTGAGCGTAATACTGTTTATGTCGGAGTTTACCACATATTTTATGAATATGAAGGTAAAAATTATACTTGTCTAATGGGTGGTGGTGATAGAGTTGATGACATTGTTCTAGGGGAACATCCAATAGACAATACCATAAAGAATAACTCGGATGTTTACAAAGAAGGGATAAAGAATAATGGTATAGGAAGAACATTGTTTCTTATAGGTGCGATTTGTTTGACATTGATTAATATAATTGCAGTTCCTGCAGTTATGGGTTTTTCAATGTTTATAGGTATGTTTAATGGTTTTGGAATCATAGTAGGAATTTTAATTCTGCTACTGCTAGTTGGTTCTAATATTTTTTGTATAGTTAAGTGTGTAATTATGCACAATAGGAAAAAGCAACTTGAACTAGAAAAGACTAATTTTGATATCAGTAATGCAAATATAAAAAAACAGATTTATGATTTGATTCAAAACGATACCATTTCGGAGGAGCAAAAAAGGATAACTATAAAGGGGTGGATAAATCAACAGTTTGGATTTTATGAAAGTATAAAAGAGGGGCACTCAAAGGAAAACAAAAATAGAAAAACGATTGCAATTTTGGTAGCGGCATTATCTGGATGTGGAGTGGTTGTTTTATTGCTTATTGCGACATTGTTCTTTATCGTAATACCTTCGACAAAGTACAAGGCTGCGATGGAATTGCTTGATAATAATCAGCTTGTTGAAGGTGTTGAGATTCTTAAGGAAATTCCGTACTATAAGGACTCGTCAAGGTATATAAAGCAGTATTCGTCACCTGTAGCATCTATATCTGATACAGCATATCTTCGTGGAATAGAATTAATTGAATATTTTGATAGCGAGGAGTTTGAGGAGAAATTTGGACAAGCGGCAAAAGATGCTTTAGAGAAAGAATATGGAAATAACTGGGATAATATTACTATAAAGGAATATGCGGATGTTTTTGTCAGTACAGATATATTTAATGATTATGTTAATAAAATAGATGAAATACAAAGTGAGGAAGAAGATGATAGTGATTACTTGGAAGCCGTAAAAGGATTCTATTATCTTGCATGTGATCACGCAATTGCAAAAAGTATTGAAGAAAATGACACAACATATTACTACAGTTTTGAACAAAGAGGTAATTGGGCTCAAAATAAAAATATGGATGCGCTTAAAAAAGTTTTTTATGATGATAATTCTTCGCTAACGCTCTCAATGTTAGATCGAATTGAAGAGTATGGGATGTTAACTATAATAGGTGCGGCATATGAACCAGACAGTAATCTTCAGGTAGATAAATTAAAATATTTTGATTCTTATGACGAGCCAGAAGAATATATGTCAGATAATTCACAGTATGGTACTACAGATACAAATGCCGGAAATAGTGAAAAAGCGGAATGGTTTGATTTGACGGATTTAACGGGGGATGTGCCTAGCTTTTATGGTATATGGTGTGCAGGGTCAGAATCTAAGATGGAAGCAATAAATATAGCAAAAGTAATGGCAAGTGAAGGAATTTCAAGTGCAGTATTTTATTCGGAAAGTTGGAGTAATCTCGCCGGTAATAGCATGTATGTTGTTACTGCTGGAACATTTGTATCCGAATCCGACGCTTATACAGTATTACCTTATGTATTAGACTATTTTCCAGATGCATTTGTAGGGTATTCAGGACAGTTTATTGAATATCCTGAATCAGCAACTAACTATAACGACGATGATAGCAATAACGACAACTATTACATTGAGTACCTGATTTCTCAGGCGTTAACAAAAGAATTAACAGATGAAGATTTACAGGGATACACATCATTTGAATTGTCAGCTGCAAGAAACGGAATATATGCTGCATATGGATATGTTTTCCAGTCATCTCAATGGAATAGTTTTTTTTCCGGTTTTAGTTGGTACATACCTAATCCGGATTTCCGACAGGAAGATATAGGTGAACTTGAAAGAAAAAACGCAGAAACAATAAGAGCATATGAAGAAAAAACATATGGAGGCGTATATGCAGAATAGCAAAAACTAATATAGACAGTTTTATGCAAAAAGTATTATTAGGAAAGAGAGACACTTTTATGAACAAAGGAATAATGGTGAACGATTTAATCTTTTTCGTGTTTGGAGTACAAGAGGCAAACTTGGATGACGACAAGCGGGTTGTAGAGGCATGTGTAGAAAAAGCATATAGGGACATGTGCCGTACAATAGATTATAAATACTCTGTGTCTGAATTGAAGGGAAAGAGTAAAGAAGAGCAGGAAATGTTTAATCGTAAGAAAAATAATTCCCTAAAAGAATTAAAGGAACTGCTTATAAAAGAATTTTCTGATGTTTTAGAATCGTCGTTATCAGATTTTGGTGTATGGCATGAGAATCTATGTAATATGCTGACAGAATACACTAATTCAGAGGTCTTTAAAGAAAAGCTTACTGTCGGTCAGGCACAAAAATGGATTAATATGACAATAAAGTACCTTAGGATTTTGGGGAAATGGGATGAAAAAATAAAAGATGTTCACATTCCTATAGACGAATATATAATGTCAGCAGCATCTATTGAAAAAGGAACGGAGATATATTATGATGCTGGAGTTTATGGTCTAGGCGTACAAAGAATAAAAGAAAACTGGAGCAAGATAACGGATTATGAATCTTATAAAACATATCAAAAAAATTTACGCGAGGCATGTACAGAAGAGGCTATAACAGATTGGGAAGCAAAAGCGTGGATAGCTGAAGCTACAAGCAGATCTTAGGGTTATTATAACAAGCCTGTGGCATACCTGCAGGCTTTTGACTTTAGGGGTTATTTAAGGATTCATGCATAACGAATTTTATTCTGCTCTAAATCGAACATAGTGATTTTTCACGCATTTACAAAAACGCAATTTGACATTCCTTCTTTTATGTAGTATCTTTTAGCTGAGAGAAATCTCGTGCAGGGGGGTTGGCGGATGTACCCTGTAAAATAAAAACCGTAGAAATTGCAGGGGGTTTGGCGGATGTACCCTGTAAATAAAAAACCGTAGAATTTTTCTTTTATTCAATATTGTCTGTTTTTCATACATTCTGTGAGGAGTTCTTTCATGGCTAAATTGGTTAAGTTGTGTTTTATGCGTAGTCATCGAAAAGGATGATAATCATTTTTTTATTCCACTTAGAAATAATCTGGGAGATGCAGTCAGAAAGTATGGTCGTATTGGTCATTCAGTGCCTTCTGAAACGAGAAAAAGAGCTGGATTGGATTATAGATATGCTTTGATTGTAAATGACTGGGAATATGTGGAAGATGCTACTGAAAGACGGATACCTAAGCGCCAGTTAAAGCAGATTGAAAATGATTATGATGAAATATGCAGGGAATTTACTGTATACCTGAATGGCTACAAAAAGGCTGCAAAGAAGGGAAAAGTGGACAAGATCCCGCTGTTCAGAGAATCCAGTCTGGTAAATTTTCATAGTGAATTAAATTTATAGTTATGATAATCCCTATTCTGATATATCAGATTGAGTGAAAAAATAGAGCACCCGGGAGGGTGTTTTTGTTTTCAGCCATAAAAAAGCTTTTCTGGTCCGTATCTTTTAATATAGATGGCAAACATATTGGGAGTATGATATAATCAAATCCGAATATGTGCCGTTCTTCTTTAAAATGAGAGGGGAGGAATGACTATGAGCGACAGAGAATATATACTTAATTTTATTAAAAAGATCAGATCAAAGATGAACACTGCTATAATGATCCGTCAGATATTGAACGGACTTATCGGCGGTGCTTTAGTAGCGGCCATTGTGGAGGGTATTTCCTGTATATGGTCCTTTTACTATGCGCACCTTGTGGCAGGAATTGCTTTAGCCATCGGAGTCATCGTGGGTATCATATTCGGTATAGTTAAGAGAAAGAATGAAACCCAGGCAGCGCTTAAGATTGACAGCTTTGGTATGAAGGAGCGTGTGATCACTGCTTTTGAGCATAAGGATGCATCGAATGAATTTTCAGAGCTTCAGAGACGTGATGCGGCCAGATGCTTAAGCTCCATGGAGCAGATGGTAAAGATAAAAATGAATCCCGGTGCCAGACGCATACTGCTTTTCCTTTTCATGGCGCTTTTAGCTGTATTCTTCGGCCTTATGCCTGCTCCTAAAAAGGCGGAAGCGCAGGAACAGCATGAGGTATATCAGGAGGCAACTGCCAAGGAAAAAGAGATAGAGCAGGCTATGGAGGCTCTGGAAAAAATCGATCCCACATCTCTTTCGGAGAGTCAGAGACAGGAGCTCTCGGATATGCTGGAGAGCCTTCAGGCTTCACAGAACGAGATGAAGAATGTGGCTTCGGCCGATGAACTCAAAAGTGCTAACCAGAGGCTTGATTACAAGTACGCAGATATAGCAAACGGTCTGCAGGCTATGCAGCAAGAGGTTGAGGAGCAGCAGAGGAAGGAGCAGGAAGAACAGCAGAACAGCCAGTCCGAGAATTCTGCCAGCCAGAACAATTCCGCAAGCCAGAATAATTCAAACGGAAACAGCGGTACATCCCAGCAGATAGCGGATGCAAACCAGCAGATACAGAACAATATGAATCCCGGCGGTCAGAGTGCCCAGGCGAATGGTCAGACCGGTCAAAATGGTCAGAACGGCCAGAACGGTCAGAATGGTCAAAATGGGCAAAACGGCCAGAACGGCCAGAATGGTCAAAATGGGCAAAACGGCCAGAACGGTCAGAATGGTCAAAATGGCCAGAACGGACAGAACGGTCAAAATGGTCAGAACGGTCAGAATGGTCAAAATGGCCAGAATGGTCAGAATGGTCAAAATGGCCAGAACGGTCAGAGCGGTCAGAATGGCCAGAGCGGCCAAAATGGTCAGAGCGGGCAGAATGGACAGGGCCAGGATGGAAACGGAAGTGGCGACGGTCAGGACGGCCAAGGTCAGGATGGAAACGGAAGTGGCGACGGTCAGGACGGTCAGGATGGTGATGGAAACGGTGGCCAGGGCGGCGGCCAGGGTCAGTCAGGCAATGGAAGCGGAAATGGCGGCCGGGATTATGTGAGTCTTCCCAATGGCGATGCTGATGATGAGGGGCTTACCGGAAAGCGTCAGGATGAAGGTCAGTCAGAATACGGCCGTGACAACAGCGGTGTAGGCTGGGCAGGAGATCATGTGGATTACGACAGTGTGATCGGTGAGTATAGTGACAGAGCCTACGAGGGACTTGAGAATGGTGAGTATCCTACCGGTATGGAGGATGTAATAAAAGAATATTTCAGCAGCTTTGAGTGAGGGAGGACAAAATGAGCGACATTGAGGCAATGCAGAGTAAGATCGCGGCATGCGAGCAGGAGATAGGCCGCGAGATCATAGGACAGAGGGATGTTATCAGGAGTTCGATGATTGCTATACTTTCCGGCGGCAACGTGCTGCTTGAAGGTATGCCGGGACTGGGAAAGACAAGGCTTGTAAATACCATCAGCCATGTGCTGAATCTTTCCTTTAAGAGAATACAGTTTACTCCGGATCTGATGCCCGGCGATATCACAGGTACTAATATAATGGTCAAGGACAATGAAGGCTCAGCGTTCAGATTTGAGCCCGGTCCTATTTTTGCCAATATCATACTTGCGGACGAAATAAACCGTGCTACGCCCAAGACTCAGTCGGCGCTGCTTGAGGCCATGCAGGAGCACAGTGTTACAGTCGGTAATGTGAGTCACAAGGTTCCGGAGCCTTTCTTCGTACTGGCTACCCAGAACCCCATAGAGCAGGAAGGTACATATCCGCTCCCGGAGGCACAGCTTGACCGTTTCATGTTCAAGATACTTGTTGGTTTCCCTTCAAAGAATGAGCTCAGGGGTATAGTAGACCTGACTGAAAACAGGAATGCACAGCCTGCAAGCACGATCCTTACAGGTGATGACCTTCAGACAGCAGCCGCCATGGTCAGCAACATTGGTGTGGCGGATGCCGTAATGGATACCATTCTCGAGATCATAATGGGAACACATGACCATAGCAATAAATACATCCGTGAGGGCGCCAGCCCCCGTGCCGCGCAGGCTATTGTCCGCGGTGCCAAGGCAAGAGCGTTCATGGAGGGACGTTTTAATGTATCATTTGAAGATGTGGAGGCAGTGGCTTATCCGGTACTCAGACACAGGATACTCCTTTCCTTTGATGCTATTTCAGAGGGTGTGACTGAGGATAAGATAATCACCGGCATTATCAGGAAGCTGTCGGAAAACAGACAGGCATAAGAGGCGTGGAAAAAAGTGGAAAAGAGAGAAAGACTGCATGATTTTATAAGGTCTTGTTACGGTATAGACAAAGTGCGGCTGATGGTGGCACTCACAGTACTGGTAGTGATGGCAACGGCCACATTTGCATCTTTGGATTCAGGCTTTGCCAGCTCGTACGACAGCGATATAGAAGATCAGATCAATTCTACGCTGCTTGAAAATGTCGGCAGCTATGCGGGCATCTTTTCTGTAACTGTTACGGCTTCGGTCAATCCTACGGGGACTTTGGCGATAATTTCGCTCATAGGCGTGATAGAAAAGTCGGATCAGTATTTTCCCAATGCAAAGTGGCTCGAGAAGCCGCGGCATTTTCTCTGTGCTACGCCGATCATAAGGACTGCGGCTAATCTGCCTATATCCACGCCGGCAGTTACCGTCATTCTCACGATCGTAACAATAGCCCTTTATGTAGTGAGGTCTACTTCGGTTTCAAAGGCTTTGTCTGCGCCTACTATTGATAAGATAGAGGAGTTTAGCGGGTATATAGTGACGGTAGCGCTTTCTTTCATGCCGGTTGCGATGGTACGTACCGTGCAGGCTGCCGATATCGGTGAAACTACACAAAAAGTTGTTTCCCTGGGGACTTATGCGGCCCTGCTTTTCTTAAGCCTGTTTTCTGCAATCTTTAACCTTATAGTCTATTTCGTTATTCATAACTGTCTGGATGCGGTGGAGCTTCTTGCGGCGGCAATTCCCGTTAAGGGCATGAATGTGGTGGTTGAGATACTGAAGGCTATACTTCACCTCACTCTTGTAGTGCTGCAGCTTGTGAGTCCCTTCATCTGCGTGATAATAGGGATCATATTCTTTATCATATCGCTGATACTTTTAAGATGGCTCAATGTGCTTAGCGTGTACTATACACATATTTATGTTAAGCCATTGCTCCGAAAGGTATTCAGAAGGCATGAAGTATCTCCCTTTATGCATAAAAAGTTCCCGGGAAGAGGACGAAGAAAATATCCGGAGCTTACTATGGCCATTCCTGCGTTTTCTATGAACAGGCGTGGCCGGCTGGTAAAAAAGAGGGAGCTTATCTGGCTTTCGGAACGTGGCGGTGAGCCTGTATTCATTAAGGTAAAGCCCTTGAGGAGGGTAAAAGAGATTACGCTGGAGGAGCTTAATCCCCTTCACAGGGAAGTATATCTGCAGAAGACACTGCGCTTTACCAGGATAGTTTCCGAGGATCGTACCGTGGAGATTATCTTCAGTTCCGAGTATAACGACCGCTGGGAAGTGATGTTGGAAAGATTCGGTCTGAAAGATTACAGTGTTGTACTTGACCGACTTGCGGATGAGGAAAAGGTTACCTTCAAGAACTGGTGGGAAAAATTAAAGAGAAAGATGTTCAAGCCCAAGAACACTATAGAGGGTGGTGCGCAATAAATCCGGTTTGCACCTTGATTTGAGTTATGTAAACGCCTTTAATTTTCTGGGGATTTTGATTGAAAAAAAATGTTCCGTGCGTTAAAATATCACGGATAAACACACATAGAAGAAGCAAATATTCAGGAGGAAAAGAAGTACATGAAGCGGGAAGACATACATCGCATACTGATTATTGGTTCAGGTCCCATCATTATCGGACAGGCCTGCGAGTTTGACTATTCTGGTACACAGGCGTGTAAAGCACTCAGGAAGCTCGGTTACGAGATCATTCTCGTAAATTCAAATCCGGCAACCATCATGACGGATCCCGAGACAGCAGATGTTACGTATATCGAGCCTTTAAATGTAAAGAGGCTTACTGAGATAATTGAAAAGGAAAGACCGGATGCATTGCTGCCGAATCTTGGCGGACAGTCCGGTCTTAATTTATGCTCTGAGCTTGCAAAAGCCGGTGTCCTTGATAAATACAATGTGCAGGTTATCGGTGTGCAGGTTGATGCCATTGAGCGTGGTGAGGACCGTATCGAGTTTAAGAATACCATGAACGAGCTGGGCGTGGAGATGGCACGCAGCCAGGTTGCATACTCTGTTGATGAAGCCGTAGAGATCGCATCAAAGCTTGGCTATCCCGTAGTATTAAGGCCTGCCTACACCATGGGCGGTGCCGGCGGCGGTCTGGTATATAATGTAGAAGAATTAAAGACTGTCTGTGCAAGAGGCCTTCAGGCTTCCCTTGTGCACCAGGTACTTGTTGAGGAATCTGTTATCGGCTGGGAAGAGCTGGAGCTTGAGGTTGTCCGTGATTCCAAGGGCAAGATGATAACGGTATGCTTCATTGAAAATATCGACCCCATGGGCGTGCACACAGGTGACTCTTTCTGTTCTGCACCCATGCTTACCATTTCAGAGGATGTTCAGAAGAAGCTTCAGGAGCAGGCTTACAAGGTGGTTGACAAGGTACAGGTTATCGGCGGATGCAACTGCCAGTTTGCCCACGATCCCAAGAGCGGCAGGATCATCATAATAGAGATTAATCCCCGTACATCCAGGTCTTCAGCGCTTGCTTCCAAGGCAACGGGCTTCCCCATTGCCCTTGTTTCTGCAATGCTTGCCTGTGGACTTAATCTTGAGGATATTGAGTGCGGCAAGTACGGCACTCTTGATAAGTATGTTCCCGACGG
>JAEEGL015420309.1_pt1 | contig 11195 bp, 10 predicted proteins | sample 9134231 | NCBI WGS metagenome assembly JAEEGL01 (sample SAMN16246548, study PRJNA631951) | gut metagenome | biome: gut microbiome; feature: rumen; material: fiber-attached | host: Bos | place: Iran: Karaj | collected 2018-10
ATGGTTGTTCTCCGGAAGTGTCATTCTTCAAGTCGCTTGAATATGAGAATCCCGAGAGCTTTGCGGTGAAAAAGTATCAGATGTATGCCATTAATTTCAGGGCAGACAAATGCTGGAGCTCTATCGCACAATTTGTGGCAAATGCACTGAACGTTTTCGATTATGAAGAAAATGCTCATATGCTCTGCCGTAGTGAGGTGGATCTGGCAGATCTTGGCAGACGGAAAACAGCCCTCTTTGTAAATGTCAGTGATACTGACCGTGCCATGGACAGTATTGTGAATATCTTTTATACGCAGCTTTTCCAGGTGCTCTGTCGGGAAGCTAATGATAGACCTGATGGACGATTGCAGGTCCCTGTACACATCATGCTGGATGATTTTGCGGCAAATGTATATATCCCGGACTTTGACAAGATCATATCCGTTATACGTTCCCGTGACATAAGCACCAGTGTTATACTGCAGTCTCTGTCCCAGCTTGAGGGCATGTATAATAAAGGCCAGGCTTCAACCATCATAAATAACTGTGACACCATGCTCTATATGGGAGGGCAGGACGTGGATACTGCTAAGTTTTTTGCTGATAAAGCCGGAAGGCTGCCGGAGCGCATACTTGAGCTGGATCTTGACCATGAATGGGTATTTACCAGAGGGCAGAAGGCATGTCTGGCTGAGAAGATAAAGCCTTATTCGGTAAGTCCTTCGGATTTTCAGGCATAAGAGATATACAGGGTACCGCCGGAAAAATTCCGGCGGTTTTTTTGTGCGTTCATAATAAGTGTAGGAGGTGCAAAACTTCATAAGGTGAGTGGCAGGGAACACCGTGCTAAATGGATCAGCGGACTGATCCGTTTAGCCACAAAAACAACCGTGCAGCGAAATTAGGGATCGCAAGGGCAAATGCCTGCGCCCTATGAAAAAGTAGACGCGGTGCCAAAGGCAAATTGTTTATTAGCAAAAAGCAAGGAGGAACAAAATATGGTTGGATGGATAATCAAAATTGGCTTGATAATAGCATTTTGCAGCATTTTTCCCGAAAAGCTTCAGACGGGTATGTTTTTTCTGATAATTGCAGCCTGGATTTTCGTAAAGGTGAAAGAGTTTTTAGATGCGGAATGAAACGTAGCAATGGAACAGTACGATCATATTATCATAGGCCTTTTGGTATATGTCACAGAAAGATTCATTATGGTTTGAAGGATGAGAAATCCTCGATGTTGGATAAAATATACTACGATAGAGCTGATAGATTGGCAGAGAGTGGATTAAAGATAAGTAAAGAAGATTTTGAGAATATAGTGGGAATGGCAAACTGAGAGGGCGTAGCGTATGAATCTGAAAGATTTTCAAAGACTTAAACCAGGGATGAAGATAAAGGTGTTTATGTCAGGAGAGAAGTTTACGGGTTATAGATATTATACTGTTACCGGCGAAGCTTATTTTAACAATGACTGTGACGCCCCGGGGTGGGAGATAGAGACAAATGTTGGCGTAATTTCCATAGATAGGGATATTGAAGTTGACTGGTCCTTAAAAAATCGTGCGGTTCAATACTGTATTAATCAGGGTACCGGTATTGTCGATGGTTATGAAAGCGGCGCTTATACTACAGAGGCTGAAATTTACTATGCAAAAATAATAGAAAGAACCCCATGGTATGTGGATAAGAAAATTGCTGAATTCTGGATACAGGGACTTGAAAATGGCGATGAGCTGATACAGTATGTTGTGGAAAACAATATAGACCTGCTTGACTATGATGAATGGTATGCTACAAGGGAAGCGTTGGGCATCAACCTTTCCTATGACGACTCAAAGACTATAAACATGATTTTCTGGGATAAGTACAGCTATTCTCCGCTTGATGCCCCGGATCCGGATTCTAGTATAGCCAGAAATGATTCAGGAGTTCCTGCCATGAAAGACGTTCTGGGACTTGATGATCTTGAAGAGCATGATGAGGCTGAGATACTTAAGGTGCTTGAAAAATACCCGGAGGCAGCGAAAAAGTTCCCGGAGTGGTTTAAGAACCAAACAGATATGTCTGCAAAGTGCAGTTGACAGGCATGGGGAATCTCCCCCGGTAATGAAGAAATTCTTCTGGATATCTTTGGCTATGCATTCAACTATGGCTATTCGGTTTATGCCCATATATATCTTAAGTTATATGTTACATCATTTTGGATGTTATTTACATAGTTGATCAGGCGTTGATTTTATCCTTGTGATGGTCTGTTGGCTGTGCTATACTCAAACTCAGAAGCATAGAAAGTCTTAGATCAGAAAATTCTTAAAATTCTTTTGTTCCTGAACTCATATGCTTTTATTTCACAGAGAAAATTAAAAGCAGGAGGTGGGAACCGGAGGATTGGTGTTTGGCGCATCTCCTGTATCAGACGAAAGGAGATGTGCTGATGAACGAGAACACTAAGATTGAGCTTGTCGTCACAGGCGGGCGTGGGGACATGGACAGCGCGGTGCACAGTCTGTGGATGCACAAGGAGATACTGGCACCGGTGCTTAAAAGGGTGGTGCCGGAGTACATGGACTGCAGCGTGGAGGAAGTAATTTCTATGATCGATGCGGATATACGGAGTGACATCACTGTATCCGACATCGGCAACTGTAAGGCAGAAAGCAGAGGGACTGAACAGTACAAACTTACGGAAAAACTTTCCCGATTTGATGTGCGGATTAAGTCAAAGAACCCGAAGCTTTCTACAGAGAATGTGCTGGTGATGCTGCACATTGACTACGAAGTGCAGAATGATTACTACCCTAGGGTCGGCAGGGGGAAGAAGTCCTATGCAATAGAGAGACGCGGCGTGTATTATGCGGCACGGATGTTGGACGGACAGCTTTCCTACGCGACACACCAGACAGACTACAATGCCCTGGAGAAATGCTACAGCATCTGGGTATGCACCAGGGATGTTCCAAAGTCCCTGCAGAATACTGTGATTATGTATTCAATGAAGAAGCAGGATCTGGCAGGAAGTACCCCTGATCGCCCCAAGGATTATGACCTAATGAGCGTAATCGTCATTCGCCTGGGGGATGATGTGCCGGAAGATTCTGTGTTTGAGTTTATAAAAGGTGTGAACAGGGGACGGATTGACGTTGTTGAAAAGTATGTTGATACAAAGCAGCATCCGGAGATAAAGGAGGAGGCGGTGACTATGGAAGGATTTGCAGATGTATTTATAGACGAAGGCCGGAAGGAAGGTAGAAAAGAAGGCATAAAGATAGGTGAGAAGAGAGCTAAAGATGCGGCAGAGGCAAAGATTAGTGATGCCAGACAGCGTTATATACAGGAATGCCTGGACACAGGACGGGCAACTACTGTGGAAGAAGCTGAGAAACTGGCAGAGGCTATCTTTAGATAGTTTTTCATAATAATAAATTAAGTGCGTGGAACCGTCGGAAATTTTCCGGCGGTTTTTTGGTGCCCTCATAACAAGTAAGAGGCGTGCCCGGTCCCACATGCGCTCACATTATACAGCGGTTCAGCATTTAACAGGGCAAAGGAGCATAGATCTGCATCCGTAAGGATGCACAACAAACTAAATTAATGGAGGTAAAGCAAATGAAGGGATTAATTTTACACGAGTCAGCAAGAGGCATAGATGCATACGGTCCGGAGAGTGGGCTGCTTAAGTCGAGGATGCTCTTTTTCACTGAGGAGGTGACAGCAGAGAGTGCAAATGAGCTGATAGAGTATCTGCTTTTCCTTGACAAGGATGCACCGGGGGAAGAGATAACGATCTGTATCAATTCTCCGGGTGGTGAAGTGGTCAGTGGTCTTGCGGTCTATGATACCATCCGGATGCTTGAAAGTCCGGTTCGAACTGTATGTATAGGAACGGCAGCCAGCATGGGTTCCATACTTTTCCTTGCCGGTGAAAAAAGGCTGATGCTCCCCCATTGTAAGATCATGATCCACGATCCATTGATCGCCGGACTTTCAGGCAGTAAGAAGGCACTTGAGCTGGAAAAGGAGGCTGCGAAGCTCATGGAGACAAGGGCCATCACCGGAGGCATTATCGCTGAACGCAGCGGCCATACTCTTGAAGAGGTGCTGGAGAAGACCAAAGAGGACTGTTACCTTGACGCAGAGGAAGCAATTGAATTCGGTATAGCAACCGGGATCATTGAAAAATGGTAAGGAAAATTTTGGACGTTTTTTCGGCCTGTCCATGATAAGTGTAGAACAACTGAATGTACCATAACAATCCAAGGAGGAATTAAAATGACAAACACTAAAGATTTCAGAGCAACCGTTGACCGTTCAAAGTCCTTCCGTATTCTGGGAAAGGACATTAAGCGCTCGGAGGACAGCCGGACTACGGGACTTAACAACAATGTCCTGGTGATAGGTATATCCGGATGCAGCAAGACAGGATCCTATGTGTATCCAAATATGTTTTCCACCGGCGGAAGTATAGTGGTGGCAGACACCAAGGGAATGCTCTACAGGAATTATGCAGGGATTCTTGAGGAACGAGGCTATGTGACACAGCTTATAGATTTTGTGAATCCTGAGCACTCTATGGGCTACAATCCGCTGGACAGCATAGAACGTTTCATGAAAAAAACTAAAGTATTAATAGATCCGGGCGTCTATGAAGAGAACGAGGAAATCATTCCGCCGGAGTATGAAGATGTTGAATATGAGACCTATCGCCAGCGGGATGTGATGAGCATAGCTAAGCTGGTGGTTCCTGAAGCCGATGAGAAAGAACCCTTCTGGTCTGATTCGGCCAGGGTGGTGATAGCCAGTCTGATTGCTTATGTACTTGAGGTCCTTCCGAGGGAGGAGCAGAATTTCGGTTCTGTGTCAAAGCTCTTCAGACAGATGTGCCATGAAATTGAACATACAGAGAGCGGCTGTGTTCCGGAGGTGTCATTCTTCACAGCACTAGAGTCTGAAAATCCGGAGAGCTTTGCGGTGAAAAAGTACCGGATGTATGCCATAAATTTCAGAGCAGAAAAATGCTGGAGCTCTATTGCACAGTTTGTGGCAAATGCACTCAATGTCTTTGATTATGAAGAAAATGCCTATATGCTTTGCAACAGTGAGGTGGATCTGGCAGATCTGGGCAGACGGAGAACAGCACTTTTTGTAAATGTCAGTGACACTGACCGCGCTATGGACAGCATTGTTAATATTTTTTACACGCAGCTTTTCCAGGTGCTCTGCAGGGAGGCTAATACCAGTCCTGATGGACGGTTACAGGTGCCGGTTCATATCATGCTGGATGATTTTGCGGCAAATGTGTATATTCCGGATTTTGACAAGATAATATCTGTGATACGTTCCCGTGATATCAGCACCAGCGTCATACTGCAGTCCCTGTCTCAGCTTGAGGGGATGTATAATAAAGGTCAGGCGTCTACTATTATAAATAACTGCGATACCATGCTGTATATGGGTGGTCAGGATGTGGATACTGCGAAGTTCTTTGCGGATAAGGCCGGGCGGCTTCCGGAGCGTATACTTGAGCTGGATCTTGACCATGAATGGGTATTTACCAGAGGCCAGAAGGCATGCCTTGCCGAGAAGATAAAGCCATATTCGGCAAACCTTTCGGATTTCCAGGCATAAGGTTACACATCGGGCGGGGTACAAGCCCCGCCTGATGGCAATGAAACTGTATGTGATCACCGGAATCAGATTGAGGAGGAATTAGTATGAAGCGTAAGAATCTTGACGACATATTACACAGTGTAAGGACCGGCAGAGCCATAAGCCCTGCCGGAGTACGCAAGGCAGCGGTTGCCTTGATGGAAACGATGATCCCGAGAATGGTTGATTCTGACTATGAAGGACGGGAATTCTGGACCATAACGTTGTTTGGTTTTGCTAAGCCTGTGAGGGAACGCAGGAACTACTGGGATGCCGTGGGCGGTATGGAAAAGCAGGCAGTCCTTCATGAAGATATGTCCGGAGAATTGTTTTGGATGCTTGCTTCCCTGCACCAGTGGGGATCGGAAAGTGTAAAGAGATGGATGTCCCTCAGCGTGGAGGATGTGATGAGGGAAGCCGGACTCGTGTCACTGTATGAGGAGTGGTTCCAAAAGGAAGCTGTCATGTGGGAAACGGAATATGGAAAGGCACCGTCGGTGGGTGATATAATGAAAATCGCATGGGAATTGGACTGGTATGAGGAACGCAAGGTTCAGCCGTACATGGAGTGGTCGGAGGATCTTTTCCCGGAGAACCTGACGGAACCATTCCGACGGACCTGGAGGGAACTGGGGTTGAAGCCTCTTACATTAGAAAGTGCTGTGGAAGAAGCAAAACATAAATATATATGCCTGAACTGCACCTGGATATGGCTGCTGATGGTAGAGGCACCGGGCAGGATATATTGCAATAGTCCGGAGTGTGACAGCTCCAGCGGCTGTTAAGAGCAGTCCGGAGCATTTGTTACTATGGGTGTATAAGGATCGACAGGAACTGAAGCGTTATATGATTAAGGAGGATTGTCATGGCATATGGATATCATAACGAAAAAATGAGAAAAAGCATGGAGAAGCTTATAGGGGAGTTTAAGGATGTCTGCTCCGGAAGGAATATTTCCATAGGAAGTCTCATTATGGATAAGCAGGGCGACTACAGTGATGAAAAACTCCTGGCGCTGTTGGACGAACTGGCAGATGCTGACATCAAGGAATCTGACAGAGTATATCTGGATGAAGAAAAGCTTGCAAAAGAGCAGGATTATATAAAGACACTTCTTTATGTGATCATAAGGGCTAACCAGGCAAGGATCAGCAAAGTGGTTGCAGGTCCTTCGTACAGGATCGTCAGAGTTGAGCCGGTACATGATGACAGTTTTGCAGGAATACTGTCACAGCTGAAATTTAATCCAATGGGATATAAATTTGGCACACCATACGGGAAATGCGTTGTTAGTCCTTCGACACGGGCGACAGCCGAAACCGTATATCGTATGCTCACAGGTGAGGAACTGCCTTTCCCTCATCCTTATGCCCAAAAGGATGAAAAGGAAGCAGCGCAGGAAGAAGGTTTTAACGATGTGCTTGACGGCGCTGATCCGGATTTCGGGGAATACTGCGGCTGGGATCCTACGGAAGGAATGACGCCGGAAGAGGCGGATGAATATTACAGAGCAGAGGAGTACAGTTCCCTCAGGGCTTATGAACAGGCATGCTTTAATGGTACAAATGATGATAACTATATCGACTTTAAGAGCCGGGCTGACTATGAAGCCGACCAAAGAGAAGAAGAAGCGGAAATGATGAATGCCGGCCGATATGTGATCGATCCGGATGATCTCGGGAAACATGAGGAATACGAAAGGTATGTAAAACGGCTTAAAGTCCTTTTTGAAGATGGTGACGCATATGTACGCATGTATAAGCATCTTGCGGAGATCACTACGCCGGAATGCAGGGGATATGAAGAAGAGATAGAAGCGAAGATAGATGCTTATCTCAGGAATAACGATAAGACACTGTATTCTGATGATGAAGGATTTAATTCAGTATTCGAGATACTGTATACGGCTGTTGATGAAGCAAGGAAAATACAGAGGAAGAAAGCATGAGCGGTTTTACGGGAAAATTGTGTGACCTGCTTATAAAGCAGTATGAAGACATGCCTTCGAAATCTGTTCTGTATGCGGAGTCACGGGAAAAGCTTGAAATGGCCAGCGGTGAGCTGGAGTGCAGTGCCGTTGCCGAAAAAGAAAAGGACGGCACTGTCGGAAGCTATGTGCGACTATACAAAATGTATGCGCTGGCCATGACCGGAGATGCAGGAAAAATACAGGACTACCTTGATGTGGTATTTGAGCTGCTTGACCGCAGGGATGAGACCAAAAAAGACAAGCAGCTTTGGATCCCTTCAAATAAGGAAAGCAGTACTGTACGGAAAAAGTTTTATAAAGACTGGAAGAAACTGCTTAGCGCTTTCATATCTGATGAATATCTGCCGGATGAAAACGATGATATAAACCGCCAGTGGATTCAGAAGGTTTTACGGGAGGCCAAAGAACATATTGAGGTGGGGCAGGATATAGAGCTGGAGCTGGCTGTAATAGCAAAGCTGCAGAAAAATCTCAAGTCAGGCTTCATATATGATGATTTAAAATCAAACTTAAGCAGCCTAAGGATCAACAGTCGTCTCAGAAAATCGCTGCTGGATAAATGTGTTACCGACGGATATTTTGCCGGACTATTCTCTTCAGATAAAGAAAAGTCAATGAAAAATGATTTGCATGAAAAAAACTTTGCCATGTTTTTCAGAATAATGGAAAACGGCATGGATGAAAACAATCCGGGAAGCGAGCAGTACCGTTATCTTCTGATACCATTGTATGTGGACAGCTTTACGGGAGTGAGCATGTGTATCGTGGGAAGAAATTATTTCTATGAAAAAAAATCTTTTCTGCCCTGCATTCTGACTGTGATGCATTTAAGTGATGTGGGACAGCGCCTGAATAACGGAATGTGTGCGATATATGAACCGGGAATTCCCTATGACAATGGGAATGAACTTAAGCCGCTTCATGCTGTGTATGGGGAGAAAGATACTTCGGAAAAAGTAAATGTAAGCCCGGAAGTGCGCAGAAAAGTGTGTGAGAATTACTATAAACATGTTTATGCGGAATATAATGATGCAATCAGGGACGCCAGACTGATGTTAAAGGATATAGACATAGACGGCTTGAAAGGGTATCTCACAACAAAGGATCTGCCGAATGAACTTTTACGGAGCCCATTCTATATGGAGCTGTCACGGTCTGTTGAGAAGACGGAAGAAACAAGGAAGGTGCTCCGAAAAAAAGGATATTAGTTCTTAAGTATTTTTAACCTGTCCCTTCTCCGCTTAATGCGCAGGCAGGTGCTGTAGATATAATCGGCTGAATATGCATTATGGCTCGGTCTTTCCAGACCGAGCTCTTTTAATTTAGAAGAAAATGATTCTCCGGTATTGCCAAGGAATTTTGCCAGGGACACGGGGTTTCCCTTGCTGCAGATATAGTCGATTATGGAATCATAGAAATATTCGCAGTCATTCTCAATAGTTGTATTTTCATGCTTGTTCTTTTGGATCCACTCATCGAGATTGTGAGTAAAATTAGCAAATTCGCTGTTTTTTTCAGAGAGCAGGATTTTTACCAGCTTTCTTTCTTCCGACATGAAATAATCTTTAGGAAATACCAGGTCAAATTCATCATCAGTAAAGGGGCGGATTCCGCTCTCTTCAACCGGTTCAAAGCATTCACCGACAGAATCATATCCTATGGTTTCGTTTTCGATGTAACGGTCTTTGAGTGTCTGTCCGTCTTTGTTTAGCTCTCTGTCAAAAGAATCGTGGGTAATATATATTTTTTTTCTTTTCCCTGTTTCATCTGTAACAGTCTTTTCTGTAGCATGGTGCTTTTTGAAACTTTCCAGCATGGCGAAATAACATTTGCTTACAACAAAAGTTTCAAATTTGGATTTTTCAGGATCGTAAGTGGGTATTATGTCGATTATTATACTATATGCATCATGCAGGAGTTCATCAATTACGGCCAGCATATCATCGGTAAAATCATTTTTCGTACGTATCTTGGCAATGAGCATTTTTGCGAAGGGAGTATCGCATGTGGTGACAAAGAGGGGGTGCCACTCTCCATCAGTAAAAAAACATTCCTCTTTACCGGTAAATGGACTGAGTGCAGTGAGAATATCATTGCGAAGTTCATCATATCCGGGGCTATGGAAGTGTGCCGGATCCGGATCGCCATTTTCTTTAAGTATTCTCTGCATCTCCAGGACTTCTTCCTGGATGTGATTCCAGTCGATTTCTGTATGTTCGCTCATCGTGTTCTCCCGGGAACGGCAGCTTCGCTGTAGATAATATTGAAGTTTTATTCCATCTTTACATCCCTGAGGCTGAGGCGCAGATCCTCATAAATACCCACAGGTATATCATCTGCAAAAGAAAAGTGCTCTACAGTCCCTTTTTCAAAGCTGTAGACAATGACACGCTGAGGGCCGGGATCTACAATCCAGTATTCACGTACTCCGCAGTGCTCATATACTTTAAGCTTGCGCATGTAGTCCATATATTTGCTGGAAGGGGATACTATCTCGATGACCAGATCGGGACCGCCATGGATACCTTTATTATCGAGAATATCAGGATGACATATTACAAGGATGTCGGGTTCCAGATAGTTGAATCCGCTCTCATCGGGATACAATGCAAAAGGAGCGGCAAACACCTCGCAGTTACCGCCTTTGTTTTTAATATAGTTATAAAACGTGTTAGACAGAAACATAGATATCCGCTGATGTATCATCGACGGTGTTGCCATCATATACATCTCTCCGTCGATTAGTTCCGCCCGTTCCCCGTCGGGAAGAGCCTCAATTTCTGCTACAGTGTGTTTGCTCATTGCAAAGTTCTCCATTCGTATTCTCCTTTCATCATAAAGAGTTTAGGGTGCTTTTTCAAGCATAAAACAGTGAAAACACAGACGGGAAACGTCCGGGTATACCTGAGATAATGTGGAAGTGTTCCACCGGTACATGACCAATATATCACCGTGCAGCAGGATTGTAAAGGCTGGGATATAGTGGTATACTTAACTCTGTATGTGAAATTTTATGCCTTTGGCTCACTGAATACCCGGAAAGATCATTTGGTGTACGGTCAGAGCCTGAAGCTCTGTCGCCTGCTGATGACGGCATAGCACATAGTCGTTCAGGCAGGAAGATGACAGTGAGATACAATGGATTTTGTAATATGCGGAGGGAATTATGCCATCACCTAAAAAACAGCGTCTCGGCAGAGGACTTGAGGGTTTGTTACAGACCAAATTAGGTTCCAATCCTAAGGAAATGGTCACAGAAAAAGAAGCCGAGCTGCTTACGGCTAAGGACGGTGTGTTAAAGACTGTTCCTATTAATAAGGTAGAGAGAAATAAGGAGCAGCCGAGGCACAGATTCAATGAGGAGAGTCTTGCTGAGCTGGCTGAGTCCATCAAACAGCAGGGCATCCTGACTCCTATTTTGGTAAAAGACCGTGGTGATCACTTTCAGATCATTGCCGGTGAGCGCAGATGGCGTGCGGCAATGGCAGCCGGGCTTACGGAGGTTCCCGTAATAGTAAGGGATCTCACAGAGCAGCAGATCGCAGAGATCGCCCTTATAGAAAATCTTCAGCGTGAG
>JAEEGL010243294.1_pt1 | contig 11194 bp, 13 predicted proteins | sample 9134231 | NCBI WGS metagenome assembly JAEEGL01 (sample SAMN16246548, study PRJNA631951) | gut metagenome | biome: gut microbiome; feature: rumen; material: fiber-attached | host: Bos | place: Iran: Karaj | collected 2018-10
GAATTTTAGTCATCGTTGGCGACCCAATTAACTTTATCCACCGAGAGCGGAGCGGCCTATCAATTTTGGTATCGGGTGGCGGGACGTTAACGCAGGTAAGAGGATTCGAACCGCTGCACGGTTTCTCGCCTTTCGGTTTTCAAGACCGACCCCTTCAACCGCTTGGGTATATCTGCCGAATATTTTTAATCATTAAAAAGATTATCATAAACTTTTTCTATATTAATATATTTTTCGATAGTTTCTTGCTGATAACCTAATGCGTGAAGAAAATCTTTAAAGGCTTTCACCAAAGTTGGACATTTAACAAATTCTGAAACTTCTCTTTCAAATCGGCAAGAGTCATTTAGTTTAAGATTTGTAGAATTATCAATATATTCAAAAACAATTTTATTCATTGGTTTGTTCTCCATTTTAATACTCTCGGGGAGATTTGAACTTTCATTAATTAGTTTCTAACACTAATGTCCCTGCCGGGCAGGCTACGAGAGGGCATAGTTAATCCAGCGTTTTCTCCAATACCAACATCATAGAAATCATCATATATAGCATCTGTATTAAAATATTTTTCAATGATGTTTTCGCTATATCCAAGAGCAGTCATAAATGTATAACAGGCTTTGGCAACATAAACTGCGTCTGTTTCTTTTGGTACTTCTACTCTTAATGTAATTTTGTCGTCAAGCCAATCATTGGTTTCTTGCTTGAAAATAAGGTAATTGCTACTCATTGATTTCCTCCACTGAAACAATCTGATAATCGCAATCTTTGCCGAGGCCATAAAAATCAATACATTTTAAGCGTGCATCTACCGCACTATTTGCGTAAAGCGCACATTGCTGATCGCGCCATTCCCAATTACTGTATCTGTCTGCATACTTAAATTTAATTAAATATTCCATTATTTCTCCTCAACCACAAATCTTGATGTATATGATGTTCCACAATAATCGCATTTGCCCTCTCCATAATGTAATTCAAGCGGGCTGCCGCATTTCGGACAAGTCATTGGATGGATTTCAGTAATTTGTGCTTTAATTGCGTATGTTTTACCATTAATACGTATTTTGTCAATATATCCATCAAATTTTTCTGGCATTTATTTTTATTCTTTCTTTTTATTTAATAATACTCAATATAGGAATCGAACCTATATCTGTGGCTTAGAAGACCATCGCTCTATCCATTGAGCTAATTGAGCAAATGCCCTTTCTTTATACGTTGCAAGGGCGAAACAATCGGTAGGGGAAGTCTTTGAAAGATTATTTCTTAATCTTTCTATATATATTATATCAAAAATTTTTATAAAATTCAAATGGAAACTTCTGAATGTTCTTCAAAATAATCCATTAATTTAACCCGCGTATCTTTTATTTTTTCTATTATTTGTTCTTTACCATATGCTAACTATTCTAAATAAAATAGTTTGACAAATATATTATGGTATTTATTATTTATCGCAACAGCCTAAATATATTCCTAATCTTTAAATTCTTTTAGGATAGGCTTTAAATATTTATTTAAGTTTATCATTCTACCCCTAAAGCGTTATACCAGCCCCACACACGGCTTACATAGTCATCGTGTTTCATTCCAAAAGTGCCAGTAATATAGAAGGCAAGGGCAGAATTAATGTCCCAATTTACTGCGGCTAATACATCGCGGACATAGAATGAATAAACATATAAACTGTCATAAGGGTTCCAGATATCAGCATTATATAAGCCTGCGTGATGTATTGCCCTCGCCTGGAAGGATTCACCCTTGAATTGGCAAATGCCGTGGTCGCGGCCGTTAGTAGAGTTAGGGTTCCAACAACTTTCTTGCCAGATTTGCGCGACGGCATAAGGATACCACCAAGCAATACCGCGATCGGCAAGGCAATTGTAGAGGTAAAGTTCATAATCATAGTTGGGGTGCTGACCCGCAACAGTATAATATACAAATCCTTCTGCTTTTGGAACAGTTGGTTGCGCTTGTGTTGTTTGAGATTGAGTAGTTTTTACAACTACTACTTTTTCTTTGGAAAGATAATCATCGCTAACATAAAAAATTTGCCCTTCAATTTCTACGCAATACCAACCTGTTTCATTGCAGCGACCTGTAATCCAGAGTTCTTCATTCATTTCACGGGTGGTAATTACATTACCTTGAATTGAGGGCAAAGAGCGAATATTTACTGATGCTTTTACATACATAACATAACCATCAAAGTCTTGGAATGTGTAAGTAGGCTCTGGTGGTAAAGTTTCTTCAACTTCGGTAGTAGGTTCTATCTCAGTGGTGGGCATTTCTGTTTCTGGTTCTTCTGTGGTTAGCGGTTCTGTTGAAGTTTCAACGGTGGGTTCCTCAGAAGATTGCGCAGGTGCCGATGGCTCCATTTCCTTAACCAGCTCGCGCGCATCACTTTCTTCATCTATTGGAATAGAAAAAGTTGGAAGTGTAGCAGAATTGCTGTTTATAGTTTCTTTTGGATTTTCCGCTTTACATCCGGTACTTAGTATAATGACTAAGATAATAGTAAGTGCTACTAATATTTTTTTCATTTAAGGTTATACCTTTCTTCGGGGCGGGTAACCCGAGGTGACTATAGGGAATTGAACCCTAATCTTCAGCGCCACAAGCTGAGGTATTACCATTATACGATAGTCACAGTAGGAACAAACGGACTTGAACCGATGACCCTTAGTTTGTAAGACTAATGCTCTCCCAGCTGAGCTATGTTCCTAAGTTAATACCCTTGAAAGTAGTACCAAGGGTATTTGGGCACATATTATTTATATAGCGCACCGAAAGTTATTTCTCATAACCTATTGCTACTATTGCCACCCGTGCGCTTAAACCGCGAACTTAAGGACTTGAACCCTAACCTGCTGATTTGGAGTCAGTAATGCTGCCAATTACACCAAGTTCGTATTGATAGAAAAAGCACCATTTATAGAGGTTGGTGCTATCTCTATGTTATTATAGTTTAATAAAACTATAACCTTTATAATTTGAAAATATTCCATTTATAATATCGCTAATTCTTAGTTTAGCGGTTTTTAATTTAATTTTATTCCAATATTTATTATCTATCATATAATGAGCAGCTTCTATCTGTGAATTAAATTCTTTTTTTAATTCTGGACAATAAATTTTCATACCTTGAAAAGCATTATTAATAGCCCCAGTATTTTTTGTACTGCCAGGCAATTGTTCAAAATTCAATGATTGTTTAAAAGATATGTTTTCAGTTTTGTTTTTTAAATTATTACTAATAATATTAATTATTGTTTGTATAGGACATTTAGAATTTCCAATATAATAATTATTATCTAACAAATATTTTGCCGCTTCGCCGACTGTATTAAATTCTTTATCTAATTCTGGACAATAAATATGCTTACCGGCATATTGAATATTTAAATTTTTAATCCAATTTTCTTGTTCGTCTATACTAGAAATTTGGGCGCTTGAAATACGAACATATTCTAAATGATAATCAAAAAAGGGTATGTTTTTTTCTAATGCTTCTCTAATTTTAGCTTGGCAAAAACGAACTCCCCAAGAAGTAATTGATCCCATTAAACTTCCCATTTGTTCGACACTATCAAAATATAAATTAGGCTCAAGTACGTGAACATTTTGGTAATGTTTTCGATGATTTTCCCAATCTGGAACAGCGTGCCCATCTTTTGTACCATTATATCCATTATTATATGAGTCATAATAATTTACCCAATATGTTTCTCGTTCATATAATTGAGAAAGAGGAACTTGTTCTATTTCTTCAATTTTAAAATGTTGCCAACCATATTTTTGAATAGCATTATGAATATTTGAAGTAGATCGTGAATCAAAACAATGTTCATTAAATCGTATCTCTAATGAACGAGTTGTTTCACCAATATAAACTTTATTATTTATATCATTGGTTATTTTATAAATATATCCAAAAGGTTCTGACATTTTTTATTTTACTCCTTATATAAAATAAAAAAGAATAAAAGTTTTGTTCTAAGGAAAACAATTACTCGCAAAGCCGCGAATTTTGCGCTACCTTTTATTCTTTGAGCGGGGGACGCCGGATTCGAACCGACAATACGAAATTTAGAGTTTCGAGTCATTCCATTTAACGAGTCCCCTAAGACTTTATCTTTTTTACATTTTCTATATATATTATATCAAAAATTTTTATAAAAAACAAATGGGGAGGCCGAAGCCTCCCCTTTATTAGATTTTATTAAGTAGTAGGTAATACTACGGCGCTATTCATAGTGGCTGTATAAGCGTTGTGAGTAATTGTAAATGGAGAAGCAGTTGCTGAAATACTTGTAAATGTAGCTGCGGTATAAGCAACATCTGTTGTATTGGCAACTAAACTTAATACTCCATTATTTACTTGGAAAGTAGGGGTTTGATAACTTACAGTACCACCATTCCATCCAGTAATAGAAGCACTAATAGAAGGCGTAATAGTTTCTGTTGTTGTGCTGGCATTTAATCCAGTTACAAATGTATTGGCAGGAATGGTAATTGAATCAAGTGTTGCTAAAGCGCCTAAATCTTCTTCTTTAACATATTCACTTAAATCAATTTCATTTTTGCCAAGTAATTCCCAAGCACTACCAGTATAAACATATTCTGAACCAGCATCATCACCACTAGTAATAATATAAACATCGCCAGTAACAGGATTGGTGTAAGCGGTATATGTAGCACCAGTACCAACAACTGTCATTATATCGCCAAGATCACCTAATCTTTGGTCAACATAAGTTGTTGCGGCATTATATACATTTGTTGTAGCAGCATCAACATATGTAGTAGCGGCATTGTAAACTGCTGTTGTTGAAGCATCAACATAACCAACAGTAGCGAAGGTTGTGGATTCTTCAAAAGCGGCGCTGCCCAAGCCGTGAACATAAACATCTGAACCATTAACACTAATGGCACCGTTATTTTGGCCTTCATCAAATGTTAATGTTACGCCATTTGTGCTATTGGCACTCCACCAGTTACTATCTGTTGAACTACCAATTTTAATATCAAAACTGCCATCACCAATATCATCTTTTGTAGCAATATTATAAGTGGTTGTTAAAGCAGTAATAGAAGTAAATGCTAATTCATCTAAACCTGGGATGGCAAGATCTTCGCCATTAATTGATAAATGACCATTGGTTGAACCGGCGGCAATTGTTAAACCGGTTGAGCCAACTTGGTTAGCGGTCATAATGGTTATAGGATTAGCTGTGCCAACTTTTAATTCTAAAGCGCCATCGTTAACACCAGATACGGCACTAGCGGCAGCCCAAACAGGCATCCCGTCTGAACTCATTGCTAAAACTTGGCCAGTAGTGCCAGGCATAATTGAAGTAATATTAGCCAAGCCATTGGTTTCACCGTGGCTTGTAATTAATGCGCCTTTATTTAATAAAATATTATCTATATCGTGGTCGCGAACTTTTGAACTATTAGTAGTACCATTCGCGATAGATACCTAAGTAAAATAATCAGCACCAGTATAATTACTATTAGGCATATAATTTTCCTCTCTTGATGAAAATATCTATGTAAAAAAAGAAACTGCTTATTCAGCAGTTTCTTTACTATTTTTCATTTGTTCTAGACAAGCTACTTTATATTTTAATACATCTACATTGTTTGGCTCATATTGTAAAACTTTGTTATAAAGTTCTAATGCTTCTTCATATCTACCAAATCCAAGATAAGTATTGGCATATAGAAAGTCATTCATTGTAAGCCAGTTTGCGCTTTTTTCTACCCAAGTATAATGTCTTGTACATTTAGAATCCATCAGATTTAATACCCATAAAGCACGGTCATATTGCTTGCGCGCATTATAAATATCAGCAGCTAATAGGTAAGGTTCTCTATAAGTATCATCAACTCTTAAAAATTGATTACACCAATAAAGTGCTTCTTCACTTTCACCCTTGTTTGCGGCAAGACTTGCTAACATCATAAATGTATCAAGTTGTACCAGAAGAAATTGAGGCTGAAAAATTGCGGGAACCATATTTAATACTTGGAAGAAATAACTATATGCTTCATTTGGTTTGTTTTGAAGAATAAATTCACGGCAATATAGATGACGAATATGAGGATTATTTGGGTATTCTTCTACGGCAAGTTTTAATAAATCCATATATCCTTTTCTTGGAACAGATAAATCTTGATAGTGATGTAAAGTAATTGATTGACCAAAATCAAGTCTTACTTCTTTTTCCCATCCTTCTTTTTCATCATCGGGCCATAATACTTCGTGGACTGGGAAAATCCAATGGTATCCTTTTGTATGAATTTTATCATACATAAATACATTGGTAGGTGCGCCAGTTTCTGTATGGCTCCAAACGTAGGTATATTGAGCACGAGTAGCATTGTCTACCCACTTTTCACGCAATGTATCACACCAGCCAGGCTCAAAGCGTTCGTCTGGGTCTGTACAAACAAAGATTTCCGCATCCTCTGGTATTAGTTTCATTGATTCATTGCGCGCGACATCAAAGCGCCAAGGGTTAAAGATTTTTTGTTCAACTCTTGTCACTCTTGGATCTTTCTATAAAAATTCATATGTTCCATCTGTGGAACCTGTATCTAAAACAACAATATAATCCGCTTCTTTCATACTATCAAGCCAAAGGTCAATAAACTTCATTTCATTTTTAGCGATAGCATAAACACAGATTTTCTTATTTGTCATAATATAATTAACTCCTTAGTTCCATATTATACTATAATTATATAATATTTTTTTTAAGAAGTCAAACCAAATAAAAGGGGAGAGAAATTAATCTCTCCCCAAATTTTATTTTTAGGTTGTAGGAACCGTAATTGACAGGGCAGGGATACTATGAGTATGTGCGCTGAGACTATGTGTATGAGCAGAAATGCTCTGGCTTCCGCCGATTGAACCAGCAGGTTGATAAGAAATACTCTCTGCGGCTTTTTCACCTGTATTAGCGTTAAGAGCAGAGATAAATTCTTGAGAACCAGTTGAAGAAGAAGTAGAAACACCAGTGAATGCAGAAGTATTTGTAGCAACACCAGTATAGGCATTGGTTGTTCCACTTGCGCCAGTAACAACAGAAATTTCTGAACCAGCTTTAGCTACACTTTCGGTAGAGGCAGATCCAAGAGCAACGATAGCATCTGTTGTGCCACTTGCGCTTACGCCGGTAAGGACGGCAACACCACCGGTAGTTGTTACGCCATTAGTAACAACAGTAACGGCAGAGGTTGATGCTTTAGCTACATCTTCTGTTCCACTAACAGGTGTAATAGAGGCTGTTGTAGCGGCTGTAGCATTGCCAAGACCAGTAAGGAATTGTGTGCCTGTAGTTGTGCTACCAGTAGCAACTGTAACAGATGCGCCACGAACAGATGCGGTTTCACCAGATACACTAATAACTACAGTAGTACCAGTACCACGAACAGACTTGCCAGCGGCTACTGTAACGCTATTGATAACGCTAACAGAAGTGCCACGAGCTGAGCTTGTGCTACTTGTATAACCATAAGCGGTTTGAGGAAATTCTAATACACCATTACTTACACTAATTGTAGCATATGTAATACTTGTAACTGGTGTAATGTTAGCAGCAGGATAAATATTTGTAGAACTACTTGTTACGCTTGTTAAAGCAGTAATATTAGCGGCTGGGTAAACTAAGGCCGTTGTTCCGCTAACGCTTGTGACGGCATTAACATCAGCAGCGGGATAAATGGATGTGGTTGCCATACCAGCTTTTGTGGGGCTAGCATATCCATTAATAGCGCCAGTAACAACTGTCATCGCTGTGCCAGCTTTAGCAACGGTTACAGTGCCAGCAGTTCCTACTACGGAAGCAGTTTTATATCTTGTAGTAGTACCAGAAACACCAGTAGCAACTTCTGTTTTTGTAGGATTGGTATAACCAGTAAGGACGTTAGTTGCCGCACCAGCAGAAACGACTGTTGTTGTATCTAAACCAGTAATAACTGATGTAGTGCTGAATGTAGCGGGTACGTTAGATTTAGTTAAATATTTTTTAGTTCCGCCCATACTATGAGTGTGAGCAGGAACAGTAATTGTGGCAGTGGTGCCAGTAAAACTAAAGTTGGAGCCATTAATAGTTGCTGAACCAGCAGAACCGGTAGCATCAGTTGAAGGAGCGCCAGTAGCATTGGCGATTGTTTTTAAACCTTCAATTTGAACCCCAGTGTGGCCAACAACTTCCCAAGAATAATTATTGCCGTCTTTAATAATTACATATTCATCATAAACATTGTTTTTACCATCGGCACTTGTCTCACCAACAAATGTAATGGTGTTTTTGTATGTTTCATATGTAGTAGCATTAGCAGCAGGCAGTGAGGAGGTTACGGCGGGAACAAAGCCAGCGCCACTAACCAGATTTAACAGCTCTTGGGTTGAATAAAAGGTTCCACCATTATTTAAGCCAAGAGCGTAAATATCGTAAGTAGTAGTTCCGACTTTCGCTTGGCTGATATAATTAGTTGGAGTTGCCATTATTTATATATCATTCCTTTCCCAATTTTAAGGTAAGTAATCCTTGTTCCGCTTTTGCGGAGTAACCGCCAATTTCTGCGAGGAAGTTGTCGGTTGAATGATATTTTATACTATCATCAGTTTCATCTAATGTTAAAACATTAGGAATAACTGTAGTTATTTCTTGAATATCTTCCAGTATGAGACTTTTAGCAGTTATACTGCCATCGGTAGAGATGGTGATGTTAGTATCACCAGTGCTTGAGTCTACAAAGGCAACATCCCCACTTATTTCTCCACCGGTTAATGGAAGATAGTTCTCTAATTCGGAGCGTCCTTCTGCGTCTTTAACCCAGTAGATTTGATCTCCTACTTTTATTTTGCTTATATATTGTTTGTTAGGCATATTTAAAAACTATCTCCATATTTAGTATGAAAGAGCGGGTTTCCCCGCTCTTTCAAAGATTTTTATAAAATTAGGCGCCAGCAGGTGAAACAGTGATGGTCTTGTTGCTGGAAGTAAAGTCTACGGTAAGAGTAGCAGCAGCAATACTAATGCTTGCATCGGAAGGAGCCGCGCTTGCGCTTGTAGCAACTTGAGGAGTAACACTGTTGGAGGTACCAGTAAAGGAAGCTGTAATGCTCTGAGCAGGAACAGTAACTGTAATGCTATTGTAGCTAAGATTGGATAGAGCGGCTGTGGTTGTGCCAACACCAGTGATATTGGCATTTGCTTTATTAGCAGTTGCGCTAAGAACAGCACCAGTACCGGTAAAGGAACCGCTGAAGCTAGGAAGGCTGATTGTACCACCAGTAGCAACTGTAGCATTACCAAAGGTAGGAAGAGCACCAGACAGAACTGGAGCGGTATAGGTAATAGAACCAGCGGCTGTAACAGCATTGCTTGTACCAGCGGCGCTGAAAACTAACATTTCTGTATCGGTGGTATCCATAGCAGCGGTGACACCTTCATAAGCGAAAGCGCTTGTTGTGTCAGCACCCTGACTTACAGAACCAGCGGTAATAGTATAGGCAGTACCATTATCAGTAACAGTAGCAACACTTGTAGTTGCTGCAGTGAAAGTAGCAGCGTCGTTAGCAGAAACAGAAACGCTACCAGCGGGAGTGTAGTTTACAGTACCTTCGCTACCAGAAGTAATAACAACGCTGGAAACATCTTGATACTGAGCATTTGTCATATCAGGGATAGCAACAGAAGCGCCACCAAATTTGTCATACTCAATATCTACTGAAGAAGCAGTAGCGGAAACGGAACCAGCAGGAGTTACGTCCATAGCACTAAATGTTTGAGGAACGCTTACAGCGGTACCAGAAACGGTATAATTGCCGCCAGCAAAATCAACAGAACCGCTATCAATTGTGCTAATAGTGCCTGTGCCACTATTTACGTAAGCAAAAGAACCAAGACTTAAAGCGGTCTTTAATTCTTGAGCAGTGATTTCGTGGTCATTACCCATTGTAACGCCAGCGATTTCAATATTGGAAATAGCATCGGCTAATTCAGCCTTTGTAGCATAAAGGCCTTCATCGCCTAATTCTTTCCAAGCACTACCATCATATACAAATTCTTTTGCGCCAACAAGAGCAACATCACCAGCTTCAGGAGAAGCAACTAAACGAGCTAATGCGTCAGGATAATCTTCACCTTCTTGAAGTGTGGTAGCGCCAGCAAAGTGCATAGCACCAGTTAAGCCCTGAATAGCACTCTCTAAATAATCTAAGATAGCCTTAGTTGTAGGAACGTGGCTGTTATCATAGTTTGCGCCTTCGCCAGTTTTTACGATACTGTTAACAGCTTCTTTCTGAGCGGCAGTATCAAGAATCGCGCGAAGTTCAGCATCTTTAATAGCATATACGGTATCACCGATTTTGGCTTTACTTAACCAACCGGCAGCGCCAGAGGGTAAACTAGGAGTTAAACCATTAGGAATAGCCATATTTAAATAATCCTCTCTTTAAATAAAAATTAATCAAGAATTTGTAGAGCAGTTAATGAAGATAAGTCTGCATCTAATTGCTCTGGGACTTCTGAGTTCATACCAAATTTTACTGTATTGGCAGCATTTTGAACTCTTCTAAATGCAACACTTAAAGTGGCTTGAGTTATAGAACCATCTGTATTATCTCCAAAATCGTCATATAATTTGGATATACCAGCCACACTACTTGTTGCTAATTCATTTTTATTTACATATTCATACCGCGAATTATTGTTGTTCCAATAATACATAAATCCTGTGTTGCGGTCTAAGAATAGTAAATGGTCGTGTGGGTCAACTATTGTTGAATTATCCGTGAAAGCAAACTCTATATCGCTGTGTTTGAATCCCTCTACTAATAAGCCAAGAGTGTCATAGTTTAATTCATCAAATCTATGTTGTCCGTCACCAATTTTAATTTTAGTGCCGCTGAATGGCGTAGATACGATAGCAAGTTCGCCGTCTTGTAAAATAATATTTGACCTATTAAAATTATTTTCGCTATCCTTACGAAGACGAAGGACGGCGTTCATTTGTTTTTCAGCCATTAGTCTCCTTCCTCCGCTTGATGTGCGTTAATAATTACATCGCTTGCTGACCCGCCATAAATGATTAAAGTATCATCTTGTAGGTCAATTGAATTTTCTTCAAGTGCCGCAACTCTTTCTTCTAGCTCTTGGATTTCCTCAATGAA
>JAEEGL010425296.1_pt1 | contig 11194 bp, 9 predicted proteins | sample 9134231 | NCBI WGS metagenome assembly JAEEGL01 (sample SAMN16246548, study PRJNA631951) | gut metagenome | biome: gut microbiome; feature: rumen; material: fiber-attached | host: Bos | place: Iran: Karaj | collected 2018-10
ATGGATTTCCTGCCGTCCGACAAAAGCTACTCCGTCGCGATGTTCACAGACGACGCGAAGCGATGTATCACGGATATATCCTCTAGAGGGAAGCTCCCGGTTCTGGCGGGCGGTACGGGCTTATACGTCGATTCTCTGCTCCGGAATATCAAATTCAGCGAAGAGGAACGCGACGAAAAGCTAAGCCGCGAGCTTTGGCAGAAGTATGAGGAAGAGGGGATCGATTCGCTGCTGCAAAAGCTCAGCGTGATTGACCTGCCGTCATATGAGCGGCTTAAGGAAGGCAGAAACCCAAAGCGCATTATCCGAGCGATCGAGTTTTACTACACCACGGGCAAAACCATTACCGAACAAAACGAAATGTCAAGGCTTGAAGAATCACCCTATGACGCGATAAAGATAGGTCTGGGCTTTCTCGACCGTGAAAAGCTGTATGAAAGGATCAACCTCAGGGTCGACCTGATGCTCAAAAACGGACTGCTCGAGGAAGCGCGTCAGGTGCTCGGTTCAGAGCTTAGTCAGACCTCTGTAAAGGCAATAGGCTACAAGGAGCTTATGCCGTACTTTGAAGGCGAACAGAGCCTTGAGGAATGTATAGAAAAGCTGAAACGCGAAACCAGACGCTACGCAAAACGCCAGCTCACCTGGTTCAAACGAGATAAGGAAATCAATTGGCTGTATGTAGACGAAGAGCCGAACTTTGAGGCGCTTCTCGATAAAGCCGTTCAAATTATAAAAGGAAGGTTATATGGATAAGCTACTGTTCAAACGCATACTTGTCGCGGCGCTTACCTTGCTTGCGGTTGTATACGTTGCGTATCTGTTAATCAGCGCGAATTTTGACATGTATCCCACCGAAAACGCGGTGCAGACCACAGTAACCGACAAAATCTATTCCAATGCGTTCATCATCCGCGATGAGAACCTGATTGAAAACACCGCTCAGGGCGTGCTTTCGTACTCAGTCGCGAACGGCGAGGCTGTTAACGCTAACGGAGAAATAGCAAAGGTGTACGCGAACGCTGAGGACGCGCTTGCCCACAGCACCGCAGAAGCGCTCCAGAAAAAGAAGGAATCGCTCGAGTATATCCAGAAGAATACGATCTCGGGTACGATGAACATTGATATTATCAACAACAATATCAAGAACAAGCTGATCAACTATCTCGACGATACAAACAACGGAAATATCAGCAAGACCGCGACCGACGCGGATACTCTTCTGACCTATATCAACCAGCGCATGCTCTACACCGGAAAGATCGAAAACTTCAACGAGGAAATCGCCTCTCTTTCCGAGCAGATAAGCACTCTCAATAACAGCGCAGGAAACAGCAAGGGTTCGATTAAGACGACAAAGGCGGGATATTTCACCGAGTTCTGCGACGGCTATGAAAAGACCTTCAGCTACGACGATATCGACAAGCTGACCCTTGACGATCTGAATAACGCAAAAAAAGGCTCAGTTCCCGACAATACCGCCGGAAAGGTTATCGGCAACGTAAAGTGGTACGTAGCCTGCGAGGTAAATTCCGACCAGGCAGCGAGCCTGAATATCTGGGACAGTGCGGTAACGGTGCTGTTCTCGGAAGCTTCGTCGGAAGCGATTCCCGCCGAGATTTACAAGGTCTCGCAGCCAGAGAAGGACGGAAACGCCCTTGTTATTCTCCGCTGCGACTACATGGACGACGGTATTCTCGAGGCAAGACAGGAGCCTATCGAAATCGGAATGGGTACATACACGGGTCTGCGTGTAAGCAAGCGCGCTATTCACGACGACTTCGTAACAAAGACCACATACGACGACAACGACAATCCGCACAAGGAAGAAAAGAAGGTTCAGGGCGTATACGTTCTCTACGGCAGCGAGGTTCAGTTCAAGCAGATCTCTATTCTCTACGCGGACGAGGATTATGTAATCTGCGACCCCAGCCCCGAGGAAGGCATTCTCTTAAACGGCAGCACAATTTCACTTTATGACAAGGTAATCGTGAAAGGAGACGATTTGTATGACGGCAAGGTCATTCACTGATGTAGAATATAATTACAAAAAAATAAACGAGGATATCGCCGAGGCGGCTCAGAAGGTCGGAAAAAAGAGAGAGGATATCACCTTTCTCGCGGCAACCAAGACCGTAGACGCCGCTACGATCAACCATGCGATTTCTCTCGGACTTGACCATATCGGCGAGAACAGGGTACAGGAGCTGCTCTCAAAATACGAGGACTACGATCTTGACAACTGTTCGCTGCAGTTCATCGGTCATTTGCAGACAAACAAGGTTCGGCAGATCGTCGGCAAGGTCGATCTGATCCAGTCGGTCGACTCAGTGAAGCTCGCAAAGGAAATTGCCGCGCAGTCACTGAAAAGAAATATCACGACGAACATTCTCGTCGAGGTCAATATCGGCAGGGAAGAGAACAAATCGGGCGTTTTTGAGGAAAACCTCGAGGAATTGCTCGCCCAAATCGCGGGATTTGATGGAATTTCTGTACAAGGTTTGATGACAATTCCGCCAATTTGTGATAATAAACATAAAATTTCTGAATATTTTAATAAAATGCACAACTTATTTATTGACATATCGCAAAAAAAATTAGATAATATAAATATGCATATTCTTTCAATGGGTATGTCTGACGATTACCGCGAGGCGATCCTTGCGGGCGCAACTATGGTTAGAATAGGATCGGCGCTTTTCGGCGCAAGAAACTATACATAATTAGGAGGAAATAGAAATGGCAGGAATAGTAGACAAGTTCAAGCGTATGTGGGACGCTCCCGACGACGAATACGAGTACGACGAGTACGGTTACGCCGACGAGGGCGAAGATGATTACGAGGAAGAGGCTCCCAGAGAGCGTGAAAGAGCTTCCGCAGTAACATCAGGCAGAAATAAGGTTGTTAACATCAACGCAACAGCCAAGCTGCAGGTTGGTATCTTCAAGCCTGAGCGCTTCGGAGAAGAAACACGCGCGATTGCGGACGAGCTGATCAAAACTCACACAGTTGTACTCAATCTTGAGGACACCAACAAGGATATGGCAAGAAGAATTCTTGACTTCCTCAGCGGCGTCGCTTATGCCAACAACGGCAAAATCAAAAGAGTTGCGTCAAATACATATATTATTATCCCGAGCAACGTTGACCTCACAGGCGACGATCTGCTCGACGAGTTAGAAAACAGCGGTGTATACTTCTGATAACGACAAGCTGTTTTTATCTCAGCTTGACGACGGCGTGTACCTCTGTCAGCAAAGACAGAAGCCGTACTTCTTTCCGTTCCTGAGCGAGCGGAAGCAGGCGGTCGCCAAGCGATACCTTGACTCCTCGGGCTTTTTGACCTACCGCTTTTACGGCGGATACGAGGACAGCGAACGAAAGGTTCTCGGGCTGTATTTCTATGATGAAATCGAGGACTTTCCCGTTACCGCGCTGGAAATCACCTTCCGAAAAGCGGACAAGCTCACTCACAGGGATTTCCTGGGAGCTTTGATGTCGCTCGGAATCGAGCGCGACACCGTCGGAGATATTTTGGTCGAGGACGGAAGATGCGTAGTCTTTGTCAAGTCGGAGATAAGCTCATACATCACCTCGCAGCTGTTCAAAATCGGCAGCGCGGGCGTAAAGATTAAAGAAGCGGATCCCGATATTCTTCCAAAGGGCAGAGGCTTTGACGAGCAGTCCTATGTCGTGGCGTCACTCAGACTTGACGCTGTTGTGGCTGCCGTAACGGGTTTATCGCGCGAAAAGACCAAGCAGCTTATCTGCTCGGGAAACGTCAGCCTTAACTTTCTGCCCTGCGACAATGTTAGCAAGGCGATTGAAAGCGGCGACAGCCTGAGTATACGGGGCAAGGGTAAATATAAAATAAACGGTGTATTAGGGGAAACAAAGAAACACCGAACCAGATTATCAATTATTCACTACAGATAAGGAGTTCAGAACATGCTTACTATTGATGAAATCAAGAATGTCAGCTTCAGAAAAGCTACTCTCAGCGGCGGCTACAGAGCCGAAGATGTTGACGCATTTATCGATGAGATAATCGCGTCCTTTGAACAGCTGAAAAAGGAAAAAACCAATCTTGTACATAAAATCGACAGACTCGCTACCCGTCTTGAGGAGTACAGAGCAGACGAGGAGACCGTAAGAAACGCTCTGCTTACTTCACAGAAGATGTCCGACGCCTGCATCAAAGAGGCGAGAGAGAAGGCAGCGAGAATTATCCGCGAGGCAGAGGAGAAGGCAAATGCGATCTCCGTTGAGGCAAACAACCAGACCGCTCTCGAGAAGGAGAATTATCTCCAGCTCCAGGCTGACGCAGTTAACCTCAGAGCCGAGCTCATTGAGCTTTACAGAAGCCACATCAAGACTATCGATGACCTTCCCACATCAGAGGATCTCGACAAGACCACCAAGGAGCTTGACGAGAAATATCCCACCGCTCCCGTAGAGCCTCAGCCCACCTTCAATCCTGCGGATTTCCGTCAGGACAACTACGCTCAGGAGAATTACGCTCAGGACTATTCACAGCAGAGCTACGACGAGCCTGCATATGATGAGCAGGGTGAAGAGACAGTTTCTCAGCCTCAGCAGTTCAGACAGCCCGCCAGAAGACAGCAGCAGCGCCCCGTAAGACAGGCTCCCGCCCAGGGTGAAGCCGATTTCAGCGACGGCACAAAGGTTGCTGCAAAGCGCCCGAGCAAATTTGCTCACCTCAAGTTCGGCGATAACTACGACGTTTCAGCCGACTGATAAATTATTAAATTGGAGAGATAACTACAATGTCCCAGGATTATAACGCTACACTTAATCTTCCGAAAACCGATTTTCCGATGCGTGCGGGTCTGCCCAAGAGCGAGCCTGTTACCCTCAAGAATTGGGAGGACGAGAAATTATATGACAAGCTCATGGAGCGTAACGAGGGCAAGCCCCTCTTTGTGCTTCACGACGGACCTCCTTACGCGAACGGCGATATTCACCTCGGCCACGCGCTCAACAAAATCTTGAAGGATTTCATCGTCCGCTACAAGAATATGGCGGGCTTCAAGGCTCCGTTCGTTCCCGGCTGGGATACCCACGGCCTTCCCACCGAGCTCAAGGCAAGACAGAAGGCAGGTATCGGAAGCTCCGCGGATATATCCGTGGTTGAGCTGCGCAAGCTCTGCGAGGAGTTCGTTACAGGTTATATAAACGACCAGAGAGAGCAGTTCAAGCGCTTAGGCGCTATCGGCGAATGGGACAATCCTTATATCACCCTCAAGCACGAATTCGAGGCTGAGCAGATCAAGGTATTTGCCGAGATGGCTGACAAGGGCTACATCTACCGCGGCTTAAAGCCCGTTTACTGGTGCCCCGAGTGCAAGACCGCTCTCGCCGAAGCCGAGATCGAGTACGCCGAGGATCCCTGCCACTCTATCTACGTTAAGTTCAGAGTTACCGACGACTTGGGTAAATTCGCCGCTATGGGCATCGACCCCGCAAAGGTATCCTTCGTAATCTGGACAACGACCACTTGGACGCTCCCTGCCAACGTCGCCATCTGCGTCGGTCCCAGATTTGAGTATTCCGTAATCCAGAGCGGCGATGAGTATTATGTAATGGCTACAGAGCTTTACCGTTCCGCTATGGAAGAAGCAGGCATTACAGACTATCAGGTCGTCGCTGCAATCAAGGGCAGCGAGCTCGAGTACATGAAAACTCAGCACCCGTTCCTTGACCGCGAGTCGCTCCTCATTGTCGGCGAGCACGTAACTCTCGAAAGCGGTACAGGCTGCGTTCACACCGCGCCCGGTCACGGTGTTGACGACTACAATGTCTGCCGCAACTATCCCGAAATTCCCGTAATCTGTCCCGTAAACGGGGACGGCGTTCTCACTGAGGAATCAGGTCAGTTTGCAGGTCTTACAACAGACGAAGCGAACAAGAAGATCGCTATTCACCTTGACGCGACCGGTTCTCTGTTTGCGCTCAAGAAAATCATTCACCAGTATCCGCACTGCTGGAGATGTAAATCACCGATTCTGTTCAGAGCGACAGACCAGTGGTTCTGCTCCGTTGACGACTTCAAGGACGACGCTGTAAAGGCTATCAACGAGGTCGAGTGGATCCCCTCATGGGGCAAGGACAGAATTACCTCAATGGTAAGAGAGAGAAAAGACTGGTGTATCTCACGTCAGAGAAAATGGGGCGTTCCGATCCCGATTTTCTACTGCAGAGATTGCGGCGAGCCCTTGATCGACAAGACCGCTATGCTTGCGGTTGCCGATGTATTTGCTAAGGAAGGCTCCAACGCGTGGTTTGACCACGACGCTTCCGGGATGCTGCCTGAAGGCACCAAGTGCGCAAAGTGCGGCTGCACCTCGTTTGACAAGGAAAAGGATATCATGGACGTCTGGTTCGACAGCGGTTCCTCACATACCGCCGTTGTAAGACGCCGCGGCTACCTCAAGTTCCCCGCAGACCTCTATCTCGAGGGTAACGACCAGTACAGAGGCTGGTTCCAGTCCTCGCTGCTCACCTCCGTTGCGACAATGGGTACCGCTCCGTACAAGACCGTTCTGACTCACGGCATGATTCTCGATATGGAAAAGAGAAAAATGAGCAAGTCGCTCGGCAACGGCATCAGCCCTCAGGAGGTTATCAAACAGTACGGCGCCGACGTATTAAGACTCTGGGTCGCTTCCTGCGACTACCAGTCCGACGTCAACATCTCCTTCGATATCCTCAAGCAGCGCTCCGAGGCTTACAGAAAGGTGAGAAATACCGCGAGATATATCCTCGGCAATCTGTTTGACTTTAATCCCGATACAGATATGGCGGACTTCGATACTCTGCTTCCGATTGACAAGTGGGCTCTCGCAAAGCTCAACAGCCTTATTGACAAGGTAAGGGAAGCATACGACAAGTACGAGTTCCATATTGTATATCACAGCATTCACAACTTCTGCGTTGTAGATATGTCAAACTTCTATCTTGACGTACTCAAGGATAGACTGTATACAGAGAAGGCTGATTCTCCGCGCAGAAGAGCCGCTCAGACCGCTATGTACCTTATCCTCAACGCAATGACAAGAATGATCGCTCCGATCCTTGCGTACACCTCCGACGAAATCTGGAAGTTTATGCCGCACTCCGCTGCCGACGAGGCTTCTCACGTTATCTACAACGAGATGCCCGAGAAGGTCGCGGCAGACGTTGACGACAGCTTCATGGAGTTCTGGAACCGCATTCACGAGCTCAGAGACGACGTTAAAAAGACTCTTGAGCCGATGATCAAGGAAAAGACGATCAAGAGCTCGCTCGAAGCTAAGGTCACTCTCAGCGCGGGCGGAGAGACCCTTGAATTCCTCAGGCAGGCCGAACCCGAGCTTGCCGACGCGTTCATCGTATCCGAGGTCGTTATTGCCGATAACGGCGCCGAGCTCGAAATCACCGCCGAAAAAGCGGAGGGTGAGAAGTGCGAACGCTGCTGGGCAATCAGAAAATCCGTAGGCGCTGACGCCGAGCATCCCACGCTCTGCGCTCACTGCTGCGAAACATTAAGATAACAATAATTACAAAATCGGTGTGATTGCGGTTGCACCGATTTTTGATTATACTTTGGAATTTGGAGGTATATATGCCTTTTATCGCACTTGCAATCGGCGCTCTGATTGTCGCCGCTGACCAGATCATCAAGTACTTTGTGAATACGGGACTCAAGCCCGTGGGTGAAGTGAGCGTTATCGACGGCCTGTTTAAGCTCGTTTACGTCGAAAACCGCGGCGTCGCCTTCGGAATGTTCAAGGATATGCGCTGGGTTTTCATCGCGCTCACCTCAGTAATGATCGCTGTTATCATTTTCTATATGTTCAAAAAACGTCCGTCGGGCAAGTTCTTCTACATCTGTGCGGGCTTGATCATAGGCGGCGGCATCGGAAACCTGATTGACCGCATTATCTACGGCTACGTTATCGACTATCTGAGCATTTCCTTCTTTCCGCCCGTCTGCAACTTCGCGGACTACTGCATCACGATCGGCGTAATACTGCTTGTGATTTACATTTTCTTCTTCTCGAAAGCCTTCAAGTCAGACAAGGATAAGTTAAATGACTGAGCATACGCTGATTTGTTCCGAAAGCGGTGTAAGGCTCGATAAGTTCATTGCAGACGCGGATATCGGTGTTTCCAGAAGCGCGGCTGTCGGACTGATTGAAAGCGGCGGTGTCAGTCTGAACGGTGAGAGAGCCAACAAGAAGCAGAAGCTCAAAACAGGCGACGAGATTAAGGTTTGTATACCCGATCCTGTACCGTACGAGGCGAAGGCTGAAAATATTCCGCTCGATATCGTTTATGAGGATAACGATTTGCTCGTCGTAAACAAGCCGAAGGGCATGGTCGTTCACCCTGCCGCAGGCAACTACGACGGCACTCTCGTAAACGCCCTGCTGTACCACTGCGGCGACAGTCTATCAGGTATCAACGGAGTTCTCCGCCCGGGTATTGTCCACCGTATCGACAAGGATACGAGCGGACTTCTGATTGTCGCAAAGAACGACGAGTCCCACAAGTTCCTCTCCGGACAGATCAAGGAGCACTCATTTACAAGAGAATACGAGGCCGTAGTATGGGGCAGCGTCAGGGAAGACGAGGGCACTGTAAACGCACCTATCGGCAGAAACCCCAACGACCGTAAGAAGATGTGCATTACTCAGAAAAACAGCAAAGAAGCCGTGACCCATTACAGCGTGATCGCCAGATACAAGGGCTATACTCATATCCGCTGTGTTCTCGAAACAGGCAGAACCCACCAGATCCGCGTCCACATGGCGTCCTTGGGTCATCCTGTGGCGGGCGATTTGGTGTACGGTGTCAAAAACGAGAAGGTGGCGTTTGAGGGACAGTGCCTTCACGCGAAGAAAATCGGGTTTGTACATCCGGCAACAGGAGAGTATATGGAGTTTGACTCAGAGCTTCCCGAGTACTTTAAGAATTTTTTAACAAAACTGAGAAACATATCCGCATAAACTTTTTCCAAAAAGTGCTTGCATTATAATTCTATCTATGATATAATAACCGAGTAGGTTTGGAAAAGTCTATGCCAAACCTGATACATTTGGTTCCGTCGTTTCCCGACGACGTGGTCAGATAACGGCGCAAGCCGTCATTTTGAAACTGATAGTCCGCTGCCATGGAAGGGTATGAATATCGGGTAAATAATTAGGAGGATGAAATATGGACGCATTAAAAACAATTGCGGCTGAATCAGTGAAGGAATCCACTCCTGAATTCGGCATCGGTGATACCATCAGAGTATCAGTGAACATTCGCGAGGGCAACAGAGAGAGAATCCAGATGTTCGAGGGCACTGTCATTGCCAAGAGAGGCAGCGGCGTAGCCGAGACATTTACCGTCAGACGCGTAGCTTACGGCGTTGGCGTTGAGAGAGTATTCCCGCTCCATTCCCCGAACGTAAAGGACATCAAGGTTGTCCGTTACGGTAAGGTTCGCAGAAGCAAGCTCTATTATCTCCGTGACAGAGTAGGTAAGGCCGCAAAGGTTAAGGAACAGATTCGTAAGTAATTCTCGAATAATAGTTAAAGGGAACTTGCTTAAGTTCCCTTTTTCCTTAATTTGCATTAAGTAGGTGATAGGATTGAGCGACACACCGTTGAACAAGGAAGGCTCAAAGCTGCCTTCCGACATAGACCTTTCAATTGATATTAACCCCGAAATGTATGCGAACAGCAAGCCGCATCCGAGCTACGACAAGTTCTACAAGGCTGCGGAGTACGCTACCGAGCAGGCTGATTACAAGGCAACCTCGGAAGAGAACGGTCAGAAGGGCTTCGTCACAGCCAAAGCAGACGGCATGATGGCGGGCGTTTATGACTGGATTCGCTGCATTATCTTCGCGATTGCGATCGTGGTTATTGTACTTACCTTTGTTTTCCGTCTGGTTGACGTTGAGGGTACGTCGATGTGCGACACCCTCCAGACCAAGGATAAGGTAATAGTTACTAACCTGTTATACACACCGCGCGACAATGATATCGTTGTTATCTCACACGGCGCGGAGTACAAGAAGCCCATCATCAAGCGCGTTATCGCAACAGAGGGTCAGACCCTTGAGCTTGATTACGAAAACGAGAAAATCATCGTTGACGGCATTGAGATTTCCGAGCCGTATATCAAGGGAACCACCTTCTCCGGAAACTACGGCAACAACGTGATCCCGTCCGTCATTCCCGAGGGAAAGATTTTCGTAATGGGTGATAACAGACAGGTATCGCTTGACAGCCGCAGCACCGAGATCGGTCTGATCGATGTCAAGGACGTCATCGGTAAAGCGCAGGTTGTAGCCTTCCCGTTCGACCATTTCGGATATCTTTATTAATCAGATTTTAAGGCCTATTTCTTTCAAAAGGAAATAGGCTTTGTTTTATAGAAAGAGGATAATATGAGTGATATGCAGACAATACAGTGGTTTCCCGGGCACATGACCAAAACCAAGCGGCAGATACAGGCTAACCTCAGGCTCGTTGACGCCGTCGCGGAAATCATTGACGCGAGAATTCCCGTAAGCAGCCGAAACCCCGACCTCGACAAGCTCATTCAGAACAAACCGAGGGTTATTCTTATGAACAAGTGCGACATGGCTAACCGCACCGCTACAAAGATGTGGATCGACCACTACGCCTCTCAGGGTATTACGGCAATCGCCGTAGACTGCAAGAGCGGCACGGGACTGAATAAATTCCCTCAGGCTGTCAATACGGTTATGAAAGAGAAAATCGACCGTCTGAAATCAAAGGGCATGAAGAACCCCACAATGAGAATCATGATCGTCGGTATTCCGAACGTAGGAAAATCCTCGTTTATCAACCGGATTTCAAAGCAGAACCGAGCTAAGGTAGAGGACAGACCCGGCGTTACCAGAGGTAACCAGTGGTTCACGATAAGCAACAACCTTGAAATGCTTGACACACCGGGTGTATTATGGCCTAAGTTTGACGACAAGCTCGTCGGCGAGCATCTGGCGTTTACGGGAGCTGTCAAGGATCAGGTAATCGATATCGAGCTGCTCGCCGTAAGACTGCTCGACTTTCTCAAACAGCTTAAGCCCGCGGATTTTATCAGCCGCTTCAAGCTCGAGGAGCTTGATTTGGACAACACAGATTCCTACGAGCTGCTGAGTATGATCGGCAA
>JAEEGL011682557.1_pt1 | contig 11194 bp, 16 predicted proteins | sample 9134231 | NCBI WGS metagenome assembly JAEEGL01 (sample SAMN16246548, study PRJNA631951) | gut metagenome | biome: gut microbiome; feature: rumen; material: fiber-attached | host: Bos | place: Iran: Karaj | collected 2018-10
TAGTACATATCCATTAGCTTTTCGCTATATTCATTAAATTTCTCATCATATGATGAAATATTTGATAAAGCCTTAGCGGCATCATATATTAGATCCAAGCCACCATTATCAACTGATAAATTATTATATGCTTCACATAAATTGTTATTTATCTTATCAAAATTAGATAATTTATTTACCTTTTCTTCTAATTCCTTATCAATACCATCATATAATTCTAATGATTCTATTTCATTCTTTTCATATTCTAAGAATTCAATTTTATTTTGTAAATTCTTATTACCTAAAATTATTCTATCGTATGTTTTATATTTATCTAAATAATCATATAATGCTTTAGAATAATTTTCCATTAGCTTATCAAATTTATTATCTGATTTTGGATCAATAAATGATAAATATAATTCTGGATTAAATAATTTATATGTATCATTTTGTACATGCATATCAGCTAAATACATACTGATAGATTTTAATAATTGTAAAGTAACATTAGTATCATTAATCTTAATTACATTTCTACTAGAATCTAATATTTCTCTATAGATAGTAATTGTGTCTAATATTTTGATATTGTTTTTATTAAAAATATCATCTAATAGTTTGTTATGAGTAAACACACCCTTAACAATCGCCTTAGATTCATTATATCTAATCATATCACTATCTGCACGTGCTCCTAATAAAAGAGAAATTGTGTCAATAATTAATGATTTACCAGCACCAGTTTCACCTGTTAATACAGTCATATCGTTATTAAATTTTAAAGATAAATCTTCAATTATTGCAAAATTCTTTACAGATAGTTCTAATAACATTATTCTATACTCCTAACAAAAGCTAAATAATTAATTTTACTTTTTATATTTCTTTTAATAATAGCTAAGAATTCTCTATTACCATCTCCACCTTTGATAGGTGAGATAGTTAATTTATCAATTCCTAGATTATATTTACTAAGCTCTTCATTTAAATTTTCTAATACCTTCAAATAAATATTTTTATCTTTAATAATACCATTTTTAAAATGAATTTTACCAACCTCAAATTGAGGTTTAATTAATGAAACTAAATAATTAGTATCAGTGATTAATTCATCAAGCTTAGGTAATAAATATTCAATACTAACAAATGATACATCCATAACTAAAATATCAAAACTAATATCAGGATTATAATCTAAAATATTAGTATTCTCCATTACTACTACCTTTGGATTATTCTTTAATGACTCATGTAGCTGAGATGAACCAACATCAAGTGAATATACCATTTTAGCACCATTTTGTAGGCTACAATCAGTAAATCCTCCTGTTGATGCACCAATATCAAGTACTACCTTATCCTTAAAATCAAGGTTAAATTCCTTAATTGCTTTAATAAGCTTATATCCACCACGAGATACATAAGGACAGATATTTTCTGTTAATTCAATCTTATCATTATCATCAACATCAAAGCTTGATTTTAGGATAACCTTATCATTAACCTTAACATTACCTGCTTCTATTTCACTTTTAGCTTTATTTCTAGATTCAAAATATTTATTCTCAACTAAAAATAAATCTAATCTCATTATTCACCATCATATTCTACTAAGCCATTATCAGTCATTTTAGATGTAACAAGCTCAGTATTAGCTTCTAATATTTCATAACATTTCTTAGATATTTCAACACCCTTAGTATAACCCTTTACTGCGTCATCTAAGGAAATGTCCTTATTTTCTAAATCTCTTAATATCTTTTCAAGCTCAGTAAGATATTCTTCAAAGCTTAATTCCTTATTCTCCATCTTTTTTCACCTCAATAACTTTACTGTTGATTGTTCCATCCTTTAATCTTGTTGAAACAACATCACCAATTTTAACATCATTAACATTCTTTATCACATTACCATCTACACTACTTATAGAATAGCCTTTATCCATAATCTTAAGTGGATTATTAGCTTCTAACGTATTTTTTAATAATGTAAATTTGTTATATTTATCATCTAATAAATGCTTAATTAATAAATCTAATCTAGTTCTATAATTTATTAGCATTTCCTTTTTATGATTTAAGATACTAATAGGACTTAAATTATCTAAACGTTTATCTAGATGCATAAGTACATTTTTATAATTATCTATCAATCCTAATACTCTCTTAGTTAATGTTTCTACATATGATTTAATAGTTTCCTTTAATACATCTACATTAGGTGTTGCGATTTCCGCACCAGCTGTAGGTGTTGCAGCTCTCATATCAGCTACGAAATCCGCGATAGTAAAATTAATTTCATGTCCTACTGCAGATATAATAGGTATTTTACTTTCATATATTGCGTAAGCAACCTCTCGCTCATTAAATGCCCATAAATCCTCTATAGATCCACCACCACGACCAACTATTAATACATCACATAGATTATCAAAATTAGCACGCTTAATTTGATTAGCTATATTTAATTTAGCATCATCACCTTGAACAATGGCAGGATATAAAATTAAATGTGTCATTGGATATCTACGAGATATTGTATTAATAATATCCTTTATAGCGGCACCAGTTGGTGATGTTACTACACCAATAGTTTTTGGAAATCTAGGAATAGGCTTTTTATGTGCTGGATCGAATAAGCCTTCAGCCTCTAGCTCCTTCTTTAGCTTTTCAAATGCTAAGAATAAATCACCAATTCCATCTGATTTAATTTCTTTTATGTTAATGCTGTAAGTTCCACTTGGCTGATAAACCTGGACCTTACCTCTAACAAATACCTTCATTCCATCATTAAGCTCAAATTTTACTCTAGATGCATACATAGAAAACATAGTAACATCGATGGACGCATTTTCATCCTTAAGCTTAAAATAAAAATGCCCACGAGAATTTCTTTTAAAATTGGAAATTTCACCTTCAAGAAGTACATCCTCAAGGTGTCTATCGTGGTCAAATTTATAGCTTATATATTTAGTTAGAGCAGTAACAGTTAAATAACGCTCTTCCATATAAGCCTCCTAAATTTTCTTAGAAATATTATCAAGTAATCTATTATTGAATCCTACTGCCTTATGATCACCAGTATCGGAATATAGCTTAGTAATCTCTAAAGCTTCATCAATAATAATCTTACTATCTACTTCACCCATTAACATTTCAGCTGTAGCTAAACGTATAATTGCTTTATCTACAGTATTTAATCTTTCGATAGTGTAATTTACTAATGTTGAAGAAATAAGTTCATCAATCTTAGTCATATTATCATTTATGAAATTGATAATTTTGACAGCTTCATCAGATATTTCCTTATTCTCATTTATTTCATCATTGTCTAAAACACCACTTTTAGCATGTTCAAGTGCCTCAAGTACACTTATTTCATCTATATCTGCTATAAATAATATTTTCATTATTTGTATTCTTAAAATACTTCTTTTGCCTAATTGTTTCATAATATATTCTCCATATCAAAATCACCTTTATTTTAGCATAAAATAAACACTAATAAAAGTAATAAAATTTTTATCAAAAATTTATTTTACTTATTTCATAAAAATAAAATCAGTTATCAAGCTAGACAACTGATATATTTTATATTTTTAATTTAATACCCATATGGTATAAATAATATTCCTTGATATCCTTTAATAGCCTATCAAAGTCAGTATCTATATAATCCTTGATATCCTTTTTTGAATAATAATATTCATTCCAAATATTTAAATATTCAAGATCAGGTGTTGAACACATATCACATAAGGCCCCACCTGATGTGACACTAAAGGATACTAAATTCTCTTTGCCACATCTTACACAGCTTTTTAAATTTGGGGCAATACCAAAATTATATAGCATTTTAATTAAGAAAACTGACATAACCTTTTTGGTGTTATTATCATCTAATGATAATATTATTTTCTTAATGAATTCATATGTCTTATTATGATTAATGTCGTCAGGTATTTCCTTCATTAAATCAATAATTACAGAAAATGCTTCTATCTTTGATATGTCATTTAAATAATATACTCCATCAATAAATGAATATTCTACTAATGATTTAAAATTGGTATCTGTAGTCACAAAAGATACAATATTACCTGTAGTAATAAAGCCTAATAATCCCTTTTTAGGGTTTAGTGCACCTTTAGCAATAACAGATATCTTACCACTAGGAGTATATAAATTAACTATTTTTGATGATTCCTTGTAATCTACTGAAGAGATTACAATTCCTTCTTCCTTCATTATAATTCCTCTATCTTATATCCAAGTTGGGCAAGCTCATTAGGTCTATCCTTCCAGTCCTTTTTAACCTTAACCCATAAATCAAGATGAACCTTCTTTTCAAGAAGCTTCTTAATATCATTAATAGCCTTATTCTTTATTTCCTTAATCATTTCACCATTATGGCCAATTATTATCTTCTTTTGACTATCACGCTCAACATAGATAGTAGCCATAATATCAGTGTAGTTAGGATTATCAATATTATCCTTCATATCATCTACTACACAGGCAATTGAATGTGGTACTTCTTCCTTTGTTAATAAAAGAATCTTTTCTCTTATTAATTCAGCAACAATAAATCTATTACCATGATCAGAAATCATATCATCTGGATAATATTTAGGTCCAAATGGTAATGCTGATCTAATGCTATCTAATAATACATCAACATTTTTATTTTCTAATACTGATACTGGGAATATTCCAGCAAATGGATATAAATCCTTATATTTAGCTATTGTTAAATCAATATCATTAAATTTCTTTAATTGATCTACCTTATTGATAACTAAAAATACTGGTACTCTAGTCTTCTTTAAATTATCTAGGATAATTAAATCTCCCTGAAGTGGCTCCTTAACAGGTGTAGTCATAAATATAATGGCATCCACTCCACCAGTTGATTCATATGATGCATTTACCATTCTTCTACCAAGCTCTGTTTTAGCTTTGTGAATACCTGGAGTATCTGTAAATGCTATCTGATATTCCTCAGTAGTTAATATACCTAATATTTTATTTCTTGTTGTTTGAGGCTTATCAGATATAATCGCAACCTTTTTACCAATTACTTTATTTAAAAATGTTGATTTACCAACATTTGGTCTACCAATTATAGCGACAAAGCCACTTTTATAAGTTTCAAATTCCATAATTACTTCTCCAATTTAAATGATAGTGGTAATAATTCACCAACTGTGACAATTAATCTATCTCTTTTAGTATTAGCTAAAACTACTTTTGTATCCTTATAAAGTAATTCATCCATTACCTCTCTACAGGCACCACATGGTGTAATAGGTCCTTCTGTATCACCAATAACAGCCATAGCGATAACATCGTCCTTATTATACCCATGGGAAATAAGATTAAAAAGTGCGCAACGCTCTGCACACACTGTCATAGAATAAGATTTATTTTCAATATTTGAGCCTAATATATATTCGCCATTTTTTAATAATATTGCCGCACCAACCTTGAAATTAGAATATGGTGTATATGAATTCTTAGTTGCTAAGCTGGCCATATCTATTAGCTTTTCAATATCAAATGTCATCTTTTAACGCCCGCACCCTCTAGTATTTTCTCTTGTAAATCGAACATTACCTTTTCTTCTTCCTTAGTTTGATGATCATATCCACATAGATGTAGATAGCCATGAACTGCTAAAAAGGCGAATTCTCTTCTTTCGCTATGTCCATATTCAACTGCTTGACTTTTAGCCTTCTCTACACAGATAAAAACATCACCAAGCTCATTTGTTTGGACAATTTCATTATCATCAATTAAAGCAAATGAGATAACATCAGTTACCTTATCAATATGTCTAAATTCATTGTTAATTCTTTTAATTTCATTTTCATCAACGAAAATAATATTAAATTCCTTTTTAGAATTAATTGTCTTAAAGACACCCTTAATTAATCTTTCATATTCTCTTATATTTTGATTAGTTTCATTAAAAAAATTAATTTTCATTGCACTCACCCAAAATAGATTCAAATTCTATTTTTTCTTTAACCTTTATTTTATCTAAAACTACCATATTACCAATAATCATCTTAACGATATTGTCGATTTTAGAATCTTCTCTATAATCTGCAGGTAAAGCAAAATTAACTCTAGAATCGTTAAGTAGTGGTAAAATCTTATCCTTTTTACCTTCTTGGTAAATGGCAATAGATTTACCTCCAGCATCCTTAATTAGCTTCATACATGGAATATCAGTTAATCCATCACCGAAATAAATCATATTTGAAAATGGAATTACTAGATTTTCCATTTTTTTATTTACAGAATCATCATCTCTAATATCTAAGGCACCCTTAGCTATTCTAAATAGGAATTGTGTCTTGTTAGTATAATTTATAGCTGTCTTTGGCCATACAGCAACACCATCTTTATATAAGAAGCTACATCCATAAATTCTTTTAAAGTATTTACTAATTGGAGTACCTTCTACTATTTCAGTAATACCACTTGAAACAATATAGTGTTCTATTTCAACACCTAACGAAAAGGCGAATTGATTAATTCTTTTAAACCAATCCTCTACTCCTTTATAAAATTCAATACTATTACCACAAGAATTTAAATATTCCTTTGTTAATTTAATATTCTTATTTTCACATTCCTTAAGCATCATATACATATATGCCAAAATCTTATCAGATTCATTATCATTTATTAATGCCTCTGTCTTACCCCAAAATTCCTTTGGGTCCATATTTAGATTTTTAATAAAATCATAATTTTGCATATCTGTAGTAGATAATGTCTTGTCAAAATCGTAAATTAAAGCTATTTTCATATAACTCCTATGCACTAAATGCTAATACTGAGAATTGATTATTAAGTCTTTGTAATTCTTTATAGATGTATAATAAGAAATCACCATGTAGGATATAATTAGTTTCCAAATCCATAAAGATATTTTGATATGATTTAGCTTCTTCCTCAGTTATTTCAAATCCTGAAGCGTCAGTTAATGATATATTATATTTTTGATTTAATTCTTCTAAAGACATACCTGATGTTGTCTTGATGAATTCTAATGTTTCATATACATCAACGAAGCATATTCTTTCTAATGACTTATAATCAGAAAGCTCATTATAATATTTAACCTGATGTTCAAAAATATAATTTTGAACTAATCCAGCATTCTCAAATGTTTCATCATTAGCTAAGAATCTTAGTAAATTAACTGAATATGTATATAATGGCGCACCATCAATTTGTGATAGGAAGCCATCTATTACATCGATGATTTTAGCATCGATAGAATCCTTAACATCATTAAATTGATCTTCAGTTATTAATCCATTATTTAATTCAGTTTGGTATTTACCTGTAAAATCATTAAATAAATTTAAAGCAAATTCTCTAGATACATTACCATTTCCATAACATAACATAGAAATTCTAGCATTGATGAAATAATAATGAATTCCCTTATTATCAATATGCTCACAATTTATATTTTCAATACTTAAATCCTCTAGATAAGGAGTTTTAATATAGAAGCTTGATAATTGTGTTGAGCCATACATTAAATTAATCTTTATTAATAAGAAATCAGGATCGTTTTCTGCATATAAGCCTATTTGAGTTTTTGATTCTGAATCAATCTCAAAGCTAATTTTATCTATTTCCTTCTTACTGAAAAAGGCAACCATAAATTCATCATGATTAAATAAGAATGGAACATCTAATAATTGTAATGTCATACCACCAGTATCAACTAAATCTAATTGGCTGTCAACATATCTACTACGAGATTCAATAATTTCACTATTGATATTATTCTTAGCCTCCATTAAAGCAAGAGGGAAAACAGCCGATCTATTATTAGTATGAGCTCTAGTCTTATTTGAATCCTTAGCTTTCATTTCTTCATCTACATCGAATTTACATAAATTACCTAAGAATGCATTCTTACCAACTGACTTGATTGATTTTGGAAGCTTAATCTTATCAATACTACAGCTGATAAAAGCCCAGTCCTCGATTACCTCAACGCCTTCTTCAATTACTACTTCCTTTAAAAGTGGACAGCTAGCAAAAGAATAAGCACCAATAACCTTAATTGAACCAGGGATAATTACCTTTTTTAATTTAGCCATTTCAGTAAATGAATTAGGCTCTATTTTTGACATTGTATTTCCATCAACATATGAAGGAATTGTTAAATTAACATCGTCCTTTGTTGTTCCGGTAACAACGAATATCTTACCTTGTTGTTCATAAGTAATCATAGATCTACCTCCAAGAATCCCGTAATTATATATATTTTAACAATTTTTAACATTTTTTTCAATATATACAAAAAAAGCTATCACTAATGTGATAGCAATCTATTATACAAAATCATAACCAAGTGGTAATATTACAAAGCTTCCCATCTTAAAATATTGTAATCCAAATGGGATACCAATTATTGTTATACAGAATAATACTCCTGTGAAAAAGAATCCTAAACATATAATCCATCCGGCAAATATTGCCCATAAAACATTGATTACTGTTTTAAAGCCTGTAACATTGACAGCCTTTACTTCTTTACCGAATGGCCATAGTACAAATTGTCCAAATTTAAACATTTGTAATCCTACTGGAATACCAACAATTGTTATACAGAAAATAGCTCCAAATAATATATCAACAATTGCCCAAAATATACCACCAAAAATTAACCAAATTATATTACCTAATAATTTCATTATTAGCTCCCATTATTATCTAGTAAATTTACTAATTAAAAACATGAATAATAAAGTACCAACTCCACCAGCACCTAATATGATACTACCTAGTGTTTTATTATCCATATTTAGTAATAATGATAAGCCAATCCACGCTGCGCTAATAGATATTGTTAGCATTAGACAAATCATTGTTAATTTAAAATTTGAAGCTTTAGAATGTGATTTTTGAAGTGATGTTCCCATAAATGCCTCCTACTTCTTAAATACGAAATATACTAATACACCAAGTACAGCTGCTTGTAATAGTATTGATAAATATATTACTAAAGAGAAATATTTTTTATCTGTCTTATGATGAAATAATATTCTACCTAAAAATGAGCCAACCGCTCCGCCTAAACACGCAAACCAAAGTAATGTTTTTTCTTTAATTCTAACCTCACTATGATTCTTTTGAGCCATTTTCTTATCTTTTCCATATAAGAAAAATGCAAGTAAGCTCATAACAACTAAATAGCTGATATAAGCTAATAAAATAATCAAATTCTTATCCATTATCGTTTCCTCCACCAAATTTCATTATATCATTATTTTATGATTTGTTCCATAGTAACCTTTAGAGGTGACATTCCCATTTTGTTATAAAATGCCATAGCCTCTTTATTAAAATTCCATACATTTAATGTGACATTATAAAAATTATTATCTTTAGCATAATTAATTACATAATTATAAAGATGAGTCGCGACACCCTTACCTCTATCATCCTCATTAACACATATATCATCAATATATAATGTTTTAATATCAGTTAAAAGATTATCATTTTCATGCTTGATAATATCACAGAATGCATGTCCAATTACTTTATTATTATCTTCATAAACGAATATAATAGAATTTTTATCATGAAGCTTTATTAATAAATCATCATGATTATATTTAGTAGCTTTTTTAAATATATCTGGTCTTCCTAAATGATGTACTAAATTTACCTGTCTTAATAATTCTAATACATCATTTATATCATGTTCTTCCATAATTCTAATCATAATATTGAGTATACCCCTTTAATCCCTTTAAGTATGAGCTTGATAATGTAAAATATACTTCTACCTTTTCAAGCTTTTCACAATATTTAAAGGCATCATCATTAATATTTCTCAAGCTTTTTGGAAGCTTAATTTCTTTAATTGTATTATAGCTAAATGTAAAAGCTCCTATAGATGATATACCCTCTTTTAGCTTTAAATCTTCAAGTGATGTACATTTATAAAATGCACTTGATCCAATATTCTTTGCTGATAATGTAATATTATTCAGCTTTTCATCATAAGAGAATGCATTTCTTTCTATTGTTACAACATTAGATAAATCAATGCTTTCTAAATTAGTGCATTCAGAAAACGCAAGCTTCTTAATAATAGTAATATTCTCAGCCTTTTCAAATTTAATTTCTTTTAATTTATTATGTCTATAAAAGGCTCTTTCTTCTATTCCAGTCACCTTTTTACCATTATGTTCAGCTGGTATAGTATATTCATCACTATTACCAAATGCCTTACTAACTAAATAAGTATTACTACTCTCATCAAGAGTAAATAATAATCTTGGCTTTAAATTATAATATGCAATTAGAAATAATACTAATATTAAAGAAATACCTAAAGGTATTATCCATCTTAATTTAGCTTTCATTTTCTATACTCCTTCAAATATAATTTATCACTATCTGTAATTCTAAATGAATCATGGCATTTAGAAACAAATTTTCTCCATGTAAAATCATCTACTTTAATATCATCTAAATGATTGATAACATAATCTCTATTTTTAATCATTGCTTCACATAATAACCAAGCTATAGCCATATTAACATAGTATTCATCCGATTTAATATCATTGATTAATTTAATGATATTTTCTATATATTCATCATCTAAATATTTAAATAAGATTCTTATTCCAACTCTTTTAATAAAACATTCATCACTATTTAAATATGTTACAGCTTTAGAATAAAAATAATCTTTATTTTTAAGTGCGATATTAAAATCTATCTGATCAACTGTTGCCCAGTTATCAATATTTTTAAAATGATTTTCTAAGTATTTTATAAATAGATTCTTATCTTTTATTTTAGATAATACTTTATCATAAATAATAGTAGCTTCATGATATTTAAAATCACAAACATCTAAAAAACTAATATAATTACCTTTATATATATTTTTAGCTATATCATCAATTATATTAGACTTGATTGCCAAACAATCAAGCTTAGTATTGATGATATTATTTGTCCATTCTATTCTATTTTCATTCCTAATACTATAAAGATAATCATTAAATGATTTAATATCATCCTTAGTCCAATTATTTAGAATTAAATCCATTTCGCACCTCAAATAAAATTTTAACATATTATGTTAAATATAACAAATTATAATTTCCTCAATTATTAAAATATGTTATACTTATTCTCGGGTGAAA
>JAEEGL013024138.1_pt1 | contig 11194 bp, 8 predicted proteins | sample 9134231 | NCBI WGS metagenome assembly JAEEGL01 (sample SAMN16246548, study PRJNA631951) | gut metagenome | biome: gut microbiome; feature: rumen; material: fiber-attached | host: Bos | place: Iran: Karaj | collected 2018-10
ACGCCGATGGTGGTGTCGCGGCCTTTGGCCTCTTCAATGGTGATGACGCCGTCCTTTGAAACCTTGCTCATGGCATCGGCCAGGAGTTTACCGATTTCAGGGTCGTTGTTGGCGCTGACGGTAGCCACTTGCTCTATCTTCTGATAGTCGCTGCCTACCTGCTCCGACATCTCCTTGATTTCACCGACAACGGCACTAACGGCCTTGTCGATACCGCGCTTCAGGTCCATGGGATTGGCACCTGCAGCCACATTGCGCAAGCCCTCGCGAACGATGGCCTGAGCCAGTACGGTGGCGGTGGTTGTTCCATCACCAGCATCGTCGCCAGTCTTGGAAGCCACGCTCTTTACAAGCTGGGCACCAGCGTTCTGGAAGGCATCAGCCAGTTCCACTTCCTTAGCAACGGTCACACCGTCCTTCGTAATCTGGGGAGCACCAAACTTCTTCTCCAGAATAACATTACGACCCTTCGGACCGAGGGTTACTTTCACGGCATTTGCCAATTGGTCCACACCCTGCTTCATCAGGTCGCGAGCCTCGAGATTGAATTTAATATCTTTTGCCATCTTTTTCAATTCTTAATTCATAATGCATAATTCACAATTGTTTTTGCATGATTATGTATTATGAGATGTTTGACAATAATTTTCTTCTTTTGTAACATTATTCCTCAATCCATATTAATTTATGAATTATGAATTGAGAATTATGAATTATCCTAAAATCGCTACCACGTCGCTCTGGCGCATGATGAGGTACTTCTTGCCTTCGAGTTCCAACTCGGTGCCGGCATACTTGCCATAAAGCACTTGGTCGCCTACCTTCAGCACCATCTCTTCGTCCTTCGTGCCTGTGCCGACGGCAACGATTTCGCCCTTCAAGGGCTTCTCCTTGGCGGTATCGGGGATGATGATGCCGCCCACTGTCTTTGTCTCTGCAGGTGCGGGCTCAATGAGCACGCGGTCTGCCAATGGTCTAATGTTCATAATGTTGATTTAATGTTTTAAGTTGTTAAATAGTTTTATGATTCTTTCCACTAAATAGGTTACAAAGTACGTGCCAAAGCGAGGTTGTTGTCTTGAATTATTTTACAGACTGCCGTATTTTGACTCGCATTGTATCAAAAAAATCTTGATTTGTCAGAACGTGTTGGCTAAAAAAGAAGCTCGCAGATATGCAAATAGTTGTACCCTTGCACGCAGAAAGGCGTTTTTTTCGTTATGCACGACGTTTTTTTTACCTTTTCACTTTTCTTTCTTCACATTATTATGTAACTTTGTAAGGCGTATGCGTATGCCATGAAGGACAAACATCTTACTATAGAGTCCGTTGCCTACATACTCGTGTTCTTCGGAGTATGGGGCAGTTTGATGCTTTTCCCACCGAAAGGCAACTATATGTTGGAACCTTGGCCCGTGGGCATCAGCCTGGCTGTAAACATTTGCACGGCTGTGCTTTTCACCTTGTTTGTCTATCTGACCGCCCATTTGGCACGTACCGACAGCACCTTTGTAGGCATACTGGCTACGGCTGCATTCATCATTTTCTTTTGTCCAGGCGAGGAAGTGTTCTTCGACCGCGACGAAGCCGCACTGACTGAGCTTTCTTCGCAGTGCATTGTCCCCTTCTTTATTGCCCAGTACAATCGCGTCAGTCAGCGCGACTTCCATCGGTGGTATCTGTTGATGCTGCTGATGGGCATATTCTGTAGTTTCACTCACAACGGTATCACCATCCCCCTCTGCTGTGCCTTCGTGTGGTTGGCTTTCCAGCGCCGGGAACGATTCTTCCGTCAGGCTTGCTGGCCCATGGTCATCGGTGTGATAATTGGCACGGGACTCAGTCTGTACCAGCGTTGGGGCGATAGCCTGACAGCCACGGTGGACCCCGAGGTGATGACTGCCGTGACAAGCATTGCCTTGAAGACACTGTGGGACACGAAGGTGTTCGTGCTCTCCCTCGTACTGACGGGCTATCTCTTGAGTACACGCCGGGGCCGCAAGGACATTCTCTACATCTTCCGCCGCCACTATGTGCTGACGCTTTGTAGCCTGTTCTCGCTCTTCACGCTTCCCTTCGCACCGTTGGGCATCGAGAACGCAGTCACGGGTGTGTGCTTTTTCTCCATGTTCTGGTTGCTCTTCTTATGCCAGTATTTAGTAGAAAAATATCTGAATCGTAAAATATAATATTTAATTAACCATGAAACAGTTTGAGAAGATTGTGGGCCTCATCGACGCCCCGTTTACACCGTTCAAGCAGAATGGTGATGTTAATTTGGAACCCATTCCCGCATACGCCAAGATGTTGGCCAAGAATGGGTTGAAAGGTGTGTTCGTCAATGGCTCCAGCGGTGAAGGCTACATGCTGACGAGCGAGGAGCGTATGCAGATTGCCGAGGCATGGATGAAGGCTGCCCCCGAGGGCTTTAAGGTCATAGTCCATGTAGGCAGTTGCTGTGTACGCGAGAGCCGCCGGCTGGCCGAGCACGCACAGAAGATTGGCGCATGGGGCATCGGCGCCATGGCTCCCCCATTCCCAAAGGTGGGCCGCATAGAGGAACTGGTGAAGTACATCGAGGAAATAGCTTGCGGTGCGCCCGACCTGCCCTTCTACTACTACCACATCCCTGCCTTCAACGGTGCTTTCCTGCCGATGGTGGAACTGCTGAAGGCCGTGGATGGCCGTGTCCCCAACTTCGCTGGTATCAAATACACCTTTGAGAGCATCTACGAGTATAACCAGTGCCGACTGTATGCCGACGGCAAGTTCGACATGCTGCATGGTCAGGACGAGACCATCCTGCCCTCGCTGGCCATGGGTGGCGCTCGCGGTGGCATCGGCGGTACCACAAACTACAACGGTCGTTGTCTCGTGGGCATCATTGACGCATGGAAGCAAGGCGACATCGAGAAGGCTCGCGAACTGCAGAACTACGCCCAGGCCGTCATCAACGTCATCTGCCACTTCCGTGGCAACATCGTGGGTGGCAAGCGCATCATGAAGCTTATGGGCTTGGACCTCGGCCCCAACCGTACCCCGTTCCAGAACGTCACCGACGAGGAAGAGACGCGCTTGAAGGCCGAACTCGACGAGATCGACTTCTGGAAACATTGCAATATATTATAATAATATGTATATGTAGTATGTAGATAAATGGAGTTAGAAGAAGATATGCTGCTTTTCAGCAGCGAAGAGAGAGGACAATACGCTATCATATAAATAAATGTAAAATGGTAAATGTATTGTCTTCTATCTCCTTCTATCTTCTAAGCAAGTGAACATGTCAAATTTGAATTCTTATTTCTTATTTCTTAATTCTTAATTTTACCCATATCATGAAGCGTTTCATTATCCCCCTGCTTCTAATGCTCCCTTTGACATTAGTGGCACAGGAGAAACTTGAATTGGAAACTCTTGCTCCGCATCAGGTCGTGGACGGTCAGGGTGTGGCCGCCGCCTTCTGTGGACATACGGGCGGTATGCTCACCATAGCTGGCGGATGCAACTTCCCCGACACCCCTGCCGCAGAGGGCGGACAAAAGAAGTTCTATGACAGCGTGTGGTACCTCGACCAAAAGGGATGGTTCAAGCGACCCTTCTCCCTGCCGCATCCCGTGGCATACGGTGCATACGTCAACATCCCCGGTAGGGGAGTGGTGTGCATCGGTGGTACGGATGGCGAGCGAGGCCTGACTGACGTCTATCTGCTGACCGACAAGGGCGTGGAGATGTGGCAATCGTTGCCCAAACCCATCGACAATGCCGCCGCTGCCTACGATGGCAAGTACATCTACCTCGTGGGGGGCAAGGACAACGCCGGGGTCTTGCGCATGGAGCCTCCCGTCAATGCCGAAGGCAGGCTAAAGGATGCTTGGGACAGCAATTGGGAAACCCTCGACATCGCTCCATGGCCCAGCGTCAACCGTCTGCAGCCCACTGCCGTCGTTCAGACCAATGGACTCGACCACTCACTCTACGTCTTTGGCGGCTACGACCCCGAGACGGGAAAAATTGCCGACGACGTGCTGGAACTGAACCTGAAGACGATGCAGTGGATCACCCATCCCGGTAGCCGTGCCACCGTGGGCATGACGGCCACCACATCGGGCTACAGCCACGTACTTCTGTTCGGTGGTGTCAATAAGGAGATATTCGAGAATGCCGTACAGGGCAAATGCGGCGATAACTATCTGTCGCACCCTGCACCTTGGTACCAGTTCAACCCCGACGTACTCGTCTATCACACCATCACCGATTCGTGGTACGCCATCCCTGGTTCTTCGCTGCTGGCCCGTGCCGGAGCAGGTTTGGCTTGCCAAGATGGCAGTTTCTACCTCATGGACGGAGAGAACAAGCCTGGCATACGGGCTTCGGATACCGTTAAGGTACGCTTCACCCATTCCGTCAGCTTCGGCTGGCTCAACTGGATAGTGCTCGTCATCTATCTGCTTTCCATGCTCGGCCTGGGCGTGTATTTCATGCGCCGCGAAGGCGGGTCGGACGACTTCTTCCGTGGCGGTGGCCGCGTGCCCTGGTGGGCAGCCGGTATCTCCATCTATGCCACCATGCTGTCGGCCATCACCTACATGACCATCCCGGCCAAGGCGTACGCCACGAACTGGACCTACTATCCCATGCTCGTCTGCATACTCATCGTGAGCTGGCCTGTGGTCAAGTTCTACCTGCCCTATTTCCGCAAGCTGGACATCACTTCGGCCTACGAGTATTTGGAACTGCGCTTCAATGCCTTCACACGTCTGATGGCCTCCAGCCTCTTCATCATTTTCATGATAGCCCGCATGGCTCTCGTCCTCTATCTGCCCTCGTTGGCCCTGACTGCGGTGACGGGCATCGACATCTACATCTGCATCATCCTCATGGGTGTCATTACCATCATCTATTGTACGATGGGCGGTGTCGAGGCTGTCATTTGGGGCGATGTCATACAGGGTTGCATCTTGGTAGGCGGTGCCTTCTTTGCCGCATGGTTCCTCTGGGGTCACACCGAAGGCGGATTCTCGGGAGCATGGCAACTGGCCATCGACAACGACAAGCTGCGCCTCTTCGACTGGAGCTGGGACTATCGTCGCGTCACCTTCTGGGTGGCCATTCTCGGTGGTGGCATGGCTAACAACCTCATATCCTACACGTCCGACCAGACCGTCATCCAACGCTACCTCACCACAAAGGACGTAGATAGCGCCAAACAAGGAATATGGATGAATGGCTTGATGAGCGTCTTCATCAGTGTCGTCTTCTACGTCATCGGGACGGGTCTATACACCTTCTTCAAGACTCACCCCGCCGAACTCGACTTCACTATGGCCAAGGGCGATGCCATCTTCCCCTTCTTCATGATGAGCCAGCTGCCACAGGGACTGGCCGGACTCCTGATTGCCGCCATCTTCGCAGCTACGATGAGTACCATTTCGGCCAACATCAACTCTGTATCGACGGCCTTCTCCATCGACTTTTGGAAGCGCTTCCGTCCGCAGACCGACGACCTCCAGATGCTCCGCGTTGCCCGCTGGGCATGTGTCATTGCCGGCTTCGTCGGTGTGGGCATCGCCATCCTGATGGCCACTTGGAACATCATGTCGCTCCTCGACTACTTCAACACCATTCTCGGCCTGCTCACCAGCGGTCTCGGCGGACTGTTCTTCATGGGGCTGTTTGTGAAGCGCATCAATGGTGCCAATGCCCTCGTAGGTTTCCTCGTGGGCGAACTCGTGGTGCTCTATCTCCAGTTCTTCACGCCCGACGACGTCCGTCCTTCCTTCATGCTCTTCGGCCTCATCGGCATGGTCGTAAGCATCCTTACAGGCTGGCTGCTATCGTTCGGCAATAAGAAGGTTGCAACAAAATAACCCTAATCAAGTCACCCCTTATTACCAGAATAAGAAGAAAAGTCAACTTAAATCGTTAAACTACAATTTGTGAATAATTTATGGTCAATTTTTGGTAATTCATGTTTCTTTCTTTTACATAAATGCCCATGAATTGCCCATGAATTATTCATAAATTTTGTATTTGAAACGAATTGCCCTAATTCAATCTTAATTTTCTTAATCATTGCCCTACTTTAGAATTTATGAAAAATTTGTGATAAATTTGTGGTAATTCGTGTTTTTCCTTTCACATAAATGTCCATGAATTGCCCATGAATTATTCATAAATTTTGTATATGAAACGAATTGTCCTAATTGAACCTTAATTATCTTTAATTCTAATTCCTGAAGCAAATTATTCTAATTATTCTAATTTCTTTCATAAAAATAAATATTCAACGAATGAGCCAAGATTCCCTTTTCACTAATTCTGATAAATGAAATCCACTAATTTTAATAAGTATTTATCCTTATTTGTGAACGATATTTATCTCTATTTGTGAATATAGGAAACAAGAAGAAACGAATTGTCCTAATTGAATTTTAGTTTTCTTAATCATTAAGTTGAAATTCGTGAATCAAATTAAGATGCATTAGCTTCAAAAAACAGCTCAAATATTTGGCTGTTATGACAAAATGACGTATTTTTGCACAAAAGACGTTACAAAAGGAGGACAACATTATGGAAACAATCAAAGAACGTACAGTTTTCAACCAGGCACAGCTCTATTTGCTGGAGATGTTCTCGCGAATCAAGACCGAAGAGGAACTGTGGGAGATTAAGGATGTACTCGCAGAATATTATGCACGGAAGGTGGACGAGGGCATAGCTGATTTGGAGGCAAAGGGACTTTGGGGACGCAAGCAGAGTGAAGAAGTGATGAAAGAACACCTGCGCACTCCATATAACTATTAAACGTAATGCGCATCGTTTTAGACACAAACGCCTTACTTTCTTCTTTATCTAAGGAGAGTCGGAGCCATGTCGTGTGGCGTGGACTTATTGAAGGTAGATACATGCTTTGTGTGACTGATGACATACTTTGGGAATACCAGGAAATTATAGGACAAAAGACAACGCCCCAGATTGCTGAAAATGTTATCAACTATCTCATCCAAAGTCGATATGTAGAACGCATCAAAACTTATTATCATTTTGAGTTGATAACAGGCGACCACGATGACAACAAATTTGTAGATTGTGCCATTGCTGCTAATGCCACATATATCGTTTCGGATGATAAACACTACAAACCTTTGGGTCTAATTGGATATCCCAGTTTGTTTGTTATTAAGCTTTTAGAGTTTGTTGAAATGCTGAAACACGATGGTCAGGAATTATAATTTTCGATGTTCTTTATTTGAACCGAATTGTCCTAATTCAATCTTACTTTTCTTAATCATTGCCTTACTTTAGAATTTATGAATAATTTGTGATGAATTAATGGTAATTCATGTTTCTTTCTTTCACATAAATGCCCATGAATTATTCATAAATTATTTTCGATGTTGTTCGTTTCTGTCTTTCTACGCAGACGGCAGAAGGACTGATTGTTTCTTTCCAAAGGCAACTGGGGCTTCCAAACGTACCTTATATTATATCGCGCGCGCGAAAATTTATTGTTATTATTTTTGCAATATGAAAAATATATCGTATCTTTGTGGCCAAAGTGAATTAACAATCAATTATTAACTAACTAATCAATTAACAAACTTATGAAGAAACTTTTACTTCTTCTTTGCACACTGCTGGGGACAGCAGGTGCATGGGCCGTTACGAACGTCACCGTCATTGACAAAGCCCAAGATGCCACGACTTATGGCGCATTGTCTGGTACAACATTTACCACCAATGCCGCTTCTGGTATGGCAGATGTCACCATTGATGGTATCATTGGTACTACAGCCACAAACTTTGCTTACGGTGCATGTCTGGCACTCACCAGTTCTAGCTCTGGAACAATCACGATGACTGCTCCTCAAGGTTACGTTATCATGGGCTACACATTGACAGCACGTAGCAACACCTATCGTGTATCCTACACGCTGACACCCTCTGCAGGTGGAAGTTCCGTAACCACAAGTACAGGTGGCGTAGAACTGACAGCATCCGGTTTGGATGCCCAGACTGCCTCTTTCACTTACAGTGCATCTGAGGCCAATTCGTTCTTCATTCCCTCGATGACCATTACAGTGGGAACGGCGGCAGATGTTGAATTCTATCAAGCACAACTGGCTGCCTATGAAAAGGCTCAGGCTTTCCCTGAACTTATAATGACCGCACAAACCAAGTACATGAGTAGTACAAATCTGTGGGCATCGGATGCAGCTGACTCCAGCGAGGGTTGTCTTGAATGTCTGACAGATGGTAATACAGGTACATACTTCCATTCTGACTGGCACGGCAGTTTCACTGGCGGTACACACTATATGGATGCCACTCTGCCCGAGGCTGTCAATAAGATTCACTTGTACTATGTAACCCGTAGCACTGGTACAGGTTGTCCCACCCAAATCACGGTAAGTGGAAGCAATGATGGTACGACATGGACGGATAACATTGCGACTCTTTCAGGAAGTGATATGCCAACTTCAGCAAGCAAAGCCTATTTTTCCGAAGGAATAACCTTTGCTAATAGTTATTCACATCTGCGTTTCTATGTACCAAAAACAAATAGTGGCAGTAATAGTTGGTTCTGTCTGGCAGAGGCCAACCTGTATTCTGCTACTGACGCAACTATGGAAGCCATGACGTTAAGCCATGTAGCAGCTATCAATCTGACATCTGCGCAAATTTCCCGTATCAACGCCTTAGACACCCAACTGCGCTCTACTGTTGTCAACGTTACCTACGAACTCTACGAATCTGACGGCACCACATTGGTTACCTCTACGACCGTTGAACAACTGAAGAATAGTGCCGTAGATGTGCCCGCATCCCTGAAGACTAATGAATACTATTTTACTTTCAGTACTGTAGGAACCATCGGCACAAGCGACTGCACTATCAAAGTTACCCGCACACTGAAGTCTGGTATCGTATATCCCTATACGAACATAAGCAACAACAAGGCTTATTACATTAGAACCAATCAAGACAAACGTAATGCACTTTCCACTTATACTGACGAGGGTACCACTTATTTGGCATCGCCTGTGAAGTCAGCCCTTGGTATCTCCGCCAAGAAATTCGCCATCATCAGTTACGAGAACAACTACTATCTCTACAGTGTGGATGACGAAGCATTCGTCACTTATACATCACGATTCTTGGCTCCCCTTGCCAGCAAAGTTACAGGCACAAGTGACTGTGTAACCTTCGCACAGACCACAACCCCATTATATGAGCTTATGTTTAATGGTAGCACAAGCTTAATTATCAATAGCTCAGCAGCCTATACATACGGTATTACGATTGAAGGCTGGGGCGACACTTCCAACGAATGGGACGATGGTTGCCAATATACCATTGAGGAAGCTGGAGATTTTGACCCAACCGCAGCTTTAGCATCTCTGGCAGAGGTGTTCCATCCATCATATACCGTTACCTACATTGTGAAGGATGCTAGCAACAACACATTGTTCACTTCCGATCCCATTGGGACAACCAGTGGTGCCACTATCACTACCTTGCCCGAAGAGTACCAGATGAGTGCATTCTACACATACAATACCGTGAACGTGACCATTTCCCATAGTGGCAACACCAATGTGACATTTACTGCCACCCCGAAAGCTGATGCCCCAATAAAGTACACTGCAAATGCCTCCAATCCATACTACTATAACCTGAACATCCGCAGCAAGTATCTTGTTTACAATGCTGAAGCTACAGGCGAAGTAACCCTACAAGACACCAGCGAGCCTTTCAATGCCAATGCGTCTTGGGCATTCATAGGTAATCCTTACAACTTTAAGGTTATTAACAAGGCCAAAGGTACAAGCAATTATCTGACCTATACGAGTGTTGTAACAGGACGGCATTCTGATAACAATATCCAATTCGTGGCTGATGCCAACTTTACGAATCAATATTGGATTGTTGATACCAACAACAATGGCATAGTATTGCGCATGAAAGAGAATCCAAGTATCTACTTCCATCACGATAACAACCACAACTATCTGCGTACTTGCAGCGTTGGTGAATGGGGTTCAGTCCACAACGATGCAGGTTCGACCATTGTGGCTGCTACGGACGAAGCTGTGCTCGTGGCTCTGTATAATGAGGTGAAAGATTTCTCCTTTGGCAGTGCTATTGGTCAGATTACTGTTGAAGGAATGACAGCAGCTGCTGCAACAAATGCTGTTTCTGCAGCTGGTACGGCCCTTGCTAATCAGACAACAAGTCAATACGAGAGCGCGTATAACAATTTGAAGAATATTGTGACAAATATGTCGTTGAATGAACCTGCTGCTGGTTTCTATCGCTTGAAGAATGTGGTTACGGGCAAGTACCTTACTATCACAGATCCTACTACGGGTTATAATAATACTGAAGTAAAGGGTGTTTATGCCAATGGCGATGCCAACAGTGCTGCAACGATTATCAAGCTCTTTGATAAGGACGGAAATGGTAAACTCTACATGTACAACCAAGGTTACGGCTTTGGATGGGTTGGTTATGGAGTATACTCTGGCAATGTCTGGGCAACCTTCAACCCCGACAAGTACGTTCATTGGTTCCCGGGCAAGGCTGCTAACCAGATAGCTTTCGCCATTTGTCTTGGCAATGGTGAGGGTAATTACGCCAGCTACCTGACCAAAGGAATCTTCACGGCTGACACTGAAGACCAGTCAGTCATCGCTGGTACAGATTATACAGCCGATGCTGCACTGTGGGTTGTTGAACCAGTTAATGCTCCCATCGAAGGTGATATAAATGCTGATGGCGCAATCAACGCTGCTGATGTCAATGTCCTGGTTGATGTTATCCTCGGCAAGAAGAATGCTGCAAGCTATAATATGGACGCCAGCGCAACCTATGGATTAAGTGATGTAACCAATCAGGTAAACAAATACAAAAAATAGCCATACGGTAAAATAAATAGTAAAGGCCGCAACTCTCGCGTGAGGGTTGCGGCTTTTTGGTTGTTATTGTTACATCTCACAGTGCCCTCTCAAGGCTCATATAAGCGCTGTAACAACAGGGCGTGTCAAAAGTAAGCATTCTTAGAAATACCCGTTGTAACAGTTATGGTTTGTTTGTACCTTTGCCCCGCAATATTGCACCCAAACTACAACTGTTACAATTATGACCAAAGAAGAGTTTCTGCAGTTACAGTCAGCCTACCATCAGAGCG
>JAEEGL013442492.1_pt1 | contig 11194 bp, 8 predicted proteins | sample 9134231 | NCBI WGS metagenome assembly JAEEGL01 (sample SAMN16246548, study PRJNA631951) | gut metagenome | biome: gut microbiome; feature: rumen; material: fiber-attached | host: Bos | place: Iran: Karaj | collected 2018-10
ACCTCTACGACCATATATATCACACCGAAAACCGGAGTAGTTCTGGATAGTACGGATCCTATTAATGGGTATTATGGAAGTGGAAGCGGTACTACCGGTCCCATTCCCAATGGTAATATTGAGAATATAAGTACTCAGGACATAAGTAAATACAGAGTTACAGTAGATTTCTCACAAGGGACGGTTGTCATTGTTGTTAAGTTGAATTCCAATTAACTTGTTTTATAGTATGTGTTGTTTTGGTGGCAGGGGAAACCCTGCCACCATTAAATGGATAAAGAAAATGAAAATATTAAAACCTGCCATGGCCGGCATCATATGCCTTTTGACATGTATAGTTTTGATGACGGGGATAAACTGCATACCGAGGGAGCTTATCCAAAAGAATTCCGAAAAAAGCGCTGAGTACTTCAGGGACACAGAGCTTTTTCATTATACCCATGATGACTTCATATACTCCGAACAGGACAACTACGCCGATGCAAAGTGGATGAGCATAGTCTATGCAATAGATCCAAAGCATCCTTTTGTTTCCGCGGTATGGGCGTATTATGCACAGAAGCCCTTTGAAAACATAGATGACGGATACTATGATCTGGTGCATGGGCAGGAGAGGGCTGATGTTTCCTACAGCAGGTACTGGCACGGCACCATGATGCTCATCCGTCCGCTTCTGGTCTTTACCGATATTACCGGCATAAGGATCATTTTCGGGATTATCATCGTGGCGATAAATCTGGCGAATATACTCCTTTTATTCAGGCTAAGGGGCAAAAGCCTGGGAGTCTGTTATATTTTGGCCTTTCTCTCGATCCACCCCTGGATGTTTTTCTGCTGTCTTGAATATGCAGCGATATTTATAGTCGCGTCATTAGCAGTATTTTCAATGTTGATCCTCATAAAAAACGACCTGACCGATATGGCAGCTTCTTTATTTGTAATGGCGGGTGTACTAGCTGCTTTCGCTGATTTTTTGACAACCGAAACGGTCAGCTTCACGCTGCCCATGTTTTTCCTCTTGGTATACTACATGGAAAACAGTATGGTCACAGACCTGAGATCCGGGGTCTGCCTGCTGCTTAAAAACGGTCTGGCATGGGTACTGGGGTATGCCGGGGCTTTTGCTGCAAAGCAGGGGCTGGTATTTATCATCTGCGGAAAGGATGAGCTGATGGAGGCGTTCGCAGTGGCTGCTGAGCGTACCTACGGAGAGGTGAATATCAATAACATGTACAGCTCACCTGTGGCTTCCGTTTTTCAGCGGCTCTCCGGTGCCATTTGGCACAACGTGGCGGCGCTCTTTTATGTCCACGCCTATGAAATGACCGTTCAGAATACTATCATTGCGGCGGGAGGAGTGCTGATAGCCGCCGCAATCATAATATATCTTTTCAGAAAGGGTACAAAGCCCTGCCATATAGTACTGCCAATCCTTTTGGCACTGGTCCCCTTTGTCAGGTATCTGGTGCTGTCAAGCCACTCTTATGTGCATTACTTTTTTACCTACAGGGCACAGATCATCACGGCTTTGGTGTTGTTTTATCTGATCGTGGAACATGGCATAAGTAATGTTCCATTCATGCTTGGCTTAAAGGGGAAAAGATCATGATCCGGGAAGAAAAAAATCCCCATACGGAGCTTACCATTCTCATGCCCTGTCTGAATGAAAGCGAGACAGTTTCGGGATGTGCAGAAGAAGCGCTTTTCTTTATTGCTTCACACGGTCTGAACGCAGAGGTTTTGATCGCAGATAACGGCAGCAATGATGGAAGTCCGGACATGGCAGAGTCGGCCGGTGCGAGGGTCATAATTGAAAAAGAGCGCGGCTATGGGAATGCCCTTGCTGCCGGAATAACCGCGGCCTGTGGGAAGTACATTATCATGTGTGACGCCGACGGCAGCTATGACATGGGTGACATTCTCCCCATACTTGACCTGCTGCGATCCGGATATGATCTGGTGGTGGGCGACCGGTTTTCGGGAGGGATAGAGCAGGGCGCCATGCCTTTTTTACACAGGTATATAGGAAATCCCCTGCTTTCTGCCATGGGACGGTTTTTGTATAAAAGCAGGGTGCGGGATTTTCACTGCGGGCTTCGTGGATTTGACAGGGAAAAAATAACCTGGCTGGATCTGAAGTCACCCGGCTTTGAATATGCCAGCGAGATGATCATCCGCGCTGAGATGTCGGGGCTTAAGATAGGACAGGTGCCGGTCAGATTAAAGTGTGACGGGCGCGTCGCAGGACACTCGCATATCCGGTCGGTTTATGATGGCCTGGCCCATGTCAGGATGATGCTTTCTTTGAAAGGGAAAATCGGGAAATCCTAAGATAATTAAAAATAACCCCCGGGGCGGTTGCTCCCGGGGGTTTTCCTGTCATCTCAGTCCACCTAAATGGTGTGTTTCCACTTCCGATCTTGGGGCTTACTCCGTGGTGTGACAAAATGACTATTGGATTCACGAGTCATCGGACCCGTAATCCTTTGAGTAAATGTGGCTTACTGTCTGCCTCTGTATTCGTCGTTACCAAAGCCTAAAATGATACGGCCAATACGCTCGAAGATGATGAGGAAAATGGTGAAACCAACGCCCTTTCCAAATGCCTTTGCAAGCTTGATGCTCTGCATGATGCGAAGAACAACTACAAGTATGCAGGCAATTAAAGCAACAACTGCTGCAAAGCCGGTGGGCTGACTCTCGCCGGTGGTAAGACCCATTGAAACTGCAAGAGCAATCATGTATACGATTCCTGCGGTTCCGTTCCAGCAAAGATCATACTCATCATACATGTTGAGGAAAGGAATAAGACTGTGCCAGCCGGGCTTCCCTGCCTTTTCAAAGAGCTTCCAGTCACCTACGATAACGAGAACATACCATATAATGGACATTACCACTGCGGTAAACATTCCCAAAGCGAAGATGCCAAAAACTGCTGCTGCGCCCTCGGGATCTGCAGCGATTGCTTCTTCAAGCGCCTGTGTGTCTGCTGTTAATAACATATTACACCTCCTAAATTTTAAAACTTATACACCGCACAACCTTACCCCATTTGTGCAGTTGTGTCAATGCTTATGTGAGGGAAAACTTGGATTTTTCAGAATAATGTAGATAATACCCCAACCGCCTTTGTGCAAATCTACCAAAACATTCCCGGATTTACCACATTTTATTGACGAATTGCGGTAAAGAGGCATAAAATACTGTTATTCAGCCTCTAAAAACATAGTCCGTCATTTCGGACATAGTATTTCAGAGGCAAGGACGGACAAATTTTTATAACAAAGGAGGATATTTATGAAAAGAAACAGAGCATTATCGGTAGTGCTGGCTCTTGCGCTGGCATTTACCACACTTTTCTCAGGTGGAGCGATCTTTACCTGGGATGCGTCGATTGCGGATGAGGTATATGCTAACGATTTCGATAATGGCGCTGTGCCGGATCCTGACGCGATGGTTTCAGCTGCGAACAGTAAAATTTCAGCATACAATGAAGTAGCTGCTGCTGCAGAAAAACAACAGATTGATCTGTCGACCGATAGGATGCAAAATGCATGGACTGTTGCTATTTATATGTGTGCGACCGATCTTGAGAGTAAATACGGCTGCGGCACCATGGATCTGTGTGAGATGCTTGATGCTACCATTCCCGATGGTGTTAACCTGATCGTACTCACCGGTGGTGCAGAGGAATGGAAAGACTATGAAGATATAGCAGATTACCGTCCGGGAAAAGAAAAACCTGCAGGATATGAGAAGCCCACTGACGGCAAGACCCAGATCTGGTTCATTACTGATGATGAAATGGTTGAAATATACCAATATGACGAATATATGAACCTGTCCAGTGATGCGACCGTAGAGAACTTTTTCACATTTGCACAGATGTTGGCACCTGCAGAGCACTTCTTTGCTGAGTTCTGGGATCACGGCGGAGGCCCCATCGGTGGTGCAGAAAATGCATATTACGATGGTAATACCTGGCCTGCAATAACGGTTCCTGAGATCAAAGCAGCTCTTGAGAGATCTGCTGAAGTAGCACAGTGGCTAAGAGAGGATGAGCCTTGGTATGATAGGACTACATATAAGTACGACCTTATCGGCTTTGACAACTGCCTTATGAGCAGCGTTGAGGTTGCCTATGAATTAAAGGATCTGACCGATTATTTTGTTGTCTCTGAGGAGACCGAACCCGGAACAGGATGGGATTATCTGTGGCTGAATGTATTTACAGGCAGCGAAGATGGAACAACCAATCCTGTATATCATGAGCGAAATGCTGTAGAGGTTGGAACAAGAATAATCGATCTGTTCCCTATGCCCGATACTAACTGGTCTGTTGAAGAAGGCAGAGAAAAGTGGGTATCAGAGGGATTTGAGGAGTATACCCTTGCCCTGATAGATATGGACAAGGTAGGCGTTTTAAAGAGTGCTTTTGACTCGCTGGGTGATGCATTGAATGCAATCTATGATGATGACAATTACATGGAGTATTATCTTACCCTGGCATCTGTCATATCAGACCTTCCTACCATGCATGACGGATCGTTAGGACTGGTGGACTCCTACAAGTTTGCAAAGACCATCCAGTATTATGTTCTGGAGATGGATCCGGAGCTTCAGGATCAAAAGCTTTTGGATATTTATAATGCTGCTGAGGCTATTATGGCTAACGCAGGCCGTGGTTCATTTGATCCTGCTCATCCCGAAATAACTTCACGCGGTGAGATAGGTAATCTTGAACCCTATAGTGTTGAGGGAGATCATCCCGAGAATTTCGCAGTTAAGTACAGGGGAATAGCAACAAGCTATAGCGGCGGCAATGGTATAACCATCTTCTTCCCCGGCTTTGCGAAGCTTAGTGAAGACAACAAAGATGCAGTAATAAATGAAAAAGGTGAAACAGGAGCCTATATCAATAGTTTAGCCTTCTGCAAGGATGGAGAGACTAACGGATATGCAGATTTCATTACCAAGCTTGTAAAAGACAGCTATACAGGAACACGTTTCAAGTTCGAAGGTGATCTGAAAGCTGAAAGAGTGAAGGAGGATGGATACGACCACTGGCATATCACGGCAGATAAGCAGATTGAAAGAGTGATCGATCTGAATGCCACATATTCACTCTTGGACGAAAAAGAAAACGAGTACTTGCTTGGATCTTTGCCGGGCTTTTACGAGAGGGATGATAAGGGTGAAAAGCATTTTGATGTAAGTGCAATTGTTCCCATGTTGTATGTAGGAGATTCAAAAGATGACATTGATTTTGTATCCTTTGACATCGACTATAACGATAAAGTGACTATCCCCGCATTTGCCATATTAAATGACAAGGATAAGGAAGTTTATAATGGACTGAAGGCAAGCACCATTGACGGCTTTAGCAGTTACAAGGAAGTTGATCCTAAGTACTTGAAGTTTTTTGTCTGCGACTTTGATGGTGAGCCCACATATGAAGAGGATGATAAGGAATATCAATATCCAATCTTCAAGCTGAAGGTTGAAAGCATGTGGGATTATACCGTTACAACTGATGCAAATGGAAAAGAGAATTTGGCATTCAATCAGATTCCTTTTGAAGGCCTTAAAGACTTCACTTACTATCCTGTAATGCAGGTAAAGGCAAAGGGCAGTGAAGATCCCACATGTGTATTCTACGATGATGTGATTGAAGGAAAAGCTTTTGGTGCTCATACCTTTAAGCCCAGTGCGCAGAATCTCATTGCTCGTTCCATGAGCCTGACTGATAACGAAGTGGCAGAGATGGGATACACATCAAGGTATGTATTCACAGACTATGATGTTTACTTTAATGGTAAGTCTGTAGAGGTGAAGGGTGTAGCTCCCAGTCCTACTCCGGATCCCTCTCCCAGCGGTGGCGGCTCAGGCAGTGGCAGCGGCAGTGGCGGCAGCAGCTCATCCACAACCGTAAAGAACGCTGACGGATCCACAACAACTACTGTTACCACTAAGACTGCAAACGGCACTGTTACCACTACCACAACCAAGAACCCCGATGGTTCCGTAGTTAAGAAAAAGGTAGTTGAAAACAAGGATGGCTCCAAGGTTGTTACCGAGACCACCATTACTGCTGCAGGTACAGAAACAGTTGTTGAGGTTGCCACTGACAAGGACGGCAAGGTTACTGAGGTAACCACCTCCATCACCAACAGTAAGGGTGTGGGCATGACCGCTTCCTACACAGCCAGCGGATCAAACCTCACACTTAAGAAGATCGAGACAAAGGGCAAGACCTCTGTTTCCATTCCCGCCACCATCAAGTGTGACGGCAAGACCTACAAGGTTACAAAGGTCGGCGCAGCTGCTCTTAAGGGCAATAAGGATGTGAAGACCCTTAGCGTTGGCAAGAATGTTAAGTCCATCGGCAAGAATGCGTTCAACGGCGCAAGCAAGCTTAAGACTGTTACCATCAAGGGTAAGGTTACAAGCGTAGGCAAGAATGCATTTGCAGGAATTAACAAGAAAGCCACCATCAAGATCGACGCAACAAAGAAGGTTTACAAGACAGTCAAGAAGGCGGTTGCTAAATCAGGTGTTGCAAAGACAGTTAAATACAAGAGGGTATAATTTAAGTAAAACCCACAGGGCTCTCCGGGTCAGACCGGAGAGCCTTTTTTTTGGAAAGAACGCCTTTGCAAACACTGAAAAAAGGACTATAATAAAAGAGATTCTACGGGTTTTTACACCAGGTTGTTGTCATGCGAAGCATGATAACTTCAGGGAATACCGTAAGGTATTCCTACACCAGCTGAGAAAGGGGATTCCTGCTGAAGTGGTTAATTCGGAACTGGTAATTGTAACAACCGAAATAGTTAGCTTATTCTATCTTATAATCATATTGTGTGCGACCCTGTCAGGTTCCCATGAGCTGGACAAGCCGGCGGTCTTTTACAGGTGCTGCCTCATCACCACCATTATAGGCACGGCTTTTGATGCATCAAGCTATGTCTTTGAGGATTGGCAGCTATCTGACGATATTCTGGTTAAATATAATATGATCACATTTATCATCTGGGTGGTGATTGTATTTTTCGTGGGATTATATGTGATCACAATGATACAAAAAAGGGTGGTGGTCCCCAATTGGACCATACTTCCCATTGCGGCTTTAACCGTGGCAGACATTGTGTTCGTTGTGATAGGGTCACAAAATGGGCAGCTTTTCACTGTTATGGACGGTTTTTATCAGGAGGGCCCCTGGGCTGATCATATCAGCTTTTCACTTTTTATAGGCACCCTTTATCTGTATGTGGTTTTGCTTTTATACAGCAAATCTTTAGACAGGTCCCAGTTTTTGGCAATAGGAGGATTTCTGTTCTTCCCTCTTGTGGATTCCCTTATCACCATGTATATCCATGTTGATTATACCTATCCCGTTATTTCGGTGGCTTTCATAGTTCTTTATGTCATCGTACAGGAGAGAGCCATAACCGAGGATAGTATCAGAAAGAGGTTATTTGAAGAGGACTCCTACACAGATCATTTGACAAAGACCAGAAACCGACGGGCATACGATGAGATCATAGAGATCGATTCCTGGGGCAAGCCCGTGAGTGTGGTATTTTGTATTCTGGGGTCAAAGGAGATAGAAAAGGTGGTCCGTTTTGCGGAGCATTTAAAAAGGGACTTTAAGGAGGCTGACTTTTACAGACTCTCCGAAGAGGAGTTTGAGATATTTGTATTTAATACCGATGAGGCCGGAGTTAAAAAGAGCATACAGAGGCTTAAGGACGGTATTGAAAAGGATAATATAGCGGCGGTTTTCGGATATTCTTATGATGAGACGGGGCAGTTGAAGGGCCTGATAGAAAATGCCTGGAAAGCTGTGTGAACAGGAGGTAAGATGAGAACGATCATTGTCTCGGCAGACATAGTAAGCCTGTTCTTTATGCTTATTTTATTTTTTGGCTCTATGACAGGATCCTACCGCAGGGAGAAGTCCGCACTCTTGTTCAGGGCTTGTCTTGTAATAGCCATGGTGGGTTCTTTGGCTGATGCCATAAGCTATGCTTCAGTGGATCCCAGACGGGGCATCCACTTTGTTCTGCTTACCAACATAGTTTCCTACCTCATGTGTACGGTTTTATTGGTGATCTTTGCATTTTACATGGTCTCGGTTATAGAGACCAGGGAGTCTGTACCCATGTGGTACATATATCCCGTCCTGGTATTTTTTGGGTTGTATACTATCCAGATCATATATTGTTCCTTTAACGGGAAGCTGATGTATGTGAAAAACGGCTATATCGTCGCCGGAGACTGGGGGCCTTATGCCGGGATCATTTTGGACATCGCAATAGTCTATATGTTTTTTCTCCTGTTTCATTTCAAGAAGGCGCTGGACCCTCCGCAGATCATGGCAATGGGAGCGTTTTTGCTCTATCCCATAGTGGACAGTATTGCGGTGTATTTCTTCGGGACGGATGTTACCTACACATTTATAGGAATGGCGTTTCTCATAGTATATGTTATCATTCAGGAGCAGGCCGTGGCTGAGGCAGGACTTAGGAAAACGGTGTATGAGGAGGATGCGTATACCGATCCCGATACCAGGTTTAAAAATCGTCACTCCTTTGACGAGGCCATTAAGATCCGGGAAAGGGGCAGGATCAACGGGGTCTTTTACAGCCGGCTTAAAAACATTGATGAGATCAATGAAAAGGACGGCTCCGAGGCGGTGGACAATTATATCATCAGGTTTGCGGACATTTTAAAGGAGTGCTTTGCAAACATGGAGATATGCAGGGTCACTGACAGAGAGTTTGCGGTGTTTTTACACAGGACCACAGATGCATCCCTGGAGAAAAAGGCGTCCATGGTGGATGAGGCTATGGCTAAATCCGGGGTGGCGGCATCTTATGGATATGTGTGCGCCAAGGGGGTGTCTTTGTCGGATATGATCTCTACGGCACAAAAGAAAATGCGGGATTAAGAGTTGTGGCTATGTCGGTTAGGCATAGCCATTGTATTATATGACGCCGGCGCGGCGCAGCATTGAGATTTTTGGAGGAAATATGTCTGAGAAAAAATATGGATTAAGTGACGAGCTGGCAGCCAAACTGGTCCGGCTGGAGGGTTATATCCGGGGGCTTGGCTCCCTTGCGGTGGGTTTTTCCGGAGGAGTAGACTCCTCTTTTTTACTTGCGGTGGCCCATGATGTTTTGGGGGATAAAGCCATTGCCGTTACAAGTGTGGATGCCGCTGTGCCGGAGCGTGAGCTTAAGGAGGCCCGGGAGTTTTGTGAAAACCGGGGCATCCGTCAGATCGTCTGCAAAGTCGATCCCATGAAGGAAGAGGGCTACAGGAAAAACGGTCCGGACCGCTGCTATTTTTGCAAGAGAGGGATATTTACCGAGATCATGAGGATTGCTGCAGAATGTGGAATTGAATATGTGGCGGAGGGCTCTAATATGGATGACCTGGGTGATTACCGTCCCGGTCTTAAGGCAGCGGCAGAGCTTTCCGTAAAATGCCCCCTCAGGGAGGCCGAGCTTTATAAATCAGATATCAGGCTTATCTCAAAGGCAATGGGGCTGCCCACTTGGAGCAAGCCTGCATACGCCTGTCTTGCCTCCCGTTTTGTTTACGGGGAGGAGATCACCGGGGAAAAGCTTCAAATGATAGACCGTGCTGAGCAGTTTCTTATCGAGCATGGCTTTTTGGAGGAGCGGGTCAGGATGCACGGAAACATCGCCCGGATAGAGGTGCCGACAGCTGACATTCCCCGACTGGCAGCTGAGGATATCAGAAATGCCGTGTATGAGGAGTTTAAGAGCATCGGGTTTATGTTTGTGACCCTTGATATGAAGGGGTACCGCACCGGCAGCATGAATGCGACGCTGCAAAATCATAAAGACTGACTTCCCATACTTCCCAAAAATTATCTTTAAACCCTTGATATTTCAACATTTTTCTTTAGTTTTACACCTAAATGGGGTAAAATATACTTGTTCTTAAATCAACAATAAGGGGATTAACAGCTTATGAGAATTTCATTGGTAACCGGTGAGTCAAGGAAGCCTTTTTTTGATATAGTTCCGGATCTTAAGGAGGAGGATGGCATTTTCCTCTGCTCCTATGATGATGAGGATCCGGATGTGGAGCAGCCCGTGGCCACGGGTATGCTCTACGGCGTGGGTGCCGGTTCTGATTTTTCCATCAGATATCTTTACGTTGAGGAAAGTCAGCGCCATCAGGGTATTGCCACATCCCTTCTTTTCACCCTTCGTATTATGGCCCAGCCCCTTGGGATAGGCAGGCTTTTGGTAAGTTATGCCAGGGACGATTATTCCGCGGGTCTGGACGGGTTCTTTGGACAGGACGGTTTTACCGAATATAAAAGGGGAGGACTCTCGGGTATCCCGCTGGTCAATATTACTGAGGCTATAGACGACATGGACTTAGACTGGCCGGGAGGCACGGTGCAGTATTTGAAGGACCTGCCCTCCAAAACATTTTATGCTCTTTCTGATATGTTAAATACCCGGGTAAAGGAAAACGGTAACGATCCGGTAAAGACATGGATCAGCCTAAAGCCCCGGGATGTATATATGCCACAGAGCGTTGTGGCGATCAATTCGGACGGCACTCCTGCCGGATGCCTGATGCTGACACAGTTTTCCCAAAAGGAAGTGGTCCTGGATTATCTGTGTACCTTTAAGCCAAATCAAGGGCGGCTTATTATGGTGATGCTTTCCGCAGCCACGGCAGCAGTGGAGAATACCTGCCGTGCCGATACAACCGTTTTATGTCATACCATTAACAGCGTATCCGCAGGGCTGCTTAAAAAACTGATGATCCGTAAGGTTCAGCCCTTAGGGGATGTGGTGGTTTTAGAGCAGACACTGGGCTAACAGGGTTTGGTTTCGAAAGGAGGACTACATGGACGCAGAACAGCAGGTTAAATTACAACAACAGCAAAAAACATTTGCCGATCCGGCGACTCTGTTAAAGTCTGTTGAAAATGTTCAAGACAAGAGTCGGAAGAAAGACGCTCTGGATATGCAGGCAGAGATGGCTCTGATGTCATATCACTTTGAATTTGACGATAGATTCAAGACTGCTTTTAAGGAGCCGGAAGCCACCGTTGCCATCCAGACGGATGCAGAGCTTAAGGAGGAGACCAAAAAGGTAGAATATAATACCGTGGTCGTAAAAAAGAACCTGGTCAAAA
>JAEEGL013487431.1_pt1 | contig 11194 bp, 8 predicted proteins | sample 9134231 | NCBI WGS metagenome assembly JAEEGL01 (sample SAMN16246548, study PRJNA631951) | gut metagenome | biome: gut microbiome; feature: rumen; material: fiber-attached | host: Bos | place: Iran: Karaj | collected 2018-10
AGAACGTCAAGCACAAAGCGTCAAGTAACGCCTTTCCTATATATAGGTTCTCTTTTTGCTATTCCACCCACTCATGAGTGCCATAAGAGAACGATTGCAAATATACGATAATTTTCGCAAACTATCGTATTTTTACAAAAAAAATATGAAAAAAGTTTTGTCCAGAGAAATAGAAAGAAAGAAGATAAACGGTTTCCTTTTTCTGAAGACGAACAAATAAGTATTATACGTTTTGTTTAACTCACAAATAAAAATGAAAATATCTATTACAAAAAGACATAACATTATACACTACATCGCTAACTATTATAGTTACAACGCTAATATGTATAATTACGAAAAGCAAGTGTGAGGAGTGAGTGGTAAGACTTTTTTGTTTTTGCAAACACCTCACCAAATTATTCTTAAAATTCAATTTATTAAGATGTTTGGTGATGTGTTTGTTTTCTTTTACTCATTGATACTAAGGAAGTTGTATAAATATAGATGTGGACTTTACGAAAACAAAATAAACATGGGTTTTCGTCACAATACTGATGGAAAGACTAAATAGACTTTAACCCCAAATAGGTACCTATTGGCACTTTTTTGCTCACAAAGTTCCCTATGAGATATTTATTGAGTCTGTATTTTAAATATCAGCGAGAATAAAGTATTGAATTAGGATTTACTTCTTTCCATAAATAAACAAAGGAGGATGCGCTTTAACATCCTCCTTTGTCTATGTGAATGGGATATTTGTTATTTCTCCCTTGCTTCAATCTCCATGTTAATCTTGTCGATTACGTCATCAGTCAATTCGTATTTACTGATAATCCACATTGCCAACAAGAGCAAGAGGGCAGGAATGACGCATACAAGCCAAAGGATACCTTCTTCGGCAAATGGAGTCTGGTCGATAGTATCGCTATTGTAACCTACGAAGGCCAATACAGCTGGACCAACAATACTTCCGAAGGTCATACCAGCCTTGAAGAATAGTCCTGTCAAGGCATTAACAATACCAGAGATACGACGGCCAGTAGTGTATTCACCATAAGAAATCACCTCTGGAACCAATGCCCACATATAACCAGTTGCTACAATCACACCCGTACTCTTGATGAATTGTGCAATGTAAATCCACGTCATGTTTACCTGCTCCATCTTAGAGATGAAATAGAGCAAAGCCATACCGATAATGGCAGCTCCGAGGAAGATGTAGAACATGTTTTTCTTTCCCACCATACGCTTGAACCAAGGTACAAGCGGCATAAAGATGAAAGCAGGAATAGAACCGAGTGCCATGAAGATTGATAACTCTTGTGCAGAACCATGCAGATTGCTATTTACAAAATATGCTCCAGCAGCATTACCAACCGACATCATGGCGAAAGCGGTAATAAAGAAGAAGGCAATAACACGCAAAGGACGATTGCGCAAAAACTCCATCCAAAGGTCGCTTACCTTCACGTTTTCAGTTTCTTTCGCGTCCATCACAACGCGTTCCTTACATTGGCTGAAACAGAACAGAAGTAGGCAGAAACCAACGATGGCGTAAATCGTCATGGTAGTAAACCATGCGGAAGAATCTTTTGGAAGGCTATCGGATGGTGCTCCAGCAATCAAGGCGATAAACAAAGGGAGTCCAGAGTTAACCGCCAAACCACCCAAGTTTGCCATGAACATACGTACAGAAGTAAGAATGGTAATCTCATTCGTGTCGCGTGTAAGCGAAGAATTCAATGCTCCGTATGGCACGTTGATAAACGTATAGAGCAATTGCATGGAAATATACGTAACGTATGCGTAGATTAATGAAGGAGCAAAACCGTTGTAGAAACACAGAATGGCAAATCCAGAAAGTGGAATACCCACATAGAGCAGATACGAACGGTATTTTCCGTAACGAGGATTGTTTTTGTCGATTAATGCACCTACTATTGGGTCCCAAATAACATTAGCCATATTACCTACAAGGAACATGACTGCCACCGCCGACGGTGTCAGACCGTAGATGTCGGTGTAGAAGAACAACAAGTAAGTACAAATAACCTGAAAAATGAGGTTCTGAGCAAGGTCGCCTGAACCGAATCCTATTCGTTGCAACCACGATAGTTTGTAGAATCCTTTTGATTCTTGTGTCATTGTTTGGTTCATGTCTTTAAATTTAAACTAATTTTTTGCAAAGATAAAAAACTTGTTTGTAAATAACGGATTTATGATTCAAAATTTTATATCACATAAATTATTGGTAACTTATTGTCAACTATACTAATGAATTTTGAAAAAATATTCGAGTTGATGATGGATATAAGTAAATAATTCACTACATTTGCATTTGAATTAAAAACAAATACGAGATGAGAAAATATTTTTCCCTTTTGGCATTGTGCTTCATGGTACTCAATAGCTATGCGGAAGACGGGTCGCGATTGTGGCTTCGCTATACGCCATGTAATCAAGCGGAAGTTGTAGCACCAAAGAGTTCGCCAACCATAGACATTGCCGTGGATGAGTTGCGCAAGTATTGGAATGGTAAGAAAGTTAGTTTGCAACTCTTGAAAGACAAGTCTTTGGGTGATGGCTATTCGATTGAAGAACAAGGTGATGGTACGGTTAATATCGCTTCTTCCACCGAGGTGGGCTTGCTATATGGAACGTATGGTTTGCTAAGGATGATGTTTACGCATGATAAACACCATGTTTCCACCACGCCAACATATGGTTTGCGACTCCTAAACCATTGGGATAATCCTGACGGGAGTATCGAACGAGGATATGCGGGGAAAAGTATCTTCAAGTGGTTCGATTTAGATGAGAATCTCTTGAAACAATATGCTCGCGCTAATGCGTCTATCGGCATCAATGGAAGCGTTCTTAATAATGTGAATGCCTCACCTAAGATGTTGACACGTGCTTATTTAGAGGAAGTAAAGAAGATTGCTGATTGGTTCCGTCCATACGGAATCAAGGTTTATCTCTCCGTGAATTTCGGTACACCGAAAGCATTGGGCGATACAAAGACCGCCGATCCTCTTGATAAATCGGTGCAACGCTGGTGGCAAAAGAAAGCAAAGGAAATTTATTCGTTGATTCCCGACTTTGGCGGATTTCTCGTGAAAGCAAACTCGGAAGGTCAACCTGGTCCTGGAGATTATAACCGTACTCATGCCGAAGGTGCTAATATGTTGGCCAAAGCGGTGAAGAAATACGGTGGAATCATCATGTGGCGCTCGTTTGTTTATGGAGCTAACCACAAGGGAGAAGACCGTGTAAAACAAGCTGTTTCAGAATTTAAGTCGTTGGATGGTGAGTTTATGGATAACGTCATTCTGCAATCCAAAAACGGTCCTTTGGATTTCCAACCACGTGAACCGTACGCTCCTATTTTCGACAATATCAAGCAGACACCTCAAATGGCTGAGTTGCAAATCACGCAAGAATACCTTGGACAAAGTAGGCATTTGGTATATTTAGCTCCTATGTGGGAAGAGTTTTTCCAATTTGTCAATCCGCAAAAGTTGAAAGGTATAGCTGGTGTTGCCAACATCGGAAAAGACACCAATTGGTGTGGGCATCATTTCTCGCAAGCCAACTGGTATGCATTCGGTCGCTTGGCATGGAATCCCTCGATGAAATCGGAAGAAATTGCCAAAGAGTGGTTGATGCAGACGTTTGATTTGACAGATGCAAATGCCATGAATACGGTTCTTTCCATGATGATGCGGAGTAGGGAAGCGTGTGTGGATTATATGATGCCGCTGGGTTTGCATCATATTTTCAGTTTCGATCATCATTATGGTCCTGGTCCTGCCGATTTCAGGAAAGATTATCCCATCGAATGGTGCCCCCCATATTATCATCAAGCCGACGAAAAAGGTATTGGTTTCGACCGAACATCTAAGACGGGTACGAATGCGGTAGAGCAATATCCCGAACCCTATCGTTCGTTGTATGACAATTTGAACACATGTCCCGAGGAATATTTGTTATGGTTCCACCATCTACCATGGGATTACAAGATGAAAGATGGAAAGTCGCTCTGGCAAAACCTTTGCAGACATTATGATAATGGTGTGAAAGAGGCTGCCTCTTTCGTTGGTGATTGGCGCCAAGTACGTCCATACGTGGACAATCAACGTTGGCAAGAAGTGGACGATCGCATCACTCACCAGTTGTTCAATGCGATGGAATGGCGAAATGTTTGTTTGAAGTATTTCCAAACATTCTCGAAAATGCCATTGGAAAATTAATGGAAAACCAATTAAAAAAAACAAGAACTCGACAAATAATATTAACAATGACCTACACGATAGAGAAAGTAACGACCCTGATTGGGGCGCGCCGTTTCGGCGAAACGGAAATGAAGATTGCCTTTTTGCTGACCGATAGTCGTTCACTTTGTTTCCCTGACGAGACATTGTTCTTCGCCATTAAGTCGGAAAGGAACGACGGACATAAATATATTCCCGACCTATATCGTCGAGGAGTACGCAATTTCGTAGTCACTCGCTTACCCGAAAAATATGCGGTGGATTATCCCGATGCCAATTTCCTCATGGTGCTTAACACGCTTGAGGCTTTGCAACGATTGGCAGAACGTCACCGAGATGAATTCAATATTCCTATCATCGGAATCACGGGTTCAAACGGAAAGACCATGGCAAAGGAATGGCTTTACCATTTGCTTTCACCCAATATGCGAGTGACGAGAAGTCCCCGTAGCTACAATTCCCAAATCGGTGTGCCTCTCTCTGTTTGGCTTATCAATGAACAAACGGAAGTGGGGGTTTTTGAGGCAGGAATCAGTCAACCTGGCGAGATGAAAGCCTTGCGCGACATTATCCAACCAACCATTGCGGTTTTGACCAATTTAGGTGCTGCTCACCAAGAAAACTTTGAATCCATGTCGGATAAATGTGCCGAGAAGATGCGACTTTTCCATGATGCGAAAGCCGTGGTTTACCACATTGATGAAATCAAGAAACTACAGGTGGAAAATCCGTTGCGTGAAGGACAAGTTTCTCTGGCTTGGTCAACTACCGATTCTCATGCTCCGCTTTACATTCAATCCGTGGAGAAAGGCGACACCTCTACTCGTGTGACTTATTTATATAATGTGGGAACAACTACACTCGGTGGTTCCTATCAAATTCCGTTTATTGACGAGGCATCAATTACCAATTCCATCGTGTGTTGTGCCGTGTGCTTGTATTTGGGAATCACGCCCAAAGTACTTGAAACACGTATGAGCGGATTGGAACCAGTAGCCATGCGCTTGGAAGTAAAAGAAGGACAGAATGGTTGTACGCTCATCAACGATAGCTATAATTCAGATATCAACTCATTGGATATTGCCCTTGACTTTATGAATCGTCGTCCTGATCATCAAGGACGAAGTCATACGTTGATATTGAGTGACATCTTGCAAAGTGGAAAACAACCCCAAGACATTTATCAAGAAGTGTCGGAATTGGCAGTAGAACGTGGGGTAGAGAAGTTTATTGGTATTGGTTCTATGCTTTGCGAATACGGCAAGGTGATAGAAGTTCCCCAACGTTTCCTTTTCCCAACGGTAGAGGCATTTGTCAAGAGTGACGTGTTTGCTTCCTTGCACGATGAGGTTATCTTGTTGAAAGGAGCACGACAGTTTGGCTTTGACCAACTCACCGAGTTGTTGGTGAAGAAAGTGCATGAGACGATTCTGGAAGTTAATCTTGGTGCCGTGGTAAAAAACTTGAATTGGTATCGTTCTTTCCTCAAGCCAACCACCAAGTTGGTTTGTATGATTAAGGCAGATGGTTATGGTGCCGGAGCAGTAGAGATAGCCAAGACGTTGCAAGACCATCGTGTGGATTACTTAGCTGTAGCGGTGGCAGACGAAGGTGTTACCCTTCGCAACAATGGCATTTCATCGAATGTTATGGTGATGAATCCTGAGATGACATCATTCAAGACGATATTCGATTATGATTTAGAACCAGAGATATATTCTTTCCGTTTGCTGGAGGCATTCATCAAAGCGGCAGAGAAAGAAGGAATCACGGGACATCCAGTACATATTAAATTGGATACGGGTATGTGTCGTTTGGGTTTCAATCCTGAATGCGACATGGAAAAACTTATTGCCCGACTCAAGAGTCAGAATGCCGTGATTCCACGTTCGGTGTTCTCGCATTTTGTGGGAAGCGATAGCGATGGATTCGATGATTTTTCCGCTCGTCAGTTTGCCTTGTTCGATAAGGCGAGTCGTCAATTACAGAATGCGTTTGACCATAAGATATTACGCCACATGGACAATTCCGCAGGTATCGAACATTTTCCTGAAAGACAGATGGATATGTGTAGGCTTGGCTTGGGATTGTACGGGGTGAATCCCAGAACCAATCAAATCATGAACAATGTGAATACGTTGAAGACCACTATCTTGCAGATGAGAAATGTCAAGGCTGGTGAAACGGTAGGGTATAGTCGGAAAGGCGTATTGGAACATGATAGCGTGATTGCCGCCATTCCTATCGGTTATGCAGATGGATTGAATCGCCATTTGGGAAATCGTCATTGCTATTGTCTAGTCAACGGACAGAAAGCCGAATATGTTGGGAATATCTGCATGGATGTTGCCATGATAGACGTAACAGGTATCGATTGCGCCGAGGGAGATATGGTAGAAATCTTTGGCGACCATCTCCCCGTAACGGTTTTATCAGACGTATTGGACACCATTCCATACGAGGTAATGACGGGAATTAGCAACCGTGTAAAGCGCGTGTATTTCCAAGATTAGAAAAATTCTTTTTTATATGTAGTTGATATTCAATATTTTTTTATTACCTTTGCAAGAAATATTCTACTGGAAGGCAAATTAGAAAAATAAACAATCATATTTATGGAACAAGTATTTAGCTATATTATTAGCTTGGGTGCCAGTGTGATGATGCCAATTTTGTTCACCATCATCGGCTTGTGTATTGGAATGAAGTTTGGAAAGTCACTCAAGAGTGGTCTTTATGTGGGTGTCGGATTTGTCGGTTTAGGAATCGTTACGGCTTTGCTGACCAGTAACTTCGGTAGTCCGCTTGATGCTTTCTCGAAAATCTTTGACCTTGACCTGAGTGTGTTTGACATGGGTTGGCCTGCCGCTGCTGCCGTGGCTTACAATACGGCTGTAGGTGCATTGATTATTCCCATCTGTCTGGGCGTCAATTTCTTATTGCTCATTACTAAATGCACACGCACGGTGAATATCGACCTATGGAACTATTGGCACTTCGCCTTCATCGGTGCCGTGGCATATTTCGTAATGGATCAGTCGTTGGCATGGGGATATTTTGCCGCCATCGTCTGCTACATCATCACGTTGGTGATGGCTGACCTTACAGCCGACCGTTTCCAAAAGTACTATCCTGAGTGGCAGGGTATCTCAATACCCCAACCTTTCTGTCAGAGCTTTACCCCGTTTGCCATTGGTATCAACTGGTTGCTTGACAAGATTCCTGGGTTCTCTAAGCTTGATATTGATGCTGAAGGACTGAAGAAGAAATTCGGCGTTCTCGGTGAGCCTATCGTATTGGGTGTCATCGTCGGTGCTATTATAGCAGCTTTGGCTCATTTGAATCACTTCGGCGATATGGAAAGTTATAGAGCATCGTTGGAGGAGGCTTTGAAGAGTAAGAATCCGCTGGCTAAACCTGTGTCTATGACCGACGCGGTGATGTCTGTAGTCAAGGACATCCTCTATCTTGGAGTGGTCATGGGTGCAGTTATGGAACTCATACCTCGTATTACAAAGTTGTTCATCGACGGTCTGAAGCCTATTGCAGACAAGACACAGGAGGTGGTGAAGCAGAAGTTCAACGGTAAGAAGGTTTATATCGGTATGTCGCCGGCTGTTGTTATCGGCCATCCTACAACGCTCGTTGTATCGTTGCTGCTTATCCCAGTTGCCCTGCTTGTGGCTGTCATACTGCCCGGCAATCAATTCCTGCCATTGGCATCTCTGGCCGGTTTGTTCTATGTATTTGTTATGGTATTGCCTTATACTAAAGGAAATGTGGTGAAGACATTTATCATTGGCCTCATTGCTGTGGGCATAGGACTTTATTTTGTAACCGATATGGCTCCCGCATTTACGAAAGCAGCCAATTCTGTATTTGCTTCTACCGGTGATGCCGCTGCCAAGATTCCCGTCAAAACCGATGGTACACCATATTTCGCTGGTGCGCTCGACTTTGCTTCGTCTCTCTTTGGCTGGGTCATCTATAAGTGCGTAGCCGCGCTGAAATGGATAGGTGCCGGTGTGCTAACACTCATCACTATTGCTATGGTGGTGTGGAACCGCATGCGTATCGTCGCTGATGAGAAAAATAATAAATAGTAATTAATTAAAAGATAAATAATAATGAAGAGAACAATTCTTTCGATTGCGGGGGCCATTGTCCTTTCGCTTTCTTCAGCCAATGCACAAGAAGCTGACAGGTACGTTGGTTCACAACATGTGAAATTCCAAGCTGCCTGTCATCCTGAAGACGTGAAACACTATGACACCAAATTGCTCCGTGAGCGATTTGTCATGGAAAAAGTCATGTCACCAGACTCCATTCTACTCACTTACTCCCATTATGACCGTTTTATCTTCGGTGGAGCGATGCCTGTGAATACCACGTTGAAATTAGAGAACTTCTGGGAACTGGGTCTTGATGTTGACAATACCATCAAGGAAAAATATTTCATGTATAATCGCGAACTTGGTGTTGTGAACTGCGGATTGGGCGACGGTTGGGTAATTGTCGATGGCAAAGAGTACGCTCTTTCCCCCAAGGAGGCTCTATACATTGGTCGTGGCCATATCGGCAAGGACAAAGATGTGAACAAGAGCATCCAATTCCGTTCAAAAGATGCCAGTAAACCTGCTAAGTTCTACTTGAACTCTGCCACCGCACATCAGCACTACAAGACCCAATGGATTACACTCGATGGTCGCAAGGGTTCTTTGAAGGCTGCTGTTTGGGGTCCAGTGGGTACAGTTGAAGAGGCCAACAACCGTACCGTCTATAAGCTCATTGTTAATGACGTGCTTGAGGAAGGTCCTTGCCAACTGCAACTTGGTTTGACACAACTCAATCCAGGTGCCGTTTGGAACACCATGCCGCCTCACACACACGGTCGTCGTATTGAAGCATACTATTACTTCAATCTTCCTGCCGACCAAACTATCTCTCACGTGATGGGACAACCACAGGAGAGTCGCAATGTTTGGTTGCACAACGAGCAAGCTATCATGTCTCCTGAATGGAGTATTCACGCTGCTGCTGGTACCTATTATTATACCTTCATTTGGGGTATGGCAGGCGAGAACCTCTATTACAACGACAAAGATAATATTCCGGTAATTGACATCAAATAAAGATTCAGATATGAATGCAGTACGAAAAACCAAGATGTCTAACTTCCGTTGGGTCATCTGTGCGTTGCTGTTTTTAGCAACCACCATCAATTACATGGACCGTCAGGTTCTCTCTCTGACGTGGAAAGATTTCATTGCTCCAGAATTCCACTGGACCGATGCCGACTATGGTACCATTACTGGTATGTTCTCTCTCTTCTATGCTATTGCCAATCTGTTTGCCGGTAAGTTTATCGACTGGATGGGAACCAAGAAAGGCTATCTCATTGCCATCTTCGTATGGTCATTGGGTGCCGTGCTCCATGCTGGTTGTGGTTGGGTAGCCATGACGGTAGAAGGCTATGATAGCATTGAGGCATTGCGCATGGTACAAGCTGGTTCAGATGCAGCAGTAGCTATCGCTTCCATTTCCGTTTGGTTGTTCCTCTCTTGTCGTTTGATATTGGCTGTCGGTGAGGCTGGTAACTTCCCCGCTGCTATCAAGGCAACGGCTGAGTACTTCCCCAAGAAAGACCGTGCTTTCTCTACTTCCATCTTCAATAGTGGTGCGTCGGTAGGTGCTCTTGCTGCTCCTGCTACTATTCCTCTGTTGGCTCGTGCATGGGGTTGGGAAATGGCTTTCATCATCATTGGTGCCTTGGGTTTCATCTGGATGGGACTATGGATGTGGCTCTATGAGAAACCACGTCAGAACAAGCGTGTCAACCAAGCTGAGTTGAATTATATCGAACAAGACAATGACCTTGCTGAAGTACAAGACCGCAATGTGGTGAAAGAAGAAAAGGCTATTCCTTTCTTCGATTGCTTCAAGTATAAGCAGACTTGGTCATTCCTCGTTGGTAAGTTCATGACCGACGGTGTGTGGTGGTTCTTCCTGTTCTGGGCTCCTGCTTATTTCAGTGATCAGTATGGCTATACCTCTGACTCTGCTATGGGTATTGCACTTATCTTCACGCTTTATGCCATCGTTACCATTCTCTCCATCGGTGGTGGTTATCTGCCTACCTACTTCGTTGACAAGAAGGGAATGAATCCTTATTTAGGTCGTATGCGTGCCATGTTTATCTTCGCTTGCTTCCCCGTACTTGGATTGTTTGCACAACCTCTTGGTGCATATAGCGCATGGTGGCCTGCTATCCTCATTGGTCTTCTTGGTGCTGGACACCAGGCTTGGTCTGCAAACCTCTTCTCTACGATTGGTGACATGTTCCCAAAGAGTACCATTGGTACTATCGTGGGATTGGGTACGATGGCTGGAGGTATCGGTTCTATGTCTATCAACCTCGGTTCAGGTAAGTTCTTCGACTGGGCTGCAGAACAAGGGGCTAATTTCACATTCTTCGGCTTCGAGGGCAAGCCTGCTGCTTACATGGTAGTGTTCTGTATCTGTGCCGTGGCTTACTTGATTGGCTGGTGCATCATGAAGGCGCTCGTTCCAAAGTACAAGCCTATTGTTATTGAGGATTAATGAGTAGTGAGGTTGCAATGCAACCTCTCACTAAACATATCATTTTAAGTCAAGAATCTGTCTTTATGGGTTCTTGGCTTTTTTGTTGCATATCAATCAGCTGACATTATTCATGGGTAGCAAAATGGTTAGTAAGCCATAGGTAGGGAGTATATTCCACACAAACCATTAATTTGTACGTTACATACTGTTGATTTGAATACTACAGACGTATGGTTTACAGCATACAAAGTTATCGTTTACATTGTCTAAAGCTATTGTTTACGTTTTTAAAATGACGTGTTTTGCGTCGTCTAAACTTATGGCTTGAACATTAAGTTTAAATATTTTCTGTCAAA
>JAEEGL013578620.1_pt1 | contig 11194 bp, 7 predicted proteins | sample 9134231 | NCBI WGS metagenome assembly JAEEGL01 (sample SAMN16246548, study PRJNA631951) | gut metagenome | biome: gut microbiome; feature: rumen; material: fiber-attached | host: Bos | place: Iran: Karaj | collected 2018-10
GAAGGTGGCCGTCACACTCCGTTCCACAACAACTATCGTCCTCAGTTCTACTTCCGTACGACTGACGTTACTGGCACCATTATGCTGCCCGAAGGCCGCGAAATGGTCATGCCCGGCGACAACCTGACGATCACCGTGGAGCTGATTGCCGACATCGCCCTGAACGAGAACCTCCGCTTCGCTATCCGCGAGGGTGGCCGCACCGTGGGTTCGGGTCAGGTGACCAAGATCCTCGACTAATCAGTCAAACACTAAGGAGCCGTGTCAAAGCACGGCTCCATTCAGGGGCATAGTTAAATGGTATAATGGCGGTCTCCAAAACCGTGGTTGGGAGTTCGATTCTCTCTGCCCCTGCAAGAAAAAACTAGTTTAAAGAAATGTCAAAGTTTGGTGAATATGTGAAGTCGAGCTACGACGAACTGGTGCACAAAGTGTCGTGGCCTACATTCAAAGAGTTGCAGAGCAGCGCCATTGTGGTGGCTGTGGCAGCTGTCGTCATTGCCCTTATTGTCTTCGTGATGGACATCGTCTTCGGCGTCCAGAGTTGGGGCTGGAAGGGATTGTTAGGATACTTCTATCAGATTTTCGTTTAAGCGGAGCCTGTGCCGAGTGGCCTTGCTTCCCAAATACTTTTGAGGCCCGCGGCAGGGAAGTCCATGTGACGGAAATGGATTATTAGTATATTTTTTCACTGTCCTTTTAATACAATACAATGGAACAGCAGGAGAAAAAGTGGTATGTCGTCAGAGCAATCAGCGGCAAAGAGAAGAAAGCCAAAGAGTATATCGAAAGCGAGATGGCCAAACGTGGCTGGAGCAACGATGTACCGACGGTGCTGATTCCCACCGAGCAGGTGGTGTCAATCCGCAATGGTAAGAAGGTTGTCAAAGACCGCAATTACTTCCCCGGATATGTCATCATCGAAGCCAACCTGCGCGACGAGATTATTCCCGTCATCCAGAACCTCCCCAACGTTCTCGATTTCCTTCGTGAGCGTGAAGGCCAGCCTATCCCGATGCGTCAGTCGGAGATCAACCGTATCCTCGGCAAGATGGACGAGCAGGCTGACAGAGTGGAGGCAATGGAGCGTTTCATTGTGGGAGAGTCGGTGAAGGTTATCGACGGCCCGTTCAACAGCTTCTCGGGTACCGTCGAAGAGGTGAATGAGGAGAAGAAGAAACTGAAAGTTACGGTCAGAATCTTCGGACGCCGCACACCGCTGGAGCTGAACTATTCGCAAGTGGAGAAAGAACAGTAACCGAGTAATTAACCTTATTAAACTTTACAATCAATGGCAAAAGAAGTTGCAGGATTGATTAAGTTGCAAATCAAGGGTGCTGCCGCCAACCCCGCTCCTCCCGTGGGACCCGCCTTGGGTGCCAAGGGTGTGAACATCATGGAGTTCTGCAAGCAGTTCAACGCCCGTACCCAGGATCAGGCCGGCAAAGTTGTGCCTGTCATCATCACGGTGTACACGGACAAGTCCTTTGACTTTGTACTGAAAACTCCTCCTGTTGCTGTCCAGCTGAAAGAGATGTCGAAAGCACAGAAAGGCTCTGGCGAGCCCAACCGTGTGAAGGTAGCCTCCGTCACCTGGGAGCAGGTGCGCCAGATTGCCGAGTCCAAGATGCCCGACCTCAACTGCTTCACGGTTGAGAGCGCTATGAGCATGGTGGCCGGTACTGCACGCAGCATGGGTATCACCGTTACGGGTGAGAGTCCCTTGAAGAAGTAAAAAGAATTAAGAACAGTGGTAGCACAATCACAGAGTTGTGCGTTGACCACAAAAAAAGACCAACATGGCAAAACTTACAAAGAAACAGAAAGAGGCTATCGCCAAGTTTGACGGCAGCAAAATCTACTCGCTCGAAGAGGCCGTGAGCATTGTGAAGAAGATTACCTTCACCAAGTTTGATGCTTCGGTGGATATCGACGTGCGTCTGGGTGTTGACCCCCGCAAGGCCAACCAGATGGTGCGTGGCAGCGTCACCCTGCCTCACGGCACGGGTAAGACCGTCCGCGTCCTCGTGCTTTGCACCCCCGACAAAGAGGAAGAAGCCAAGGCTGCCGGTGCCGACTACTATGGCCTGGATGAGTACATCACCAAGATTAAAGGTGGTTGGACCGATGTGGATGTCATCATTACGATGCCGAGCTGCATGCCCAAGATTGGCGCCCTCGGCCGTATTCTCGGTCCTCGTGGCTTAATGCCAAACCCCAAGACCGGTACGGTCACGATGGAAGTGGGCAAGGCCGTTCAGGAAGCCAAAGCCGGTAAGATCGACTTCAAAGTCGACAAATTCGGTATCATCCATACCGCCGTCGCCAAGTGCTCGTTCGACGACCAGAAGATTGTCGAGAACGCCCGCGAGGTGCTCCAGATGATTATGAAACTCAAACCCAGTGCCGCCAAGGGTACTTACGTGAAGAGCATCGCCATCAGCAGCACCATGAGCCCCGGTGTGAAAGTGGATACCAAAGCCGCTACTCTGTAACCTTTAAAACGAACGAAACATTATGAGAAAAGAACTGAAAGACCAACACATCGACTCTCTGTGCGAGGAGATTAAGGCCTATCCGAGTCTTTATATAGCCGACATCGGAGGTCTGAATTCGGTGCAGACCAGCAAGCTGCGTCGCGCCGCCTTCCGCAAAGAAGTCAAGTTGGAAGTCGTCAAGAACACCCTTCTCATCAAGGCTCTCGAGAAGTCGGGATTCGACTACTCTGAGCTCTTCCCCGCGATCAAGGGTGAAACCGCCATAATGCTTTCCAACACCAATAATGCTCCCGCCAAGCTCATCAAGGACTTCCGTGCCGCCGAGAAGAACGCTGAAAAGCCCATTCTCAAAGGTGCTTACGTCGAAGAGTGCTTCTATATTGGCCATGAGCACCTCGACGAACTTGTCAACATCAAGTCCAAGAACGAGCTCATCGCCGATGTCGTGGCTCTGCTGCAGTCGCCCATCAAGAACGTGCTGTCGCAGGTCCAGTCGGCCGGCAATACCATTAGCGGTGTGCTGAAAACTTTGGAGGAGCGCGAGGCCTAATAAAGCCCTGTGCAAAAGAAACAAAACAAGGAGTGGTCCACCGCAGTAGATGAAACGGACCAAGACAAATAATAACAAATTGTAAAACATTAAAAAAAATAAAAGTCATGGCAGACATTAAAGCTATTGCTGAAGAACTGGTTAACCTTACCGTTAAAGAAGTTAAAGAACTTGCTGACGTCCTGAAAGAGGAGTACGGCATTGAACCCGCCGCCGCCGCAGTCGCAGTCGCCGCTCCCGCCGCTGGTGGTGCCGCCGCTGCCGCCGAGGAGAAGACCTCCTTCGACGTGATCCTGAAGGGTGTTCCCGACATGACCAAGAAACTGGCCGTTGTGAAGGCCGTCAAGGACATGGCCTCCCTGGGTCTGAAAGAGTCGAAAGAGCTCGTCGACAACGCCCCCAAGCCCGTTAAGGAAGGTGTTTCCAAGGACGAGGCTGAGAGCCTGAAGAAAGCCCTCGAAGAGGCTGGTGCCGAAATCGAGGTCAAGTAAGGTTACCCACCTTCTGTCACCTACGAGGAATAGGGCCTCCGGCAACGTCCGGAGTGCCTATTCCTTGTTGCTGTGGAATTCTGTTTTGAACACAGCAACGGTTCCCTTCCCACCCAAGACAACTGGGTTACACTTCCTTAAAGAGCGATAAGTTATAATCAAAGATAAATTTAAGTCCCTTGGCAAAAAAAGAACCCACAGTAGTAAATTTCGCGTCGGTACGCAAATTTGATTACCCGGATTTTCTCGATATTCAGGTCAAGTCGTTCAAAGACTTCTTCCAGATTGAAACCAATCCTGACAACCGTTTGGACGAAGGTTTGTACAAAGTCTTCAAAGAGAACTTCCCCATCACAGATGCGCGAAATAATTTCGAGCTCGAATTCTTGGATTATTACATTGATCCTCCCCGTTATTCCATCGAGGAGTGCATCGAGCGTGGCCTCACTTATAGTGTACCACTGAAAGCCAAGATGAAATTGAGCTGCAAAGACCCCGAGAATGAGGACTTCCAGACTCTCGAACAGCATGTCTATCTGGGCATGATACCGTATATGACTCCGAAGGGCACTTTTGTCATCAATGGTGCCGAGCGTGTGGTCGTTTCGCAGTTGCACCGTTCCCCTGGCGTCTTCTTTGGAACCCAGTTCCATTCCAACGGCACACAGCTCTACTCAGCACGTATCATACCTTTCAAGGGTTCTTGGATGGAGTTCACGACCGATATCAACAACGTGATGTATGCTTATATCGACCGAAAGAAGAAACTCCCCATCACCACATTGCTTCGTGCCATCGGTTACGAATCAGACAAGGACATCCTCGATATCTTCGGACTGGCAGAAGAGGTGAAAGTCACCCGCAACAGTCTGAAGAAAGTCATTGGAAAACAACTTGCAGCCCGTGTGGTTGAATCCTGGACTGAAGACTTCGTCGACGAAGATACCGGCGAAGTTGTATCCATGGAACGTACCGAGGTGGTTATCGAGCGTGATGTCGAACTCACCGAAGAGCATATCAACAAGATTCTCGAACTCGACATCAAGTCCATCCTGATTAAAGCTGAAGACAAAGACGGCATTGACTATTCCGTCATCTACAACACCCTCAAAAAGGACACTGCCAACAACGCCAAGGAAGCCTGCGAGTACATCTACCGTCAACTCCGCAATGCCGAACCGCCAGACGAAGAGACTGCCCGCAGCATCATCGAGAAACTCTTCTTCTCCGAGAAACGCTATGATCTGGGCGATGTGGGTCGCTACAGAATTAACACGAAATTAAACCTTGATGTGGCTGACAATGTCCGCGTGTTGACAAAGGAAGACATCACATCAATCATCAAATACCTGGTTGAGCTTATCAACCAGAAGGCAGAGGTGGATGATATTGACCACTTGTCAAACCGTCGTATCCGCACTGTCGGAGAGCAGCTCTCCAACCAATTTGGCGTGGGTCTCGCCCGTATGTCACGCACTATTCGCGAGCGTATGAATGTGCGAGACAACGAGGTATTCACTCCCACCGAACTAATCAACGCAAAAACCCTTTCGTCGGTCATCAACTCGTTCTTCGGCACCAACCAGTTGAGCCAGTTCATGGACCAGACGAACCCCTTGGCAGAACTCACGCACAAGCGTCGCATCTCGGCCCTCGGTCCTGGCGGTCTCTCGCGCGAAAGAGCTGGATTCGAAGTGCGCGACGTTCACTACACACATTACGGACGTCTCTGCACCATTGAAACTCCTGAAGGCCCCAACATCGGTCTTATTTCCTCACTTTGCGTCTACGCCAAGATTAACGAGCTAGGCTTCATCGAGACACCCTACCAACGTGTCGTCGACGGTCAGGTTCAACTCAACGAGGATCCCATCTACCTCTCTGCCGAGGCGGAAGAGAACAAGACCGTGGCTCAGGCCACCACACCTCAAGACGAGGAAGGTCACATCACCGAGGCACGTGTGAAGGCCCGCCGTCAGGCCGACTTCCCCATTGTCTCGCCCGAGGAAATCGATCTTATCGACATCGCCTCCAACCAGATTGCATCTATTGCGGCATCGCTCATCCCGTTCCTGGAGCATGACGACGCCAACCGCGCCCTTATGGGATCGAACATGATGCGTCAGGCCGTTCCACTGCTCAATCCTGAAATTCCCATCGTAGGCACCGGTATCGAGGAAGCTGTGGCTCACGACAGCCGTGTGCTGCTCAACGCCGAGGCCGATGGTGTTGTCGAGTTCGTCGACTCCACGAAAGTCGTCATCCGCCACAACCGCACTGAAAAGGAACGCCTTGTCTCGTTCGACGACGATGTCAAAGAATATAAACTAACCAAATATCAGCGCACAAACCACTCCACCGCCATCAACCTCCGCCCCATCGTCAAGAAGGGCGACAAGGTCAAGAAGGGACAAGTGCTTTGCGAGGGCTATGCCACCCAAGGCGGCGAGCTCGCCCTCGGCCGTAACATGATGGTTGCCTTCATGCCTTGGAAGGGTTACAATTTCGAGGATGCTGTCGTCATCTCGGAGCGCGTGGTACGTGAAGACATCTTCACCTCAGTCCATGTCGAAGAATTCACCCTCGAGGTTCGCGAGACCAAACGCGGCAACGAGGAACTAACCCGCGACATTCCCAACGTCGGCAACGACGCCACCAAAGACTTGGACGAAAACGGCATCATCCGTATCGGTGCCGAAGTCAACGAAGGTGACATTCTTATCGGTAAAATCACCCCGAAGGGTGAGTCCGACCCCACCCCCGAGGAGAAACTGCTCCGCGCTATTTTCGGAGACAAGGCTGGCGACGTGAAAGACGCATCGCTCAAAGTGCCACCCTCACTCCACGGTGTTGTCATCGACAAGAAACTCTTTGCCCGCGTCATCCGCGACCGCAAGGCCCGCGCCCGCGAGAAAGAGTTGCTTGCCAAACCCGAGGAGGAATATCGTTTCGAGTGCGAGGAGCTGAAAGACAAGCTCATCTCGCGCCTGCTCATCTTGCTCAATGGCAAAGTCTCCAACGGCGTCTATACCAGCCATCGCGAGGAACTCATCCCCAAGAAGGTCAAGTTCTCTGCCAAAACACTTAAGACCATCGACTACACCGAGGTCAGTCCCAATAAGTGGACCACCGACAAGGAGACCAACGCTCTCATCAAAGAGCTGTTGAATAACTACAACATCAAGTTCCGTGAAATCAACGGCCGCTTCACACGCAACAAGTTCGCCCTCACCGTCGGCGACGACCTGCCCAGTGGCATCGTCCAGATGGCCAAGGTCTACATCGCCATGAAGCGCAAACTCCGCATCGGCGACAAGATGGCTGGTCGTCACGGTAACAAGGGTATCGTGTCGAAGATTGTACGTGCCGAAGACATGCCCTTCCTGGCCGACGGCACCCCTGTCGATATCGTGCTCAACCCCCTGGGTGTGCCTTCCCGAATGAACCTGGGTCAGATTTACGAGACAGTCCTTGGCTGGGCTGGAAAGAAGCTCAACAAACGTTTCAAGACCCCCATTTTCGACGGCGCCACCCTCGAACAGATCAACGGCTATATGCGTGAGGCCGGTCTGCCTGAAAACGGCCGCACCTACCTCTACGACGGTGAGACCGGCGACCGCTTTGACCAGCCCGCCACCGTTGGTTACATCTACTACCTCAAGCTGCATCATATGATTGACGACAAGATGCACGCTCGTTCTATCGGTCCCTACTCTCTCATCACCCAGCAACCCCTTGGCGGTAAAGCCAACTTCGGTGGTCAGCGTTTCGGTGAGATGGAGGTCTGGGCGCTCGAAGCCTACGGCGCATCGCACGTGCTGCAGGAAGTCCTCACCGTCAAGTCCGACGATGTCATGGGCCGTGCCAAAGCCTACGAGGCCATTGTCAAAGGCGACAATATGCCAGTGCCCGGCATCCCCGAGTCGTTCAACGTCCTTGTCCACGAACTCCGTGGTCTGGGCCTTGAGGTAACATTTGATTAATTTTGGTTGTATAAGTAGAATAGAACATGGCTTTTAAACAAGAATCTCAGTTAAAGACCGATTTCAATTCCATCACCATCAGCCTTGCTTCGCCTGAGTCCATCAAGCGTCGCTCCTATGGCGAGGTGACGAAACCTGAGACCGTCAACTACCGCACCTACAAGCCCGAACGCGACGGATTGTTCTGCGAACGCATCTTTGGCCCTACCCGCGACTGGGAGTGCCACTGCGGCAAGTACAAACGCATCCGCTACAAAGGCATTGTCTGCGACCGTTGCGGCGTCGAAGTGACCGAGAAGAAAGTCCGTCGTGAGCGCATGGGACACATCGAACTCGTCGTGCCCATCGCACACATCTGGTTCTTCCGCTCGCTCCCCAACAAGATTGGTACTTTGCTCAATATCCCCTCCAAGAAGCTCGACCAGGTCATCTACTATGAGAAATACATCGTCCTGCAGCCTGGTAAGGCTATGCTCAACGAGATGCCCGTACAGAAACTCGACTTGCTGACCGAAGAGGAATACTATTACATCCAAGATTCATTGTCCGAGGAGAACGCCCAACTTCCCGACAGCGACCCCAACAAGTTCATCGCCGGCATGGGCGCCGAGGCTCTCTACAAGCTCCTCTCCGAGCTCGACCTTGACAAACTCAGCTATGAACTGCGCGCCAAAGCCTCGCATGAAACTGCAGTGGCTCGCAAACAGGACGCCCTCAAACGCCTGAATGTCATTGAGTCGTTCCGTGAGTCGCAACGTGCCATGCAGGCCCGTGGCATGGACAACCGTCCCGAGTGGATGATTATGGACATCATCCCTGTCATTCCTCCTGACCTGCGTCCCCTCGTACCGCTCGACGGCGGTCGCTTCGCCACGTCCGACATCAACGAACTCTACCGTCGTGTCATCATCCGCAACAACCGTCTGAAACGACTGGTCGAAATCAAGGCCCCCGAAGTCATTATGCGCAACGAGAAGCGCATGCTGCAGGAAGCCGTCGACTCGCTCTTCGACAACAGCCGCAAGGTTTCCAGCGTCAAGTCTGAAAGCAACCGCGCCCTCAAGTCGCTCTCCGACGCCCTCAAGGGTAAGCAGGGTCGTTTCCGTCAGAACTTGCTCGGTAAGCGCGTCGACTACTCCGGCCGTTCGGTCATCGTCGTCGGTCCTGAACTTCGCATGCATGAGTGCGGTCTGCCCAAAGACATGGCCGCAGAGCTCTTCAAACCATACGTCATCCGCAAACTCCTTGAGCGCGGCCTCGTCAAAACCGTCAAGAGCGCCAAGAAGATTGTCGACCGCAAAGAACCTGTCGTGTGGGAAATCCTTGAGAATATCCTCAAAGGACATCCCATCCTGCTCAACCGTGCTCCTACGCTGCACCGTCTGGGTATCCAGGCCTTCCAGCCCCGTCTGGTCGAGGGTAAGGCCATCCGCCTCCACCCGCTGGTGTGTACTGGCTTTAACGCCGACTTCGATGGTGACCAGATGGCTGTCCACGTGCCCATGGGCAATGCCGCCATCCTCGAAGCGCAGCTCCTCATGCTCTCCACACACAACATCCTCAACCCTGCCAACGGTGCCCCTATCACCGTACCGTCGCAGGACATGGTGCTGGGTCTCTACTACATGACCAAGCCTCGCCACACCACCGACAACGAAATTGTCCATGGCGAAGGTCAGCGTTTCTACTCGGCCGAAGAGGTCATCATCGCCTACAACGAGAAGCGCGTCGACCTCAACGCCTGCATTAGCGTCAATATTCCGGTCCCCGAAGGACAGACTGAATACTCCTTCATCAAGAGCGACCGTACCTTTATGGAGGTCATCAAAGACAAGAACGGCAAAGTGCTCACCGATGTCGACTGCAGCACGCCTGCCGAGACTGCCCTCCACAGCCGCACCGAATACGAGGTCAAGCGCGACATCGACGGTAACGTCATCGTCGACGCCAACGGCCACTACATCAAGACCACCCGTCTCCACACCACCGTGGGTCGCGTCATCTTCAACCAGGTCGTCCCCAACCAGTACGGCTACATCAATCAGGTGATGGGCAAGAAATCGCTCCGCGACATCATCGGCGACATCTTCACCGAATGCGGCAACGCCGTCACCGCCACCTTCCTCGACGACATCAAGGACATGGGCTACCGTCAGGCATTCCGCGGCGGTCTCTCTTTCAATCTGGGCGATGTTATTATCCCCGCCGAGAAGGAAACCCTTATCGAGAAAGCCAACGAGGAAGTAGAAGAGGTCATGGCACAGTACGCCATGGGTCTTATCACCAACAACGAACGCTACAACCACGTCATCGACATCTGGACCAACACCAACAACCAGCTCACCGAGACCCTCATGAAGCAGCTCAAGGCCGACAATCAGGGCTTCAACCCCATCTTCATGATGTACGACTCCGGTGCTCGTGGTAGCAAGGAACAGATTCGTCAGCTCTCCGGCATGCGCGGCCTGATGGCCAAGCCCCAGAAAGCCGGTGCCTCGGGCAACGAAATCATCGAGAACCCCATTATCTCCAACTTCAAGGAAGGCCTCTCGGTGCTCGAGTACTTCATCTCTACCCACGGTGCCCGTAAGGGTCTGGCCGATACCGCTCTGAAGACGGCTGACGCCGGTTACCTCACCCGCCGTCTGGTCGACGTGGCACACGACGTCATCATCAACGAAGAGGACTGCGGCACCCTCCGTGGACTGCCCACCACCGCCCTCAAGAAAGGTGAAGACATCGTCCAGAGCCTCAGCGAGAAAATCCTCGGTCGTACCTCTGTGCATGACATCTACCATCCCCAGACCGGCGAACTCATCGCTCACGCTGGCGAGGAACTCACCGAGGAAATCTGCAAGAAAATCGAAGAATCCCCCATCGAAGAGGTCGAAATCCGCTCCGTACTCACCTGCGAGTCCAAGCACGGCGTCTGCGCCAAGTGCTACGGTCGCAACCTTGCCACCGGCAAGATGGTGCAGAAGGGCGAGGCCGTCGGTGTCATCGCAGCCCAGGCCATCGGCGAGCCTGGTACACAGCTCACCCTGCGTACCTTCCACGTCGGCGGTGTGGCCGGTGGCAACATCGGTACCACCTCCAGCCTCCAGGCTAAATACGAGGGCCGACTCGTCATCGACGAACTCCGCGCCATCCCCTACACCGACGCCAACGGCGACAAATACAATGTCGTCATGGGCCGCTCGGCCGAGATGCGCATCGTCGACCCCAACACCGACATCACCCTCTTCTCGTCGCTCCTCCCCTATGGCGCCAAACTCTACAAAACCTCCGGCGACCAGCTCAACAAGGGCGACCTCATCGCCGAATGGGATCCCTACAACGCCGTCATCATCTCCGATGTGGCTGGTAAGGTCTCCTTCGAGAACGTCATCGAAAACATCACCTACCGCGTCGAGAGCGATGCACAGACAGGCCTTCAGGACAAAGTCGTCATCGAGAGCCGTCAGCGCACCAAGAACCCCACCCTCAATATCGTCGACGACGAGGGCAACATCCTCAAAGTCTACGACCTTCCCGTGGGTGCCCACATCGGCGTCGAGCAAGGTCAGATGCTCAAGGCTGGCGACATCATGGTGAAAATCCCGCGCTCCTTCGGCAAGGCCGGCGACATCACGGGCGGTCTGCCCCGCGTCACCGAACTCTTCGAGGCACGCA
>JAEEGL013595531.1_pt1 | contig 11194 bp, 11 predicted proteins | sample 9134231 | NCBI WGS metagenome assembly JAEEGL01 (sample SAMN16246548, study PRJNA631951) | gut metagenome | biome: gut microbiome; feature: rumen; material: fiber-attached | host: Bos | place: Iran: Karaj | collected 2018-10
AAAGGCTTTGTGACTGACCAGATCAGGGCACTCCGCGAGCAGGGGATGGAGTTCTCTCAGTTCTTTGCCTGCGGACCGTCGCCGATGCTGAAAGCCGTTTACCGCGACACCCTGGGACTGGAAGGACAGCTCAGCTTTGAAGAACGTATGGGATGCGGATTCGGCGCCTGTATGGGCTGCAGTATGGAGACGAAGAACGGTCCTAAACGTGTCTGCAAGGATGGTCCCGTGTTTATGAAAAGCGAGTTATTGTGGGGCTGAGGCTTTTGAAGCATCACAGATACTGATAAAAGGAGAAACGGATCTCGGGATCGGGCATCAGACAGATCATATGGAAAGATATTTGGAAAATGAAAACGACCGTCTCTCGGTGACACTATGCGGTATCCGCCTGGATAATCCCGTGATTGCTGCCAGCGGCACCTACGGGTATGGATATGAATTCGCTGAGCTCTATGATATCAATGAGCTTGGTACCTTTTCTTTTAAAGGAACGACCGCTCAGCCGCGGTTCGGCAACCCGACGCCCAGGATCGCGGAGACACCTTCCGGCATGCTGAATGCCGTGGGCCTGCAAAACCCCGGAGTGGATCGCGTGATCGCGGAGGAGCTGCCGCGCCTGAAAGCGGTTTTTCATAAGCCGGTCATGGCAAACGTCAGCGGTTTTTCGACGGAAGAGTACGCAAACGTCTGCGGCTTGCTGGATAAAGAGGATCAGATCGGATGGTTCGAGGTCAATATCAGCTGCCCTAACGTTCACGGCGGTGGCATGGGATTCGGTACAGATCCTCATATGGCTGCGGAAGTTACCAGGGCAGTAAAAAAAGTCACGAAAAAGCCCGTGATCATGAAGCTTACGCCAAATGTTACGGATATCGCGGAGATCGCAAAGGCCTGTGAAGCAGAGGGCGCGGATGGTATCAGCCTGATCAACACTCTCCTCGCGATGCGGATCGATCTGCGGACGAGACGACCGCTTCTTGCCAACACGACGGGCGGTATGTCCGGACCGGCGGTATTTCCCGTCGCGGTGCGCTGCGTGTACCAGGTCGCAAAGGCTGTCAAGGTGCCGGTGGTGGGCCTCGGCGGTGTCGCTTCTGCCGACGATGTCATTGAGATGATAATGGCAGGCGCGACAGCGGTGGAGATAGGAGCAATGAACCTGACCGAACCGTTCATCTGCCGGGACATCATTCACGAACTGCCGGAGAAGATGGACCGTCTTGGTATCGACAGACTGGAAAATATCATCGGCGCAGCACTGTAAGAATCAAAAAAAGAAAGAGGGAAACATATGGGAAAAGACGTGATCGTTGCCTGTGATTTTTCAAGTGCGAAGACGACCTATGCGTTTCTGGACAAATTCAGGGATGAGGAACGAAAGCCATTCGTCAAGATCGGTATGGAGCTGTATTATGCGGAGGGTCCCGCTATCGTCCGCGGTATCAAGGCGCGTGGACACCGGATCTTTCTGGACCTTAAGCTGCATGATATTCCGAATACCGTGAAAAAGGCTATGGCTGTGCTAGCCCGCCTTGACGCCGATGTGGTCAATGTCCATGCGGCAGGAACCGCAGCGATGATGCGCGCGGCACTGGAAGGTCTGGAGCAGGGAACAAAAGAGCGGATCGAAAAGGACAGAATACAGCAGGCCAAAGCGGAAAATGCAGATCCTGCATATGAAGGCGCTGAGATCCGCCGGCCGCTCCTCATTGCGGTGACGCAGCTGACCAGCACAGACCAGGAAAGTCTGGAAAAAGAGCTGCTGATCGAGCGCCCCATGCAGGAAGTGGTGATGGATTATGCGCGCAATGCGAAGGCGGCAGGCCTTGACGGCGTTGTCTGCAGTCCCCTGGAAGCAGCTGCGGTGCATGAAGCCTGTGGAACAGGATTTATGACCGTGACTCCCGGGATCCGTTTTGCGGACGGGGAAGTCGGAGATCAGAAACGGGTCATGACCCCGGCGGCTGCGAAGGAAGCGGGTTCCGACTATATCGTGGTCGGGCGGCCGATCACGGCGGCGTCGGATCCGGTGGCGGCCTACCGTCGCTGCTGTGAAGATTTTATAGGGTAAAATATCCACATAGATATAAAGGGAGAGCGATATGAGTACCAAAAGAACCATTGCAAAAGACCTGTTGAGCATCGGAGCTGTTTTCTTCCGTCCGGACGAGCCATTCACCTGGGCCAGCGGTATCAAGAGCCCTGTGTATTGCGATAACCGTCTTACCTTGAGCACCCCGATAGTGCGTGAAGACATTGAGCGCGGACTGGCGAAAAAGATCATGGAAGAATTTCCGGAGGCACAGGTACTGATGGGCACTTCCACAGCGGGCATCGCGCATGCAGCCATTACCGGTTACATTCTCGACATCCCAATGGGTTATGTCCGCGGCGGAGCCAAGGACCATGGACGCCAGAATCAGATCGAAGGAAAGCTGGAGCCGGGTCAGAAGGTCGTGGTGGTCGAGGATCTGATCTCCACCGGCGGAAGTGTGATCGATGTGGTCAATGTCCTGCGAAGCGCCGGTGCTGATGTACTGGGGATCGTAAGTATTTTCACCTATGGGATGCAGAAGAGTATCGACCGTCTTAAGGAAGCCGGTGTCGTAAACTTCTCATTGACGGATTTTGACACAGTAGCGGAAGTCGCTGCTGAGGAAGGCTATATCCAGCCGGAGGATGTTGCGCGGTTAAAGAAGTTCCGCGATGATCCGTCCGATGAGAGCTGGATCAGAGGCTGAGCGCAAGAAAGAGTGATCGAATACGAAAGGGACGTTATATGAGAAGTATCATTGATGTCAGGGATCTGAGCATCGAAGAGATCGACGAACTGATCCGCATTGCCTGCGATATAATTGAAAACCCCGGAAAATACAGTGAAATGTGCCACGGAAAGAAACTGGCGACGCTGTTCTTTGAGCCTTCGACGAGGACACGTCTCAGCTTCGAGGCGGCCATGTACGAGCTGGGGGGCAATGTCCTCGGGTTCTCGGAGGCGCAGAGTTCTTCCGCGGCAAAGGGAGAGAGTGTAGCTGACACAGCGCGGACCGTTGGCTGTTACGCTGATATCATAGCCATGCGGCATCCCAAGGAGGGCGCACCCTATGTCGCGTCTCTCCATGCCGGCATTCCCGTGATCAATGCCGGTGACGGAGGGCATAACCATCCTACCCAGACGCTGGCTGACCTGCTCACGATCTACCGTGAAAAGGGAGGCTTCAGCGGCCTTACAGTAGGTTTTTGCGGCGACCTGAAGTTTGGACGTACTGTGCATTCACTGATCAACGCCCTGGCACGATACGAGGATATTAAGATCGTGCTGATCAGTCCGGAGGAGCTGAAGCTTCCGAGCTATGTAAAAAGGGATGTCCTAAAGAAGAACAAGATTCCTTATGTACAGACGACAGATCTGGAAGACGCGATACCGCAGCTCGATATCCTGTATATGACCCGTGTACAGCGTGAACGCTTCTTCAATGAAGAGGATTACCTGCGCCTGAAGGACAGCTATATCCTCGATCCCAAGAAGCTGGTCAATGCCAAAGAAGACCTGTGCATCATGCACCCGCTTCCGCGTGTCAACGAGATCAGTGTTGCCATCGACGAAGACCCGCGCGCCTGTTACTTCAAGCAGGTCCTGAACGGCAAATACATGCGTATGGCACTGATGCTGAAACTGCTGGAGATCCTGTAAGAAAGTAGGGAGAATACTATGAGAGTAGACGCAATACAGAACGGCATCGTTATAGACCATATCACCGCAGGCAGGGGCATGCAGCTGTATGAACTGCTGGGGCTGGGTGAGCTTGAATGTCCGGTCGCTCTGATGATGCATGCGGTCAGCGGCAAGATGGGCAGTAAGGATATCATTAAGATCGACGCCGACATACCGGTGGACCTTGACGTGATCGGCTATGTGGACCCGGGCGCTACGGTCAACTTTATACGTGACGGAAAGCTGATCGAAAAACGACGCATCGAGATGCCGAAAATGCTTACGAATGTTATCCGGTGCCGCAATCCCCGCTGCATCACTTCCGTGGAGCAGGAACTGGACCATGTATTCCGGCTGACGGATGAAGAAAACAAAGTATATCGCTGTATCTACTGTGAAACAAAGGCAAAGGTATAAAACGGAAGGACACGGCGCCCGGCGCCGGAGGACCTGACATCCGCACAGGAGGAAAAATATGAAAAAAGTCGGAATCGTTATGGGCAGCGACAGTGATCTGCCTGTGATCGAAAAAACGGTGGCGATCCTGAAGGAACTGAAGATCCCTTATGAAGTCCACGTATACAGTGCGCACCGCACGCCCGAGCAGGCGAGAGAATTCGCCGTAACAGCCCGCAGTGAGGGCTTCGGCGTATTGATCGCCGCAGCCGGCATGGCTGCCCATCTCGCAGGTGCCATAGCCGCGAATACAACGCTGCCTGTGATCGGCATTCCCTGCAAGGGTCCGGTGCTGGACGGCCTCGATGCGCTGCTTTCCACTGTGCAGATGCCGAGCGGGATCCCGGTGGCGACTGTCGCGGTGAATGGCGGCGCCAATGCGGCACTGCTGGCAGCCCAGATCCTTGCTGTGGAAGATGCCGAACTGGCAGCCAGACTGGATGCAAAGCGCGCTTCCGACGCAGCCGGTGTACTCGTAAAAGACCGTATCATTATGGAGAAGCTGAACCAGAATGGTTAGCCTTCTGCAGACCCGTATGGTATAATTATCTGAAGGAGAAGAAGATATGGGTGGTTTTTTTGGAGCGGTTTCAAACCGGGAGGTCGTACTGGATGTGTTCTTCGGAACGGATTATCACAGTCACCTCGGCACCAGAAATGCCGGAATGTGTACATGGACTGCGGATGGCGGTTTCCATCGCCAGATCCATTCGATTGCAAATACACCTTTCCGCACCAAGTTTGAACATGAACTGAACGATCTGAGAGGCACCAGCGGGATCGGCTGCATCAGTGATTCCGATCCGCAGCCCCTCCTTGTCCGCAGCCATCTGGGGATCTATGCCATTGCCACGGTGGGGATCATCAACAACGCGGAAAAGCTGGTCGATATCTATTTTAAAGATCATCGTCATCAGCTGATGGCGATGAGCAACGGCTCGGTCAACGCGACCGAGCTTGTTGCGGCGCTTATCAATGAAGGGGAGACGATCGTCGAAGGTCTTGAAAATGCCCAGAAGATGATCGAGGGCTCCATGACCATGATCCTTCTGATGGAAAACGGCGACCTTATCGCAGCACGTGACCGTTATGGACGGCTGCCGGTGCTGATCGGCAAAAATGCAGACGGACGCTGTGTTTCTTTCGAATCTTTTGCCTACCACAAGCTGGATTATTCAGACGAATATGAGCTGGGGCCCGGCGAGATCGTGCGCATTTCAAAAGAAGGCATCGAGACTCTCGTCGCAGCGGGCGATAAGATGAAGATCTGCGGCTTCTTATGGTCATATTACGGATATCCGAATTCCAATTATGAAGGAAAGAACGTTGAGGTCATGCGTTATAAAAACGGCGCTCTGATGGCCAAAAAGGAGATGGAAGAAGGCACGCTTCCGAATGTGGATTTTGTGGCAGGAGTGCCGGACAGCGGCATTCCCCACGCGATCGGATACTCGAATTACAGTCATATGCCGTTCGGCAGGCCTTTCATCAAGTATACTCCGACCTGGCCAAGGTCTTTCATGCCCCCGAACCAGCAGGTAAGGGATCAGGTCGCCAGGATGAAGCAGGTACCGGTTCCGGAACTGATCGACGGCAAGAAGCTGCTGTTCGTGGATGATTCGATCGTACGCGGTACGCAGCTGCAGGGCACGGTCCAGTTCCTGTACGAGGCCGGCGCCAAAGAAGTCCATATGCGTTCGGCCTGCCCGCCGATCATGTACGCTTGTAAGTATCTCAATTTTTCCCGCGGCAATTCCGAGCTCGAGCTGATCGCGAGACGTACGATCCGTGAGATCGAGGGCGAGGAGGGCGATAAGCATCTGGAAGAGTATGCCGATTCTTCAACGGAGCGTGGGAAGTGCCTCCTGAAGACCATCTGCTCCAAATTCGGATTTGATTCTCTCGGCTATCAGTCCCTGGACGGTGTACTGGAAGCGATCGGTCTTGATCCGGAAAAGGTATGCACCTACTGCTGGAACGGAAAAGAATGAGTTTTCGCTGCAGCTTAGTCATAAATACAAAGAGGAAATAAGATGAATAATTCTCACTCTGCATCCTATGCCGCGGCAGGCGTCAATATTGAAGCCGGCTACGAAGGCGTGAAACTGATGAAAAAGCATGTCGAACGCACCTTTATCGACGGCGTGGTATCCGATATCGGCGGTTTCGGCGGCCTGTTCATGCCGGATATGAAGGGTATGGCAGAGCCGGTACTGGTCTCCGGCACGGACGGCGTCGGTACAAAGCAGCGGATCGCGCAGCTGATGGATAAGCACGATACCGTCGGCATCGACTGTGTCGCCATGTGCGTCAATGACATTATCTGCTGCGGGGCAAGACCGCTGTTTTTCCTGGATTATATCGCCATCGGCAAAAATGATCCGGAGAAGGTGGCCACACTGGTCTCCGGTGTTGCGGAAGGCTGCGTGCAGGCCGGCTGCGCACTGATCGGCGGAGAGACTGCCGAGCATCCCGGGACCATGCAGGCAGATGACTATGATCTTGCGGGTTTTTCTGTCGGCATCGTTGACAGATCAAAGATCATTGACAACAAAAAGATGAAGCCCGGTGACGCAGTGATCGCGCTGGCTTCCAGCGGGATCCACAGCAACGGATACTCCCTGGTGCGCAAGGTCTTCGATATTGAACACGCCGATCTGGGACGCCAGATCCCCGAGCTTGGAAAAACTCTCGGAGAAGCCCTTCTGACCCCGACCCGCATCTATGTCAAATCTGCACTGGCAGCGATCGAAGCTGCCGAGGTACACGGCATCAGCCACATTACGGGCGGCGGATTCTATGAAAATATTCCGCGCAGCATTCCGGACGGTCTGTGCGCAAAGATCGATAAGACGAAGATCGTGATCCCGCCGGTATTTGAACTGCTGCAGAAGACAGGAAATATACCGGAGCGGGATATGTTCAATACCTACAATATGGGTGTGGGCATGAGTCTGATCGTGACTGCCGCGACTGCGGATGCGGCCCTGAGAAGCCTCAGGGAGAGCGGTGAAACCGCTTATGTGATCGGCGAGATCTCGGCATCGGGAGATGACGGGGATAAGATCGAACTGATCTGAGTGACAGCCCGGTGACACTTTGCTGTCGGTCCGGGCTGACGATCGTATGCACAGGAAGGACAATTGCATGAAAAAGACCAGGATCGCCGTATTAGTGTCCGGCGGCGGCACCAACCTGCAGGCACTGATCGATGCCGAGCGCGCAGGAATCATCAAAAGCGGCGAGATCGTTCTCGTCGTGTCCAATAACCGCAAGGCTTATGCGCTCGAGCGTGCGGCAAAGGCGGGGATCCCGTCCGCGGTCATCACCAAAAAGGAATGCGGCAGCGCCGAAGCATTTGAGGATAAACTGATCGACGTTCTGGAAGAGGCAGGTATCGATATGATCGTACTGGCAGGCTTCATGAGCATCCTGAGCGAAAAGTTTACCGGACGTTATCCGGAGCGTATCATCAATGTGCATCCTGCCCTGATCCCGTCCTTCTGCGGGGAGGGGTTCTACGGACTCAGGGTCCATGAAGCCGCGCTCAATTATGGCGTGAAGGTAACAGGAGCTACCGTACACTATGTCAATGAGATCCCCGACGGCGGACGCATCATCCTGCAAAAGGCTGTGGCCATCCGCAGGAACGATACACCGGAGACACTGCAGCGGAGGGTCATGGAGCAGGCAGAGTGGAAGATCCTTCCGCGGGCCTGTGAGATGGTAGCGCGGAAGCTGGCAGGAGAATAATTAACGGGTTTTATGATTTGGAGGTAATCCGTATGAATATTTATGAGATCGGATCGATCGCACAGAAACTGAGCAGCAACACATATCCGGGCCGGGGCATCATACTTGGCATCACACCTGACGGCAGGAAAGCAGCTGCAGCGTATTTTATCATGGGCAGAAGTGTGAACAGCCGCAACCGCATTTTTTCGGAGGAACCGGACGGCATCCGCACAGAGGCGTTTGATCCTTCCAAGATGGCTGACCCCAGCCTGATCATTTACCATCCTGTCCGTGAGCGGGCTGAAGGGCTGATCGTCACGAACGGAGATCAGACGGATACGATCGCGGATGGTTTTGCAAACGGCCTTTCTTTCGAGGAAGCACTGAGGACCCGCCAGTTTGAGCCGGACGGACCAAACTGGACTCCGCGGATCTCCGGCGTACAGATGAAGGATGGCAGTTATAAGCTTTCGATCCTAAAATCCGTTGATGCGGAAGGCAGTGCATGTGTGCGTCAGTTTTTCGAGTATCCCCCGGTCGCGGGACTCGGGCATTTCATCCATACCTATGTGTGCGACGGCAATCCGATCCCGACTTTCCAGGGAGAACCGGAGAGAGTTGATGTCGTCAATGACATCGATGAGTATACCGGGATCTTATGGAACAACCTGGACCCGAACAATCGCGTATCCCTGTTCGTACGTTATACCGACCTTGAGAGCGGAGAATACGAGCAGCTGATCGTCAATGAAAATACCTGATATAGAGGAGGAACTTCTGATGCAAGAATTTCAGTTAAAATACGGATGCAACCCCAACCAGAAGCCTGCCAGGATCTACATGAAGGACGGATCCGAGCTGCCTGTCGAAGTATTGAACGGACGTCCCGGATTTATCAATTTCCTGGATGCGTTCAATTCCTGGCAGCTGGTCAAAGAGCTTAAGGAGGCGACCGGGCTTCCCTCTGCTGCCTCTTTTAAGCATGTTTCTCCGGCAGGCGCCGCAGTGGGCCTTCCATTAAGCGAGACTGACCGTCATATCTACTTCGTGGATCCGGACGCTGAATTAAGCCCTATCGCGTGCGCCTACATTCGTGCGCGCGGCGCGGACCGGCTCTGTTCTTACGGCGACTGGGCGGCACTGAGCGAGACCTGTGACGCCGCGACTGCCGCTTACCTGAAAGAAGAGGTCTCTGACGGCGTGATCGCCCCGGATTATACAGAAGAGGCGCTCGCGATCCTCCGCACCAAGAAGAAGGGCAACTATAATGTCGTAAAGATCGATCCGTCCTATATGCCTGCAGAGCAGGAATGCAAGGACGTGTTCGGGATCACTTTCGAACAGGGACATAATAATTTCAAGATCGACGAGTCCCTGCTGCAGAATATCGTCACGAAGAATAAAGAACTTCCGGAGCAGGCAAAGATCGACATGATCGTTTCTCTGATCACATTGAAGTATACCCAGTCCAATTCCGTCTGCTATGTGAAGGACGGACAGGCGATCGGCGTGGGCGCAGGACAGCAGAGCCGTATTCACTGTACACGCCTTGCGGGTCAGAAAGCAGATAACTGGTACATGCGCCAGCATCCGAAGGTCCTTGGTCTGCAGTTCGTTGACGGTATCCGCCGTCCGGACCGGGACAATGCCATCGATATCTACACCTCCGACGAGTATGATGATATCCTTCGTGATGGTGAGTGGCAGCGTGTTTTCAAAGTGAAGCCCGAAGTGCTCACAGCAGAAGAAAAGAAAGCCTGGATCGCGACCCAGAGCGGTGTGACCGTCGGCTCGGATGCGTTCTTCCCCTTTGGCGACAATGTTGAACGTGCCCGCAAATCCGGCGTGCAGTATATTGCGGAGCCGGGCGGATCGATCCGTGACGACCATGTTGTCATGACCGCGGATAAGTACGGCATCGTAATGGCCTTTACCGGCATGAGACTGTTCCATCATTAAGGGAACGCCGCATTCCGCAGATATAAACCGAGCGATCATACAGGAGGACCTTTCTCATGAATATACTGGTAGTAGGCGGCGGCGGACGCGAGCATGCCATCATCAAAAAGCTTAAGGAAAACCCGCAGGTCGGGACCATCTATGCACTGCCCGGAAATGGCGGCATGGCTTCGGATGCGGTCTGCGTCAATATCGGCGCGAAGGATCTGGAGGCGATCACCGCATTTGCAAAAGACCCGTCCAATGCGGTCGATTATGCGGTCGTCGCACCTGATGATCCACTGGTCTTAGGCTGTGTTGATGTCTTGGAATCGATCGGTATTCCGTGTTTCGGACCCCGTGCAAATGCGGCCATCATTGAAGGCAGCAAGGTCTTTTCCAAGAACCTGATGAAAAAATACGGTATCCCGACTGCTGCATACGAGGTCTTTGATGATATGGGAGCGGCGCTTTCCTATCTTGAGACGGCACCGATCCCGACTGTTATCAAGGCAGATGGCCTGGCACTCGGAAAAGGTGTCATTATTGCGCAGACCCGCGAAGAAGCAAAAGAAGCTGTCGTCAGCATGATGCAGGAACATGTATTCGGCAAGAGCGGCGACCATATCGTGATCGAGGAGTTCCTTGAAGGACCGGAGGTCTCCGTGCTGTCCTTTACGGACGGCAAAACAGTGGTGCCGATGATCTCATCCATGGATCATAAGCGCGCGGGTGACAACGACACCGGGCTGAATACCGGCGGTATGGGTACTGTAGCACCGAATCCCTATTATACGGATGCTGTTGCAAAGGAATGCATGGAGCGCATCTTCCTTCCTACGATGCGGGCAATGAATGCAGAGGGACGCACCTTCAAGGGCTGCCTGTATTTCGGCCTTATGATCACGAAGGACGGTCCTAAGGTCATAGAGTATAACTGCCGTTTCGGCGATCCGGAGACACAGGTGGTACTGCCTCTCCTGGAGACAGATCTGCTGACTGTCATGCAGGCGGTCACCAATGAGCGTCTCGGCGAGATCGACGTGAAGTTCAGCGACAAGCATGCCTGCTGTGTCATCATGGCATCCGAAGGATATCCCGTGAAGTATGAGAAAGGATTTGAATTAACGATCCCCGGGGATATCGCAGACCATGTGTATGTAGCCGGTGCTGCCATCAAAGAGGGCAGACTTGTAACCAACGGCGGCCGTGTACTCGGCTGTACCGCAGTCGCGGAAAGCCTTCCGCAGGCGATCGAAGACGCTTACAAGCTGGTGGACAGGGTACATTTCGACAATGCCTTTTTCCGGCACGATATCGGACAGAGGGCCCTGAAGGCGTTTGCCT
>JAEEGL013599204.1_pt1 | contig 11194 bp, 10 predicted proteins | sample 9134231 | NCBI WGS metagenome assembly JAEEGL01 (sample SAMN16246548, study PRJNA631951) | gut metagenome | biome: gut microbiome; feature: rumen; material: fiber-attached | host: Bos | place: Iran: Karaj | collected 2018-10
ATATCTTGAAACAGGTACCAAAAATGTATCATCGAAGCCTCTGACAATCTCTTCTTTTCTATGAACAGTCTTCTGCTTATATATACCTGAAAGCTTTTTAGGAAGCTCATACTTCTTTATTCCATAATGGTAATAAAGTCCGGCTTGGGCTCCCCAGCAGATATGAAGCGTTGATGTAATATTATCTTTAGCCCAGTTCATTATCTCACATAATTCAGGCCAATATTCTACATCTTCAAAATCCATCTTCTCAACAGGCGCCCCTGTTATGATAAGGCCATCCCACTTTCTATCTTTAACAGTAGCAAAATCAGAATAAAAACGCTCAAGATGAGAAATTGATGTATGCTTTGATTCATACGAAACAGTTCTGATAAATGTTATGTTAACCTGAAGCGGTGTGTTGGATAAACTTCTCAATAACTGAAGCTCTGTATCCTCCTTAAGAGGCATGAGATTTAAAATAAGAATATCTATAGGTCGGATATCCTGCGTTGTCGCACGATTTTCATCCATTACAAATATATTTTCATTTTCAAGTGTTTTTTTAACCGGTAGATCATTATCAATTTTTATTGGCATAATGTCACTTCCTTAATCAATTTTCTGAAATGTCGGTTTCATATTATTGAATGTACAATAATATTTGAATCCGAATGACAGCAGACGTTCTCCCGCTTCTTTGAAAGCATGTCCGACATGAATATCATCATGCGCATCGCTGCCGACAGTTATTATCTCACCGCCCAAATCCTTATATAATCTAAGGATATCGTCATGAGGATGCATATAATCCATGCCCCTGTACAGACTTCCGGTATTTATCTCAAGCCCCTTACCATCATAAATCATTTTCTTAAATGCAGGCTCGAGTATGTCATGATATTGTCCGCTTTTATAATTTTCAGCCTTTGTAGGCCCATATCTAAATATATAATCTACATGTCCGTAAACATTATAATCATTAAAATGTTCAACATTATAAAGGATCGTCTCAAAATAATGTCTGTATGCATCCGTCTCCTTCTTTCCTTCAAAATACTCAGGATAATACGGATCCATACCATCCACAACATGTGATGAACATATGATAAAATCAAGTCCCGGATGATCTTTGCTATAACTGTTAAGTGTTTCACATGTAGTTGGCATGACGCCCTGCTCAACACCTATCCTTAGATCAAATGAATCATGTCCTACATAACGCTTTATCTCTTCATCTGTAAGAAGTTTCAATCTAAGATCTGTCATATATCTGATATACTCATCTATATTAAGATCAAACTTTACATCGTCCGGAGTATCCGGAAAGTCAAGGTCATTGTGATCTGTAATGCAGATTGAATTCATACCTTTTGAAACAGCAGTTTTAATCACGTCCAAAACTTTTGTCTCACAATCACCTGAAAATTCTGTATGAAGATGATAATCCGGTATCATATCTTTTCTCCTTTTAAAAGTCTGTAAAAAGACCTAATATCCATATAGTATACACAATTTTAGCTATAAAAAGCAAGTAACACACGTTGAAAAAACATATTTAATAATTTACACATATTTTTTATTCATGACATATTTTGTTCATATTTATGTTGTACTATAAAACCATCGAAAGAGAAATAATTCTTCTTTTCATAGTTTTTCATAATTTTCATAGTTTCAAAAAACCGCCAACATCGATTGGCGGTTTTTTAATGCAATTTTTAATGTGAAATTGATAATTCATATCTTCCGGTATGAATTATTTTTTTATTTTAGTCACAGGTGTAACTACACCATTTGGCCCAACCAGGCTTACATTCTGAAGCTGTGATTCAATATTACCTCTTATGGCAGCAATATACTCCTTGCGAAGTATCTGCTGCTCTTCCTTTTCTTCCGCAGTAAGGCCTTCCTTCTGGGATTTATGATATAACTCATTTATTCTCTTAATCTTATCTTCTGTCATTATTTCTTCCTTTATAACTTTTATTTTCTAAATTCATTTTATAAATTTTTGTAATCTTCTTCGGAAATGATTGGAACACCAAGTTCCTTTGCTTTTTTATTCTTTCCGGAAGTTGATGTAATATCATTATTTATGAGATATGTTGTATTCTTCGAAACCGAGCCTGCAACCTTGCCGCCTCGGGACTCAATCTCCGCCTTAAGCTCATCTCTATTTGAATATGAGTTGAGAGATCCAGTGATAACAAATGTTTTCCCTGCCAGATCCTGCTCTGCTGCCATCTCTGTCTTCTCAAACTCAAGAATCGAAACAAGTTCATCATACTGCTTTATATTCTTCTCAACTTTGAAATATGCAGCTATGTCGCCGGCGATTACTTCACCGATACCCTCTATCTCACTAAGTTCCTGCACATCGGCAGCCTTGATTTTTAACGGATCCTCGTCAAAATATTTTGCAATAAGCTTTGCATTTGCAACACCTACGCCCGGAATCCCGAGAGAATATATAAATGCACCGACAGTAACTTTCTTTGATCTTTCAATAGCATCCATAGTATTTATATAAGACTTTTCTCCAAAACCTTCCATGGTAACTATCTCATTATGAAATCTATCCAACTTATAGAAATCCGAAAACTCCTTTAAGAATCCTCTGTCTGCGAATTTCTCGATGGTAGCTTCAGACATTCCGTCTATATTCATTGCATTTCTTGATACAAATAAGGCAAATCCCTTTATATTCTTGGCAGGACACATTTCATTTTCACAGAATAATGTTTCGGTTCCGTTTTCATTTCTTATGACTGTCTTGCCACCGCAAGAAGGACAGGTCTCAGGAATTACAACATTTCCCGAACGGTTGAGATTTTCCGCAATCTGCGGAATGATCATATTGGCCTTATATACTGTAATTTCATCGCCTATACCAAGCGCAAACTCTTTGACAATGCTCACATTGTGAACACTGGCACGACTTACGGTTGTACCCTCTAATTCAACAGGATCAAATATAGCAACAGGATTTATAAGTCCTGTTCTTGACGGACTCCACTCAATATCCCTTAAAATGGTTTTTGCCTGCTCATCCTTCCACTTAAATGCTATGGCATTTCTTGGGAATTTAGCTGTTCTTCCAAGACTGCGTCCATATTCAACATCTTCAAATGAAAGCACAAGACCATCTGATGGGAAATCATTTTCTGAAATCTTCTCAGAAAACCATTTGATCGTATCTATAATATTATCCGCATTCACTTTTTTATATTCTACGACTTCAAATCCCAGCCCCTTTAAAAACTCAAATCTTTTGATAAATGAATTTTCAAATGAAGCAACAAGTTCGCGATCATCCGGTTCAACAAGGGAAAATGCATAAAACCTGACATTTCTCTCTGCCGTTATCTTATTGCTAAGCTGACGAACAGAGCCGCTGCAAAGATTTCTTGGATTTTTATATTTTGCATCAACATCAGCTATACCTGCGTTGATCCTTTCAAAATCAGAATAAGATATTATAGCCTCACCTCTAAGGGAAAGCTTTCCTTTGTAGGATATCTTTGCCGGAATATTTACAAATGTCTTTGCATTTGCAGTGATGACTTCTCCTATCTCTCCATTCCCTCTTGTTACAGCCTTTGTAAGTTCTCCGTCTTCATATGTGAGAACAACAGTAAGCCCGTCCATTTTCCATGACATAACACCGTCTTTACCATTCAGCCAGTCACGGAGAACTTCAGGATCTTTCGTCTTATCCAAAGAAAGCATAGGCTGTGGATGTGCCTCCTTCGGAAGTTCACTTACAACTTCATAACCGACTTTAATTGTCGGGCTATTGCTTAATACAGTCCCTGTTTCCTCTTCAAGTTTTAACAACTCATCATAAAGAGCATCATAAGTAAGATTACTCATAATCTCTCTATCTTCCATATAGTATGCCTTGGAGGCCTCATTTAACTGAGCAACCAATTCTTTAATTCTGTCAACTTTATTCATGCGTACCTCTATCTCTTCATTAATGTATCAAAAAGTCCTCTGGCAAATCTCTGAGTTATCTTTCGGCCGAACTTATCCATTTCACGCTGTCTTCTTTCACGTTCTTTCTCAGCCTCACGTCTTTCTCTCTCAAGCTGTTTTTGATACTCTCTTTCTCTTCTTTCTCTTTCTTTTGCAGCTTCCTTTTCGAGCCTCTGTCTTTCTTTCTCTTCTTCCTTCTCTCTGGCGAGTCTTTCCTTCTCATATTCAAGTTTCTCTGCTTCAAGAGCTGCCATTTTCTCTTCGACTTCAGCTCTTCTCTGAAGGAATTCAAAAGCAGAATCTCTGTCAACAAAGTCTTTATATTTGATATAGAGCTTATCATTCATGATATTAAGATTTATATCACTTTCATCAGTAGCTCCCATCATACTCTGAGGCGGAAGGATTTTAGCCTGCTTAACTATTGTAGGAACACCTTCTTCATCAAGAACGGAAATGAGTGCTTCACCTGTTCCAAGAGCCTGCAAAGCTTCCATGGTATTGATCTCAGGATTTTCTCTAAATGATGCCGCCGCAGCTTTTATATTTTTCTGCTCTGCAGGTGTATATGCACGAAGAGCATGCTGAATCTTATTTCCAAGCTGAGCAAGCACAGAATCAGGAATATCTCTCGGATTCTGTGTAACGAAATAAATTCCCACTCCTTTTGATCTTATTAACTTGACCATCTGTTCTATCTTAGTAAGAAGCGCTTTCGGTGCATCATCAAAAAGCATATGAGCCTCATCAAAGAAGAATACCATCTTAGGCTTATCAAGATCACCTGCCTCAGGAAGGAGTTCAAAAAGCTCTGATATAAGCCAAAGCATAAATGTGGCATACATAGTCGGACTCTGCATCAGCTGCTGACAATTAAGTATCTGTATACGTCCTCTTCCGTCGAACTCAGGAATAAACCAGTCTTTAATATCGATGGCAGGTTCTCCAAAGAATATTTCTCCACCTTCTGATTCAAGTGCCACAACAGATCTTGTGATAGCTGCAAGACTCTGCTTTGCCATATTTCCGTAAGTAACACTGTAAGTGTCCGCCTTATCGGAAACATGCTTTAACATAGATTTAAGGTCTTTTGTATCGATAAGAAGTAAGTTCTCATCGTCAGCTATCTTAAAGATTATCGTCATTATATCTGTCTGCGTATCATTTAAGCCAAGCACTCTCGAAAGAAGGAGCGGTCCCATCTCCGAGATTGTAGTTCTAAGACTTAATCCGCTTGTCTGATACACATCCCAAAATGTCGTAGGATAAGATTTAAGCGCAAAACTGTATTTCTCCAAGGAAAGCTTTTCAACTCTTTTTGCAACATTCTCATTCATTTCTCCCTGTTTGATCATTCCCGAGAGATCACCCTTTGCATCAGCAAGAAATACAGGCACTCCCGCATCACTGAATGACTCTGCAAGAACTTTAAGGGTTACTGTCTTTCCTGTACCTGTAGCCCCGGCAATAAGTCCATGTCTATTTGCCATTCGAGGATAAATATATATCTCTTCATCACCTGATTTACCGATCAAAATTTTGCCGTCAAATAACATCTTATACCTCCGTTCGTCCCAATAATTTTAGTCTGCCAGTCTTCTGAATCTCGCTTTACTGTTTATCAGCCAGTCTTCTAAGCTCTGCTTCTTCTGCCGGAGTAAGTTTTCTATATTCACCCGGCTTCAGATTCCCCAGTTCAATATTGAGCTCTCTGATCCTTTTAAGAAATACAACCTTATAACCAAAGTATTCGCACATTCTTCTGATCTGTCGATTCAGCCCCTGGGTAATTGTTATTCTGAAAGAACGATTTCCCTGCTTTACACATTTACATTTCTTTGTAACAGTGTCGAGTATAGGAACTCCGCCTCTCATGCCTTTTATAAAATTCTCGTCTATATCTTTATCGACTCTTACAACGTATTCTTTCTCATGATTATTTCTGGATTTCTGTATCCTGTTAGCCAGATCACCGTCTGTTGTCAGGAGCAGAAGCCCCTGTGAATCCTTATCAAGTCTTCCGACATATATAAGTTTTCCCGGATAATCCAGTTTTCTGAAAATACTGTCTTTATCAGCTTCTTTGGAAGTACATACAAGACCAAGCGGCTTGTTGTAGAGAATAATCACATCATTTTTCTTGGCACTTACAAGATTCCCTTTAAACCTAACCTCATCGCCTTCATGAACTGTCTCGCCCATAACAGCAATATGCCCATTTATTGTGATATTCCCCTTCTCTATCTCTTCATCCGTTTTTCTTCTTGAAAGAACTCCGGCTTCGCTAAGGAATTTGTTGATCCTTATTCCCTTATCATTTAATTCTGCCATGCTTGTCACCTTTATAATTAAAGTTAAATTTTATTTTAGCTAAATATTATTTGCTTTTTACCTTGATTTCTTTAATATAGTTATGTATACTCATTACAGTATAAAAAGAATCGAGGTACAATCCTATGGATAAAATAGATAAAAAAATACTTGATCTTCTTCAGGAAAATGCAAGATATCCTCTTAAGTATCTGGCCAGTCAGGTTTTCCTGTCTTCGCCTGCAGTTTCTGCTCGTATCGAAAGACTTGAGAAGCAGGGAATCATCAGCGGATATCATGCTGATATTGAACCAATAACACTTGGTTTTCACATCACAGCATTTATCAACCTTGCTTTAGATCCTAAGCAGAAACCGGAATTTTATCCTTTTATCGATTCATGTCCTAATGTTCTTGAATGCGACTGTGTAACCGGCATTTATTCAATGCTTATAAAAGTTTGTTTCACAAGTACTCTTGAACTGGATACATTCATCGGACATCTTCAGGAATTCGGTAAAACCGAAACACAGATAGTCTTCTCTACACCTGTTAAACACAGAGGTATCAACATAACCGGTATCTCAACAGAGTCGGATGATGAAGCTGTATCCGAAAAGAATGATCCGGAATAATAAACCGGTCATAACACAAGTGATTATAGCACAAACATATGCTATTCTCAAACGTATAAACACATACTTAAAGACTTAAAAAAGCATGTACCCTTTCAATGGTTACATGCTTTTATTACTTTGATTTTTACTTTTTTGATTTCTCTTCCGATTTATCTTCAGACTTCTCTTCAGACATTTCTTCAGTCTTCTTTTTGGATATATCTTCGGTTTTGTTGCCACCGTTTCCGATCTCTTCATAGAATTTTCTAAGTGTTTCATCTTCTTTAAGACACTTATCTTCGTCTGCTTTAACTTTCTTATAAAGAGCCTGAATGTCTTTCTCTCGGATCTTTTCATTCATGAAATCAATCTTCTCAGTACTGAGACCACTGTCTATAACATACTTACCGTCCTGCTTAACAAGATAGCTGCATATGATATCCTTCGGAGTACTCTCAACATCCTTTAATGTGACCTTAGCAATGACAAAGCAGATTATATCCGAATCATTAAGTCCTTCAACAGTATAGCAGTTAATATCGCTATATCCTCTAACCTTATCAGCTCTATTCTTGTAATCAGTCATATCCATGAAAGCACTCGGATCAGTTGTGCATTTCATAAGTGTTTCCTGGTCACACTCAGTAAGAGCCTTGAGATAAGTTCCCATCAATTCATTTACTTCAGGAATACTGTTCGTCTCATAAATCTTATTATTTTTCTTGTCCACGGCATCTTTGATCTTCTTATAATTTTTGATATATAAAAATACTCCTGCGCCGACAGCCATAATAAATATAACCCAAATAAATACAAGCAATTTGATCTTTTTTAATCTATTTTTGCGAGCCTGCTGTTTTGTCATGATTCACCACCATTCTTTAGAAAACCCGTTTTATTTCTTTTTAAATTCCGTCTATATGATTTCATATAAATCCCCGTCGAGATTTTATATTATAAACCATTAATCATGTAATGCACCTGATAGGAATCGAACCTACGCACGCGGCTCCGGAGGCCACTGCTCTATCCACTGAGCTACAGATGCTTATATTTTATCCCGGACGCTTATCCGGTGACTTTTCAGAGTCCATACTCAAATGCCTTTTTCACGCTTTCCACATCTCTTGCGATCTGGTTTTTAAGCTCTTCAAATGAACCAAACTTCATTTCATCCCTAATAAACTTTTCAGGAATAACTTCAGCATTTTCTCCATATACGTCTTTATCAAAATCAAATATATTGGTTTCTACATTAACATCGAACTCTCCGGCAGTCGGCTTACGTCCGATATTACTGATACCTTTATATTCATTTCCGGCAATTTTTATCCTTGAAGCATATACACCGCATCTCGGCACAATTCTTTCCTTCTCAAAAGAAAGATTGATAGTCGGAAATCCTATTCCAGTTCCCATATGCTGTCCGTGAATTATCTCGCCTTCTATCTTGTAATCTCTTCCCAGCATTGCTTTTACCAGTAAAATATTGCCATCAGCAAGAGCATCTCTTATTATGGTTGAACTTATAACTTCGCCATTATATTCAAGTTTGTCATAGAATTCGCATTTATAATCATATTTATCTTCAAACTTCTTGAGCGTTCCGACATTTCCTTCTCTTTTATATCCGAACCTGAAATCGCTTCCAACAACAACTTCCTTAGCTGATAACTTATCTTTCAGAAATTTAAATATAAATTCTTCCGGTGACATCTTGGCAAATTCTTCGGTAAATCGCATGATAACAAGATAATCAACACCCATGGATTCCAGCACCATGTCTCTTTCTTCATGAGAAATGATACCATTTTTGCCCATTTCAATCATACATACAACAGAAGAAAGTCCTTTTTCCTTCAGCATACATATTCTATTGACGAGCAGTCTGTGACCTCTGTGAAGTCCATCAAATTTACCGATAGTAACTGCGGAATTACCGATATCCAAGGTATTTAATTCATCTATGTCATTTACAATAATCATTTCAACCAACCATATTCTGATAAAACATTTTCATTGTATATATTTAAGCCAAAAACATTTTATATGACTTCATCATACCGCTCTCCCGGTCATATCTGTATAATGCCGCAAGATTGCCATTCATATATACTCTGAATATCTCTCCAAGAAGAATCTTTTCTCTGTCTTCTTCAGAAATATCAAGATAATCCTCATGTAATTTATTGCCGTTAAGGAGATATTTCATAAAATCATCTTTAATATTCGCAGAAGGATAATCCAAAAGAAGACTGTCCATTGGGAGAACCGCTTTTTCTATAGTACCCTCATTCATAAGTTCTTCAACCTCATGAAGCTTCAGGCTATTTTCCAGAAGGAACCTTCCCGTCTGTCTTCGAAGAAGCGAGAACATCAGACCTCCGGTACCAAGTTTATCACCGATATCTCTGCAAAGACTTCTTATATATGTGCCCTTTGAACACTTAACCGTGAATCTTACAAATGGAAAATCTATCTCATGGATATCTATATTAAAGATTTCCACCGGTCTTTCAAATCTCGGAACTTCCTTTCCTTCTCTTGCATATTCATAAAGCTTCTTACCATCAACTTTAATCGCTGCATATTTAGGCGGAATCTGCATGGATTTTCCAACAAATGACATCACTGCATCCCTGATAGTATCTTCATCAGGAACAATATATCCTTCATTTGAAATGATTTCACCAGCGATATCATCCGTATCGGAACATTCCCCAAGTTTAAGAACCGCTTCATATTCTTTTGTGTCGGAAGTCAACATTTCACAAAGCTTTGTTGCATTCCCAAGGCACACAACCAGTACTCCCTCCGCAAGCGGATCGAGAGTACCTGTATGGCCTATCTTCTTCTGATGAAGTATGCCACGAAGTTTGGCTACCACATCAAAAGAAGTAAAATCCTGTTCTTTATAAATGTTTAGAACCCCATTTATCACTTAAGTTGTCCCTCTACCATAGTAATAACTTTTCCAAGTATATCATCAACATTACCTTCAATCTCGAATCCCGCTGCATGTACATGACCGCCGCCACCGAATTCTGTGGCAATCACACTGACATCAACATAATTCTTTGATCTAAGACTGAATTTATATGACTTTCTGGCCACCTGATATATAAATATCGCAACTTCGACACCATCAGTAAGTCTAAGCTGTTCAACTATACCTTCAGTATCCATCGATGTAGCCTTAAACTGCTTAAAGATCTGCTTCGAAATATATCCCGAAATGATCTTTCCGCCGGCATGTAACTCGGATTCCAGAACAGTTCTAGCCATAAGAAGATTCTGTTTATATGACTTTTTGTAGAAAGTCTCATCAATAACTATATTCGGTCTTGCACCATTTTCAATCAAAATGCCCGCAAGCTCCATAGTTCTTCTGCTTGTGCTGCTGTATTTAAATACGCCGGTATCATGAACTATACCAAGATATAAACATTCAGCTATTTCCGGTGTAAGTTTCTCAAGATCAATCAACTCGCATATCACTTCACATGCCGAAGATGAACCACCGTCGATACAGCAAATATCTCCGAAACCGGTATTGCTCACATGATGATCTATAGTAAATGTTGTAATTGCATTTCTGAAAACAGGCGCGAATTTTCCGTGTCTGTCTGTATCAGCCGCATCCACAGATATTGCAAGATCGTAACATGTATCTAGAGGCTCATGTTTGACCTTTCTTGCTCCTGATAATATCTTAAAACTTGATGGAAATGCTTCTGCAAATGCATCTATTTTCTTGTCTTTATAGTTTGTATTTATGTAATTATACAAACCAAGTATAGAGCCTATGCAGTCTCCGTCAGGCTTTGTATGTCCGATAATAGCAATAGAAGCAGCTGCAGAAATAAGCTTATGCAATTTTTTCCCTTTGTCTCTAATGTCTGTTATCATCATTATTCCTCATTAAATAACTCATACGAATACACCGATATCATTTATCTATTCGTTGTCATCCGTATCAAAACTCTCATCATTTACATTATTATCAGTGCCTAAGATTTCATCTATCTTCTTGGACATTTCAACACCATACTCGATTGAATTATCCAGAGTGAAGATAAGTTCCGGTGTATTTCTGAGATTCAGTGAATCAGCAAGGCTTTTTCTAATAAATCCCTTTGCGGAATTAAGACCTTTTATACAATCAGCCTTCTTATCCTCATCACCGAGAACACTTATATATATTTTACAGAACTTGAGGTCTTTAGTGACCTCAAGCTTTGAAATGGTGGTTCTCACAGGATCGATTCTCGGGTCCTTTACTTCATACATAATTATATGACTAA
>JAEEGL013649792.1_pt1 | contig 11194 bp, 9 predicted proteins | sample 9134231 | NCBI WGS metagenome assembly JAEEGL01 (sample SAMN16246548, study PRJNA631951) | gut metagenome | biome: gut microbiome; feature: rumen; material: fiber-attached | host: Bos | place: Iran: Karaj | collected 2018-10
AACTCTACAAAGTTACTAAAAATCAGCGAATTATACAAGAAAAATAGTAATTAATATACTAAAATATGTAAATATATTTAGTTAAAATATTATCCCCTAAAATTAACAAATAATTCACAGATTAACTTAACAATCTAGGACTGTCCCCTGTGTGCGACCCTCGTCAGCCCGACCGTATTCCTCTACCCACGGCCTATAGTGCTTTTTCGCCTTCTTCGCCCCCTTGGGCACCTCCTCCAGCTTCTTCCTTTCACGCTCCTTCAGCACTTGATACTCCTTTTCGCTCTCCTCTACCGTCAGCGATTCCTCGAAGATCGCATCATCCAGATAAAATAGGTTATCCTCGGTTGCAGGTCCGGTGAACATCACCCTTGCCAAACCACGCGCGTTCGTATCATACTCTGTATGGGTCGCCATACTGATGGCATATTGACACTCTCTCACTGTCTTTCCGGGCTGACGACGACACACGGCATGTAGTCCGTAACGGGCAGAACCCGACAGTTCCAGCAAACCGATCTTGTCTTTCATTGCCAGAATCTCATCTTTCAAACGCATCTGCTCCTGCGCATCGCCACAATCAATATCGTGGGCGAACGTCGACGAAGGATGTTTGCAGCCTTTCAACACCCCATCTGGCAACAGGTCATTATAATTGAACTGAATCTGATTGCCTTTGGCATTCTCATCGCCACCTCGGGCATCATAGAAATTCTTGGCATTGTCGGGAGCGTTTCTCAAGGCGATATACTCTTCCCTCGTGGTAACGGGGTGGGCCAGCTTAGGCCCCTTCCCGTCTTTCTGATAGATGTAATTAATCATAGGCTCTTACCTCTTATTTTTCATATAAGCAACGGCCACAGCAGCCTCCTTTTTCAGCCACTCCGCAAACTCATCTCTCTGTCCCGAGGGCAAATAGAACACATAGCGGTCCACACCGTCCCTGCCATACGACAGTGTGCTATGCGGCTGCTTCAGTTCAGCCATACCCCTGATCCGCCTCTTGCGCACAAAGTCAAACTGGGCTGTGCCCTGCAACTGGGCGTGCCCCGCGCCACTAAACGGCTTCACCAGTCCTTCACACGGATTCTCGGGCAATACCTGCACCAAATCCACTCCATTCTCACTCCTGCTAATCACCATCTGGGCGTTCAGCGTAATAGTCTCATTCTTATCCATAATCTAGCGAAATTTTGAGTGAAGGTGTGTCGGAATATTTTGGTACCAGTTTTTTCACATCGATGACTTCCTTCACCAGTCCTTCGCTCGATTAATCAATTCGTAAAATTCGTTTAAATTCGTTGTTTAAAATACTTTTGTCTCGCTCAGTTTCACAATGCCCTGAGCTACAACGTCCTGATAAACAGCACCGTTGTCATTGTTCACGTGTGTGCCAAACCTCAGGCTCACAGCCACCAACTCGCCTTGTTCCAGCTTCTGCGTGGCATTCTCTCCAAACGCTACCGCGTAGAACTCTTCGGCATAATCGCCGCCGATGCCCTTCAGGTGCACATTACACTTGGCCAACTGGCCACCATCTTGTTTCTTACTCTGCACGTAGACGGGCTCCGTCTGCGATACAACTTTAAAAATTTCAGTAATCATAAATTTAAAATGTTTAAAAAATTATTAACTATGGCTCAACGTAAATGGAGCCGTTCTTTGCTTCAAAATCCTGTCGTATCTGTTCGAGAGTCTTGTGCGAGGATTTGATGCCCAGCTGATCCGCTAAGGACTCATCCTCCCTCACTTGGAGCACATACTTCAGATACGCCTTTTTCTTAACCTTGCCCCCACCCGAGCCTGCAGCTTCCATCTGTTCGCTCATGGCCCAATGCTCGCAACACTCTCGGGGCTTTACTTTTTTGTGATGCTGCAAACAGAACCGCGACGACATCAACCTCGTCAGGTCTTTATGCATGCATGAGGCGCAGCACTCTTTGATTTCAATTCCATGCTCATTCTTCATCCGGATAAGTTATTACATCAAACATAGTCTTGTATTCCTCCGGAACTATTATTGGCATGCAATGACGCGTGAAATGTAATTTCATCTTCAAGTGGATGCTTGCCTTGTCTTCAAGTGTGTGATAAAATACGCGAAGACATTCCAATATTTCTTGCAAGGAGCCAAATTCGTTCTTGAAACGGATGGCTCTCTCATTATCGTGTAATACTAGATGCAGAGTGAACAGATCCTCTTCATCGTCTGATTTTGAGACAATCAACGACATCTCAACAGGCGTACCAGACCACTCGATACCCATTCTGTCCATCTGATCAACAAAATCAGAAATAATTGAATCGTCTTGATACTTGAGGAGTGGACTAAGCATCCTGACAACTCTTAACGACGTAACAGGCTTACCTTCTTCACCCAGGAGCCTCATCTCGGCAATTTCCTCTTTCTTCATGAACGAGTCGAGTGTAGTCACAGGTTCACCTGGCGTAAGAACCACCATTTGGGGATCTCCACATTCATTCACTCCAACAAACTCACAGGCTATCAAATAGAAGCCTCGATTGTCATACAAATAAATTTTCTTCATAATTTAATCCTTTCTTTTATTGTTTATAATTTGTCTTTCGACACTGCAAAGATAGAGCTATATTTTGGGAGAATTATTATGAAAAACCGCATGTTCCGTTATTTGTTCAGCCCTTTATAGCTTTTGTTCAGCTTTCTGTTCAGAAGGCAGAAATTTAACCTTGTTCAAAGCACTTATCAGCTGCCTAACAACATTTTTTCGCCTTAGGATTTCTTGCGGATCATCTGTGTCTGTAAATTCCCAATCGGGATAAGTTCCATACACATTATTATTAAATGTGCTAAGTGTCGTCCGGCTCGGGATGCGCTCAACACCCAAGCTACACAAATAATCCATAAACTTTTGAGGCGATCTGAATCCACCCATACCGTTTATGACGCCATCACCGATAGCCACCATAATCCAGGTGTAATCATAGAGATAACGGATTGTTTTGTTCTGCCTTAACACCTCTAATGCCAAAGCCATCTGTTTGTCCATATCGCCAAATCCATATTCTGTTGACTCCTGACGACAGACGATTTCCATCTCTGGAATGTGCTTAGCCCACTCCTTTAACAACTGTGCCATATTGTCAGGCACACGAAAGGTTATTTCCTTCATCGTTCCAAGTGTTTGTGAGAAGAGATTGAACGCTGGCCAGCTTTTCACTCCCGGAAGACTCTCACTCCACTCGGGTTAATAAAAAAAGAAACCGCACCAGATTTCTCCAATGCGGTTGCAAAAATATAATAAAAAAAAACTATTATGGCTAAACTTAAGCCATACCTAAGTATAACCTAAGTGTCATTTTAAGATTTATTATAATATTCCTTAGCTTTTTTACTCAGATCTTCAAAAACTTGCATAAATGTATCCTCCTTAGTATCATCCTTTGACACACTGAGATTACTACTATATCCAGAGAAGTTGTCATTTAGCATCTTTCCGAAATATTCCATTACAGCTTTTATGGGGATATTACTACCATTCTGCAATTGAAACAGGCCAATCTTACACATTGCGTGCAAGATTTTAATCACATCAATTTTCCTGTCTTCTGCTATTTTGATGTCACGACTCAGAACAACAATATCTGCATTTTCAGAGAGTTGTTTCTGTAGTTCTGCCATCTTCTCGACAAGTTGTTGTTTCTCCATCTGAGCGTTTTCATAATCAGTTCTCAGTTTTTCATTCTCTTCTTCAAGCTTTCGACACCGATTCTCTACCTCTGCTTTTTCTTTAGCAAATTGGTTTATTTCATGCTTTGGTTGAGATATCCTTTCCTGTGCCATATTGGTCTCAAGGTTAAGAGTTTCGCTATTATCATTATTAGAATCCAAAAATCCGAGATGGAACCAATTGTATTCTTTATAAAGATCGTTTAGTAGATCGTCAACACTTGAGGGAATACTGGAATCAGGATCTGTTGTATTTGATGTCGTTTTAGCATCATAGATGGCCCGAATTATTGCTTTCTTTTCATCACTACCTCTGCCGATATTCGTCACTATGTTCCTGATGTCATCTGGATTAAAGTTATTTGTCATTTTTTTCCAATCTATCTGACTGGCTCCTCGCATCATTGATCTTGGGTAAAAAACATTCTCAACCAGATTAAACTCATTGTAACGTGATTCTGGCAAAGAAACATTGCAATAAGGGCTATTACTTATACAATATTTCGCATGCTCAGATACTTTCTCAAGTAATAACATCTGATTTGAGTTAAATGTCTCTTTGCGAATGTTTAGAAAGATGCACAATATGGAGAAGATTATGCTTTCTTTTTCAGAACTCATCAGATAATATCTGTCCTTCTTCGAAATTGCAATATAATTCTCTATTTGAAATACAGGACGCTTCTCTATAAATGCCAGCGTAAGAATATAATAAACATCATTGAATATTTTCAAGATCAACTGTTCCGTTTCTTCTTTAGTAGGCACGATACATTTCAAACGTAGCAATTGCTCATATATCTCATGATTCAACGACTTGTCTTTATCAATTCCGAATTCGTCTAATGAGAGACGATCGTAATATATTAATTCCCGAGGAAACTTTGTATATTCCATCAATTGTTTTAGTTTATTATTTTGTTTGCAAAGATAGTGATTTTTTACACAAATTCCAAATTTAAATTTAAAATCTTACCCTTTTAGGCTAAAAAAAAGTCCGCACTATTCATCACGAACAGTGCGGACTAAAACCAAAACATAAACTACAAAATTATAATAACTATTTTAAAATGACCTTCTTGGTCTTACCATCTCTTGTGCGGATAATATTCACACCCTTACGGACATTGTCAAGCCTATTGCCCTGCATATCGAAAATGAAGGCATTGCCTGCACCTGTTGTGATGGCTTTGATGCCTGTAGACTCTTCGAAGCCGATAATCTTTCCGAATCTGCTCCAAGGCGAAGTTGCCTTATAAGTCTCTTTCAGCTCATCCACAACATACAGCGTACCCGTATCAATCGGCGTATTCTCGAAAGCGTCCGATGCCGTATAAGGCACACTTTCAGCATAGCAGTTTACGATAAGCAGACTCTCTTCACTCCTTGTGCGAACTGATGCAGTACCAATATTCGCAAAGGCTTTATTGCCGATGGTCTTAACATCCTTACCAATGTTGATCACAATCAGACCTGTACAACCCTCAAAAGCATTGCCACCAATGGTGGTGATGCCTTCAGGTATTGTTAACGACGTTATATCCTGATTGTTCTTAAACGCATCGTCAGCAATAGCTGTCACACGATAGGTCTGACCATTGATCTCAACTGTTGGTTCAATCGTCACCTCGCCCTTCTGATCGCAACCATTAACAGTCACTGTGCCTTCGCCCGTTATCTCGTACGTTACATTGTCAATTACGAATTCCACCTGAGTAAACGTTCCCGTTACCTCAACATCATGAGCGGGCATAGTTGTTGGAATCTCGCTCCAGCCTGAGAAAGTATAACCATCCTTGCTTGGCTCAGACTCAGGCATAATAGTAGAACCATATTCTATCTCATACACCTGATACGACTCTCCATCCACCTTATAGGTCAACTTATACTTGTTGATGGTAAACGTACCACTAACCGTTACATCCTTTGCTGGCATCGTTGCAGGAATCTCGCTCCAGCCAGAGAAGGTATACCCCTCCTTCGTTGGTGCAGCCTCAGCCGTGATAGCATCGCCAAAGTCATAGCTAACGGTCTTATAGACTGTTCCATCCACTTGATAGATTAACTTGTAGGCTCCCTTGGTGAAGGTACCTGACACCACAACATCCTGTGCAGGCATCGTTGCAGGAATAGAGCCCCAGCCTGAGAAGCTGTAACCTTCTTTGCCAGGCTCTGCCTCAGGCGTGATGCTTGCACCATATTCTATTTCATAAGATTTATACTCAACACCATCCAACATATAAGTCAGCTTATACTTATTGATGGTAAACGTACCAGTGACAGTCACATCATTCGCAGGCATCGTTGCTGGAATCTCGCTCCAACCAGAGAAGGTATAACCCTCCTTTGTTGGAGCAGCCTCCGCTGTTATGCTCGAACCATACTCTATTTCATAGTTCTTGTACTCTGCTCCGTCTACTTTATAAACCAGCTTATACTTATTGATGGTAAACGTACCTGTAACCGTTACATCTTTTGCAGGCATTGTCTCAGGAATCTCGCTCCAGCCTGAGAAGGTATAGCCTTCCTTTGTTGGCGCAGCCTCAGCCGTGATAGCATCGCCAAAGTCATAGCTCACGGTCTTATAGACTGTTCCATCCACTTGATAGGTCAACTTGTAGGCTCCCTTAGTAAACGAACCTGTGACTGTTACATCTTGCGCAGGCATCGTTGCAGGAATAGAACCCCAGCCAGAGAAGCTATAACCTTCTTTGCTAGGCTCTGCCTCAGGCGTGATGCTGGCACCATATTCTATTTCATAAGATTTATACTCAACACCATCCAACATATAAGTCAGCTTATACTTATTGATGGTAAACGTACCAGTGACAGTCACATCATTCGCAGGCATCGTTGCTGGAATCTCGCTCCAACCAGAGAACGCATAGCCTTCCTTCGTTGGTGCGGCTTCTGGGGTTATCTGTGCCCCTTCTTCATAATCAACAGTCTTATAATTTTCTCCATCAACCAAATAAATTAAATTGTATGAAGGACCCGTAATTTTCTTAAAATCTTTCCAATAATCTGCTGCTTCGTATACAGCCATACAACCTTGAGGAACGCATAGTGTTGCATTATTATATACCTCTTCAAAAACAGTATATCTGATTGAGCATGGAGTCGGCATAAGGCTTGTTATTTTTTTCAAACCGGAGTAAGAGAACGCATTGTCACCTATTGAAGTAACTTTAGCAGGAATCGTTATTTCTTCCAATGACGTACAATAATTAAAAGCACGCTCTCCAATAGATTTAACCGATGCAGGTATTGAGATATCCGTTAATGAAGAACAGTAAACAAATTGATAGGAGTCTATAAATGCCAAGTCGTCAGGAAGTATGACTGTCTTCAATTTGCTACATCCCCAGAACATTCCATGCATACTAGTGGCTTTGCCTGTTTTGAAGTTACTTAAATCAATACTTGTTAAACTATGACAACCCTGAAACATAGTAGACATTGTGGTAACTTCAGATGTATTCAGATTCTCTATACCTTGTATCTCTGTTAGTATTTCACAACCATCAAACCATGCTTGAGTTATTGTTGGTCGTGCGTCTGCAAAGGACGCATCAAATATAATCTTTGTAATCGTACTATTTTTATCTGTCCACTGTGCCAAAGAAGATGTATAATCTGAAGCATAAGGGATCTCATAAACTACTCCGCTTCTTGCGTTTCTATTATTATCATTATAGAACGTTAAAACTCCATTATTGAGTTCTGCATATGGTTCAACAGAGTTCTGATTTATTGGTAGTATTTGAGAGAAGTTTTTCCAGTTTTCCGCTTCTTTGTATGCAGCTATCGATTGTTCGGGAACGTAAAGGATAGGATTGACATTCGTATCTTCAAATACTGTTGAACTTATAGCACATGGAGTCTCCATAAGGCTTGTAACTCTTCTTAAATCAGTATAAGCAAATGCTAGTTCACCAATATAAGTAACTTTTGACGGAATTGTAATTTCTGTTAATTTACCATTAAGCTCAAATGCATGAGCCCCAATAGATATGATATCTTCTGGAAGATGAATACCATTTAAAGAAGAACAATTATAAAACATACCTTCGGGTATTTCAAATCTATTACCTTCGATAGCAACGTCTTTCAAATTAAAGCATCCCCAAAAAACTCCATCACCAATAGTTGTTATTGTGCTGGGAATTGTGAATGCTTTCAACTTCTCCATAAACTGAAAAGCTTGGTCACCTAGTGATTTAAGTGATTCTGGAAATACAATACCTTCTAATTCAGAAGAATAAAATGCACGAGGACAAATTGCTTCTGTTCCTATCGGGATGTTATAAATTCCATCTCGTTTGCATGGGAAAGCCACCAAATTCTTTTGATCTTTCGTAAAGAGAACACCATTAATTGAACAATAATACGGATTTTTATCATCGACATAAATATCTATAAGGTTTGGGCAATGCCCCCACACATATTTCCCTATTAAGGATACCGATGCAGGAATAGTAATAGAGTTAAATCCACATTTATAGAATGCCCCATCACTTATTCTTTCCAAACCTTCATGAAGAGAAACTTCATGCAAGGCAAAACATGCCTGAAAAGCGTTTTCTCCAATTTCTTTAACAGAAGCTGGAATATCTATTGATGTCATTGCCTTACAACCATAAAATCCTCCTTCCCTTATTGAGGTTACCGAAGAGGGTATTTTTATGGAAACTAAACTTGAGCAACTATAACCATCTTCAAACGCAGAACCGTTTACACGAGTTAGACCAAAAGAAGTAATGCCTGTAAAATACTGAGCTTCGTCGAACGTCTTTATATTAGAGCGTTCAAATACGTATCCGAAATCGGTTACAGCGGCAGCTTCGTCATAACTTATCTCGCCATCACCATCTGTATCCCAGTTTTCTACACATATGCGTTTTACTTCATCATCAGCAAAGTTAATGACATTTTCAGCCGCAGCAGGCTTGCCAATATAAAAAGACATAGAACCATCTTTTATAACTAATGTGATATAGCAGTCAGACGAATTCTCATTCCTAAACCACTTTTCTTCATATTGGCTCCTGTTTAAAGCATATAGTTGATAAATACCCGATGAAAGATTTGTCTCAATAGCCAGTGAGGCATCTATCGTTTTTTCCTGATTAGCATTAAACATCTCAGAGGTTCCAGTTTCTTTTAAAACCTTCACAAGTTCACCATTATAATAAAGTCCAATAGCATGGTCAAAGTTACAAGATGAACCTGTCATATTTTGAATTCCCCATCTAACAGGAACTGTAATATTTTCTCCTGCTTCAGATAGCTTAAAAGATGTATTACCTGTTAATGATACATTCCGAGATGTCAATCTTAATATTTTTCCATTTGGAACAGCTCCTATCAATGCACATTGTCCTTCGTTATAGCCTGCTGAAGATCCACCTATTCCCTGTTGCGCAGGATTAAGTGCTGAAAGCAGAAAAAAACTATCAGACAATCCGTCCCAGCCCCAATTTATGTGATAATAGCCACTACCATCATATCCATCGCACACAAATGCATGACCAGATGAGCTGTTGTAGCCGCCATAATATAACGGATTCCCTTTTCTCAATTCAGAATAAATCAGTTCGTCCCAATCTGCTTCCGTATAATTCTGACGCCATACGAGAGTAGAATTTTCGCTATAATCGAAATAATTTATCAAAGCAACAGGAATATCAGAGGGTATTGCACTTGAACCTGCGCCGGCTCTTGCATAATCCATATTAACAGATGCGCCACAGTATAACATCAGATTAGCGACAGCTTCTTTTTGAACGTCTGTTTCTAAACCATTATAACTATCGAGCATGTTATCCCAATCTATTATAGACCCTTCAGGTATAGCTCCAATGGTAATGGTTTCTTCCTCAAAACCAAACCAAATAGATTTAGTATTATAACCGGGAATTGTTGTGATTGTTTTGTTAGTTGACTTTGCCCGATGGTAATACATTATCTGTGCCATAGCAGTAGCTATACATCCCGTAAAGCATTTATTTCCTGTGCTGAAAAAGTCTGGACATTTCATATTATATGGATCATCTTGCCCCCATCTTGTAGATAACAAAGGACTTATTGCAGCCTTGGGAGATCTTTTTGAAGCACTCCTGTCTGTAACTCCAGATGCATCTAAAGCTTTTATCTGTTTAGAATAGTTTTCCAACCATCCTTTTAAGTTTGGTGGCAAATTATCAAGGTCAATATTTCCACTATTAGAATAGCCTAATATTTCTTCTGTACGCTCATCACCAGAAACTATCACGAAACCACCATTATTCTCTGCATTAAAAACATAATAGGGTTCGTTTTCCATTTGCTGAGCACGCCTTGCAGATTTAAGTTTAGTAGACTTGGTTATAGTTTTCCCACTCAGGAATTTCTGAGCTTTCAACAAAGCTTCTTCTTCACTGATTTGTTGAGCATTGCCTACTACGGCAAATAATATGCTCAATATAAAAATAACAGACTTCTTCATAACCTTCATTGTTTTATTGTAGTAAATAGGTCGTATTGTTTCTTTTACTCTCCACAGCACCTCGGAGACAATTCATATTTAGTTAATAGAATGCTGAAGCGTAGCACTGATATGTTTTGTTTTAGATAAACATAACGCTCCATCTATTTCCACAATGTCTTGGCATGCGATCAAATCGCTATTCGTTGGCAAATATAGAGAAAAATATGCAAACTTCCAAATATTTCTCCAAAATTATGACGTATAGCGATAAAATTAGCCCGTTTTACGTGATTAAGACATTCAAAACGGGAACACAGAAAGAACCGTCCCTGTCGTGTTTTTGTCCCGCGGGCTTTAAAAAAAGTCCGCACTATTCATCACGCGCTCGGCTTTGCCGCTTATATGAGCGAAGCGAGTCTTAAGAACAGCGCGGACTAAAACCAAAACATAAACTACAAAACTATAATAACTATTTTAGAATGACCTTCTTAGTCTTACCATCCCTTGTTCGAATAATGTTCACACCCTTGCGGACATTGTCGAGACGATTTCCCTGCATGTTGAAGATAAAGGCATTGCCTGCACCTGTTGTAATGGCATTGATGCCTGTAGATTCTTCGAAGCCGATAATCTTACCGAATCCGCTCCAAGGTGAGGTCGACTTATATGCCTCTTTCAGCTCATCCAAAACATACAACGTTCCCGTTTCAATTGACGTATTCTCGAAAGCGTCCGATGCTGTCTGAGGAACACTTTCTGCATAGCAGTTAACAACCAATGAAGCCTCATCACTTCGTGTGCGAACTCCAACGCAACTCATAACAGGCCTTAATTGTTAAATTATAAAGGTTAAAGTATTATGAGTAGAACAAAAATCAGTCGCGCATTGAAGCGCAGTATTTGCATCGAGTACATGCAAAGCGGCAAGTCACGGAAGGAAATTGCCTTGAAATACAACCTTCCGAGTACAAATTTACTGTCCAGTTGGATAAATTCCTGCCTAAGTCCTTTGGAAA
>JAEEGL013863863.1_pt1 | contig 11194 bp, 6 predicted proteins | sample 9134231 | NCBI WGS metagenome assembly JAEEGL01 (sample SAMN16246548, study PRJNA631951) | gut metagenome | biome: gut microbiome; feature: rumen; material: fiber-attached | host: Bos | place: Iran: Karaj | collected 2018-10
CTGAAGAAGCCGTTGCTCCTGCTGAAGAAGCCGTTGCTCCTGCTGAAGAAGCCGCTGCTCCCGCTGAAGAAGCCGTTGCTCCCGCTGAGGAAGCCGTTGCTCCCGCTGAGGAAGCCGCTATCTTAGAGGAAAAAGTGAAGGAAGTTCAGGCAGAGGCCGCCGCTGCTGCTGACGAAGTGCTGGCAGAAGCCAAGGCTGCGGGAACCGCTCCGGTTGAAGAAGCTGCCGCGGAAGAAAAAGCCGCTCCGAAACGTAAACCCCGCAAACGTTGATTAAAATCCACAAACCCGGGTCATTTTCAACTTTTGTTTTGAAAACCAAGGGCAATGATTGTAATGTCATTGCCCTTTTTCCATCAGTGTTTCCTTAATTCCCGCCGCCCGGATAAAAGGCAGTTCTCCATCCTGTTTGTTCTCCTGATCCTGTAAGAGGTGTTGCTTATGAACTCGACCGCATGGAAGTGTTTTTTGGGTTTTGCCCTGGGGTTTTCTCCCATGGCCGGTATCTACGTCTCCATACCCGTTCCAATGTCCATGGGACTTTCCTGGTTCCCCGCTTTTTTCTGGGGCGTACTCGGAACCTACATCATTCTCCCGATCGTCCATTTCTTTTATCATTTTCTGTTAAAAATTTCCTACATACGAATCTGGCATGACCGCCAGCTGGCCAGTATGTGGCACCGGCAGATCCTGAAATACGGTGGAATTATTGTCCTTCTGGCCGCGCCCTTCATTGGCTTCTGGTCCATCGGCATCATTATGAAAGCGCTGGCCTTTGATAAAATGCGTTATTTTGTTTATCCGGCCATCAGCGTCATTTTTTATGGCCTCGTAATTGCGTTTCTCGCCTATCACGGGCTGAATTACTTTAATATCACCTTAGACCCCGCTTTATAACAAAAAAACCTTTTTTTATATTTTTTATATTGCTATTTCATTCACTTGCGTGGTATTCTGTTCATGGATGGGCTTTCCCTGTCAGAAAAGCCTTTTCTGCCGTGTAAGAACCCTGTGTTGGCCGGCGTATAATGGAAAAGTGCTTTCTACCCGGTATGTACGCAGGTGCCGGGTACCGCAAAAAGTAAATCAAAGGAGGTTTCAAAATTGAAACACAAAAAATCGCTGTCCTGTCTGCTCTCCCTGCTATTTCTCATGAGCAGCATCCTGCCCCTGTCGGCCGCCAGCTTTGCCGATATTAACCAAGTTCCCTGGGCCGGGGCGGAAACTTACATTAACAAAGTCGCGGATGCCGGCCTGATGGTCGGGGATACCAACGCCTCCGGCACACGGGTTTTCCGTCCGAAGGATACGGTTACCTACTGTGAAACCGCTCAGCTTGTTTATACCCTGCTCTCCAGCTATTACGGCGCAACCGTAACGGCGGATGTGCAGAGCAAATACGCCTCCACCCTGCAGGCCTTTTCCATTCCGGCATGGGCGCAACCTGCCATTTCTTTCTGTCTGGATAAAGGCGCTCTCACCGCATCCGATCTGGCGATTTTTATGCAGAACTCCCAGCAGGGAGCCAGCGCCAACGCAACCCGCGAGAACGTGGCGCTCTATTTCGGCCGCGGACTTTCCGCCATTTCTGCTGCCAACAACAGTGCAGCCCTGACTTTTAACGATGCGGCTTCCATTTCCGCGGCATCTGTACCCTATATTGATATTCTGGTACGGGCGCAGGTTATCACCGGGGACAATCTGGGCAACTTTAATCCGAAAAACACCATCAACCGTTCTGAAATGGCCGTTATCGTTTCCAAAACCAACGACTATCTGACCTCCGCCAAAACCTCCGGCAACGGCGCTGCTTCCGCCACTACCGGCGTTATTACCGGCACCATTCAGGCCGTCAGCAATACCGGCGCCCAGAAGCAGCTGACCATTCGCACAACGGATAACAAGGATATGAAGCTTTCCGGTACGGATGCAACCCCCTGCCTGAAGAACGGTTCCTCCGTCAGCTTCTCCACCCTGAAAGCCGGTGACCGCGTAACCGTCAGCTATAAGGGCGAGGAAATCTCCAGCGTGATCCTGCTGGCCGCCAATACGAATACCGGCACCGGTACCACCACCAACACGGACGTAAAGGGCACAACGGTTTCCGGCACCTATGTCGGCATGAACAATTCCGTCATTAACATTGACGTGAACGGCCGTGCTTTTGCCTACAATCTGGCTAACGAGGTTATTTATGTGCTGGGCGGCTACAACGTCAACCTGAACAACATGATCTCCTCCGCAGAATACGGCGATAAAATCACCCTGACCCTAAACGACAACAACGAGATCATTAAAGCCTCTGTTACCATGCGCAGCACGAAGCCGGATGTAACCGGTTACTATAAAGATATCGGCTCCTCCTACATTACGCTGAAGAAATCCAAGGGTTCTTCTTCTACCACGAAATACTACTTTGCTTCCAACGATTACTCCAATGTGGATTTCTTCGTGGACGACAGCTCCACCTCCTACAGCAAATTCAAGGACAAGGTTTCTTCTAACGATGAAATCAGCCTGTTCTACGACGACAAGGAAAAGGTTATTGAAGTATGGTTGGATACTGATGAGGAAGATTATGACGAGGAAGGCTACTTCTCCAAGATGACGGACGAATACATCAGCATTTCCAGTTCCAAGAACGGCTCCGCCACCAAATATTATTTTGCAGATGAAGACGCCGATAATGTAGACTTCTATGTGAACAAGACCTCCAAATCCTTCTCCAAGTTTGATAACACGGTGGAATCCAAAGATAAAATCGGTCTGGTACTGAACAAAGATGATGAAGTCATTGAGGTTTACCTGATTGACGACGATGATGACGACGATGACGATGACTACGATAAGAAGGGCTATTTCTCCAAGCTCTCGGATGAATACATCAGTATTTCCAAGAGCAAATCCGGCTCTGCTACCAAGTATTACTTTGAGGATAATGATTCCGATAATGCGAAGTTCTATATTGACGGCTCATCCAAATCCTACACCAAGTTTGACAGCACCGTGGAAAGCGGCGACGAAATCGGCCTGGTGCTGAATAAGGACGACGAAGTAACCAAGGTCTACCTGCTCGACGACGATGATGATGACGACGATTACGATAAAGAGGGCTACTTCGCCGATATCGGCAACAAGTACATCAGCATCAAAAAGACTAAATCCGGCACCGGTACCAAGTATTATTTTGATGATGAGGATTCCTCCAATGTAAAATTCTACGTTGACGGAAGCTCCAAAACCTTCTCCAAGTTCAAAAGCACCGTGGAAGACGATGATTCCATCGGTCTGGTACTGAACAAGGATGATGAAGTGACCAAGGTTTACCTGCTTGACAGCAAGGACGACGATGACGAGGAACTGGACGGCTACTTCTCCAGTCTGGCCAGTGACGACAAGTCTTTGTACTATAAATCTACCAAGTCCGCCTCTCCGGTCCGGTACTATTTTAAGAGCGAGGATTCCTCCAAGGTCACCTTCTATATTGACAAAGAATCGGTTTCCTACAGCAAGTTTAAATACACCGCGCAGGAAAACGATGAACTTGTACTGGAATTAAACAGCAAGGATCAGATTACCAAGGCTTATCTGACGATGACTGACGACGATGACTACGATAAGGAAGGGTACTTCTACTCCCTGTCCACCACTTCCATTCGTATCCGCTCCACGAAGACCGGCTCTGCCACGAAGTATGACTTTGTGGACGAGGATTACGAAAACGTAAAATTCTATGTGGACGATTCCCCCAAGACTTATTCCAAGTTTAAGAGCACCGTGGAAGTCGGGGATAAGATCGGCATTACTTTAAACGACAAGGACGAAATCACGAGAGTATATCTCATCGATTAAAGCAGCAGGAATGAATCTTCCTGCTGATGAAAGAAGCTTCTCCTGTAAAGAAAAACCCCGCTGTAGCAATCACAGCGGGGTTTTTCCATTCGCTTCTTCTATTTACTTCCCGGTTCAGTCTGCATGCGCTGCGGTCTCAGCATCCTGTTTCCGGATGTAAATAACCATAATCACGATCTTTTCGCAGGAAGAAAAAGGCTGTCAGCCCCAGGGCCAAGGCCTCAGCCACCAGCGCCGAACACCATACGCCGTCCAGCCGGAAAAATACAGGCAGGACCAGTACCGAGGCGGTTTCAAACACCAGCGTCCGGCAGAAGGCAATCACGGCGGACACCACCCCGTTATTCAGCGCGGTGAAAAAAGCCGAGCCCCAGATGTTGACCCCCATGATAACGAAAATCAGGGAAAATATCCGAAAGCCCCGCAGCGTCATTGCCAGTAATTCCCGGTCATAACTGGCAAAAATCTTCACCAGCGGCACTGCCAGCACCTCTGCTGAAATGGTCAGTACCAACCCGGTAGCCGTCAACAGGATCAGGCTTTTCCGAAACAGATTATGCAGTTCCGGCCGGTTCTGCGCTCCGTAATGAAATCCCACCAGGGGCGCGCTGCCCATCGCATACCCAAAATAGATGGCTGCAAACAGAAAATTCACGTACATGATAATGCCATAGGCAGCCACGCCGTTTTCCCCTACCAGCCGCAGCAGCTGGAAGTTGTACAACATCCCCACAATGGACCCGGCCAGATTGGCCACCATTTCGGAGGAGCCATTCACACAGGCATGAACCAGTATCCGCCCATAGAACCGGGTTTTTCCCAATCGCAGAAGGCTGCTGTTCCGGTGGGAAAAGTAGAGCAACGGAATCCCCGCGCCCACCATCTGCCCGGCCACCGTCGCCAGCGCAGCGCCCTCCAGCCCCCAGTCCAGGGAGACAATAAAAACATAATCCAGAATCATATTGGTAACACCCGCCGCCAGCGAGATTCGGAAGCTTAACCCCGGTTTTTCCGCCATAATCATAAAGTTTTGCAAGACCGTCTGCAGGATGAAGAAAACCTCCGCTCCAAACAGAATCCGGCCATAGCGGATGGCATAGGCCAGCATCTCGCCCTCGGCCCCCAGCGCCAGCGCGATCCGCCGTGTAAAAGCCACACCCAGAAGGGAGAGCAGTAATCCCCCGGCGGTAATCACATACACCAGCATGGAAAAATACCGGTTGCCCAGCTCCTTCTTATCTTCCCCAAAGGTTTTGGAAACCACCGCACTGCCACCGGTTCCGATCATAAATCCCACCGTAGAAATCGCCATAATCACCGGCCACATCAGGTTCAGGGCCGCAAAGGGCGTTTTGCCCACAAAGTTGGAGACGAAAAAACCGTCCACCACGGTGTAGAGCGAAATAAAAATCATCATACAAACCGAAGGCAAAACGAACCGCAACAGCCGCTTATAGGTAAAGTGGTCCGATAGATGAATCTGCATGGTCAGGCACCTCCCGATTCTTTCGTATCAGAAAGGAACGCCGCTTTGTAGCGTTCCACCACCTGCTCCGTCAGCCGCAGCAGCACCGCGCTGTCCTCCGGATCTATCGCGGCATAAAGCGCATTTTCCTTTTGAATAAACGGTTCCACCTTCTCCCTGGCGAGGCCTGCCCCCGCTTCCGTCAAGAACAGCCGCAGCTCCCGGCCCTTTCCCGGCTCCAGGGTAATCAGTCCCTGTCCCTGCAGCTTTTTGACAGTGGAATTGATGGTCTGCCGGCTGGCGTACAGGCTCTCCGCAATATCCTTTTGCAGACACCCGCCGTCGGAAGAACACAGCGTATACAGCACCCAGAAGGCACTGTCCGAAAGTCCTGCCCGCAACGCTGCCGCGTGATAGATATCGTCCCATTCCTTATATAAACTGTTCATCCGGAGCAACTCCGGCCGCAGCGTAATCATCCGATTTTATCTCCTTTTTATAATCCGATTTCGGATTCACTGTTCAATGCAGACGTTATTATAATCCGAAATCGGATTCATGTCAACCCTTTTTTACGGTCAGCTGCAAACAGAAAAAACTCCAGCTTAAAAATTTATAATAAAAACTTTCCTATTTGAAAAAACTATGCTATACTGTTTTGTATACAAAAATCAGCTTTGATGGGAAGAGTAACCCGAAATGGTAGTTGCAGCGAGCCGCAGCCGGTGTGAGTGCGGTACGGATTTTCGGAGGAAGAACATCCCGGAGCCGCCACCCGAACGTGCAGCGCATCAGTAGGCCTGGCCGTGCCGGCGCGTTAAGCCGACGTAAAGTGGGCAGCAATGCCTATTTGGGTGGTACCGCGTGAGGTAGTAAAGGCCTTTCGTCCCAAGTCGGGGCGAAGGGTTTATTTTTTATGCTAAGGAAAGATTGATTTTTAGAAAGCAGGAGAGCCACTATGAAACGAACAGATTATTGCGGGCTGCTGCGCGAAAGCGACATGGGGCGCACTGTAACTGCCTGCGGCTGGGTTCTGAACAAACGGGACATGGGCGGAATCATTTTTATTGATTTGCGCGACCGGGAAGGAACCCTGCAGGTGGTCTTTCAGTCGCAGAACGTCTCCCCGGAGCAGTTTGCTCAGGCGGAGGGGCTGCGCAGTCAGACCGTTATTGCCGTTACCGGTCCGATCCGCCAGCGCGATGAGGAAACGTATAACCCCAATCTCGTGACCGGCACCATCGAACTGATGGCCCGGGAACTGGAAGTATTATCCGAGGCAGAACCACTGCCCTTCTCTTTGGAGGATCACGCCACCGTGCGCGAAGAGCTACGCTTAAAATACCGTTTTTTGGATCTGCGCCGGCCGGTTATGCTGCAAACCCTGCGTTTCCGGCATAAAGTGCAGAAGGTCATTGAAGACTTTTTGGACCGGGAGGGCTTTATTCAGGTAGAAACCCCCATGCTGACCAAATCCACCCCTGAAGGCGCCCGGGACTATCTGGTCCCCAGCCGTGTACATCCGGGGATGTTCTACGCCCTGCCCCAGTCGCCGCAGATTTTCAAGCAGCTTTTAATGGTGGGCGGCATCGATAAATACTACCAGATTGCCCGCTGCTTCCGGGATGAGGATCTTCGGGCCGACCGTCAGCCGGAATTCACCCAGGTGGATATGGAGCTGAGCTTTATTGAACAGGAAGACGTGCTGGTGCATTTGGAGAAGCTGTTCCGGGATGTCTTTAAAAATGTGTTAAATGTAGAATTTGAGAAGCCCTTCCGCCGTATGACCTGGCAGGAAGCCATGGACGTGTACGGCTCCGATAAACCGGATTTGAGATTTGATTTGCCCATTATCGATATTACAGAAATCGCTCGCGCCTGCGGCTTCAGCGTATTCCGCAAGGCCGCTGAGGCCGGCGGCGTGGTACGGGCCCTTTGTGTGAAGGGCGGCGCGGATTTCACCCGCAGCGATATTGAGATGCTGACGGAAAAAGCCTTTGGTTACGGCGCTCAGGGGATGGCCTGGATCATGATCCGGCCGGACGGCGAGATTTACTCCATCTTAACCAAATTCCTAAGCGAGGATGACGTTAAAGCCATCATCCGGAAAACCAAAGCCGAAGCCGGCGATTTCCTGCTGTTCTGCGCGGATAAGCTTCCGGTGGCGCGCCGCACGCTGGGCGGGCTGCGTCTGGACATAGCAGATCTGCGGGGGCTCCGCCGGGATGCTTACGAAATTCTATTCGTCACTGACTTCCCCGAATTTGAGTGGTCGGATGAAGAAAACCGCTGGATGGCCATGCACCATCCCTTCACCATGCCTTACCCGGAGGATCTTCCCTATCTGATCTCTGACCCGGGCCGCGTGCGGGCCCAGGCTTATGACGTGGTCTTAAACGGCGTGGAACTGGGCTCCGGCTCTATCCGCATCCACCGGCAGGACATCCAGAAGCAGATGTTCACCGCGTTGGGTTTCTCGGATGAACAGATTGAACAGCGCTTCGGCTTTATGGTCGGCGCTTTTAAATACGGCACACCGCCCCACGGTGGATTTGCTTTCGGGCTGGACCGGCTGGTCATGCTGATGGTGGGCGCGGAAAGCCTGCGGGAGGTTATCGCTTTCCCGAAGATTCGCGATGCCTCCTGCCCCATGACGGAAGCCCCCAACGTGGTGGATGCCGAGCAGCTGGAAGTGCTGCACCTGATGTCCTCCGACACACCAGACGCCGAACACACCGGTGCCGCGGCCCACGAAAAAAGCGTACCCAAAATTGATGTGGAAAAAGTGGCCTCGCTGGCTATGCTGAGCCTGCCGGAATCCGAAAAAGCCAAAATGGCAGAGGATATGAGCGCCATTATCGCTTTCGCGAACCAGCTGGAAGCGGTGGATGTAACCAACGTGCCGATTACGGCGCACATTGTCCCGTTGAAAAACGTCCTGCGGGAGGACGAGGTTATCCCCTCCTTCGACCGCGGGTTGATGTTGGAAAATGCCCGCACGAAAACCGAGGAATACATCACGGTTCCGCGGGTGGTTGAATCTTAAAGGGAGGAGAAAAAGTGAACGAGCTAGTAAATATGAGTGTCAGCGAGCTATCTCAGGCGCTGCACAGCGGCCGCCTTTCCTCCGTGGAAATCACCCGGGCCTATCTGGAACAGATTCGAGCGCAGGAGACGGAAATCGGCGCTTACCTGCTGGTAGACGAAGAAAAAGCCCTTGAGGAAGCCGCCGCAGCCGACGCCCGCCTAAAGCAGGGAGATGATTCCGTCCTGCTGGGTATTCCGATGGGCTTAAAGGACAATCTGTGCACAAAGGGGATGCGCACCACCTGCGCCTCCAAAATACTGGGGGATTTCATCCCGCCCTATACCGCCACGGCGGTGGAAAAGCTGCGGGAGGCCGGCGCGGTTACGCTGGGCAAGCTGAATATGGATGAATTTGCCATGGGCTCTTCTACCGAAAACAGTGCTTTTCAGGTCACTCATAACCCCCGCCGGACAGACTGCGTACCGGGAGGCAGCTCCGGCGGCTCCGCCGCGGCCGTAGCCGCGCTGGAAGCAGCCTTTACGCTGGGCTCTGATACCGGCGGTTCCATCCGCCAGCCGGCCTCCTTCTGCGGCGTGGTGGGAATGAAGCCTACCTATGGCGGCGTCTCCCGCTATGGACTGATCGCTTTTGCCTCCTCGCTGGATCAGATCGGCCCGGTAACCAAAACGGTACGGGATTCCGCGCTGATTATGAACGTCATCACCGGGCGCGATGCGAAGGACTCCACCTCCGTCGCCTACCCTTACACCGATTTTACCGTCGAACTGGAAGACGGCGTAAAGGGCATGAAGCTGGCTCTGCCGGAAGAATTTTTAGGCGAAGGCATCGCGGACGACGTCCGGGAAATGATCCGGAATGCCGCCGGCGTTTACCGTTCCCTGGGCGCTACGGTGGAAACCATTTCCCTGCCGGCTTTAAAAAACGCCCTGCCGGCTTACTATGTTATTTCTTCCGCCGAAGCCAGCTCCAATCTGGCCCGTTTCGACGGTATCCGCTACGGCTACCGGGCGGAAGATTACGAGGACATTTCCGATCTGTATAAAAACAGCCGCAGTCAGGGCTTTGGCGCGGAAGTTAAACGCCGCATCATGCTGGGAACCTTCGCCCTGAGCAGCGGCTATTACGATGCCTATTATAAAAAAGCGTTGCAGGTACGCACCTTAATCAGCCGCGCCTTCAGCGAAGCTTTCGCCCGGTATGACCTGATCCTGTCGCCGGTGGCCCCTACTGCGGCCTACCGCATCGGCGAAAAAATGGCCAACCCCACCGAAATGTACATGGGCGATATCTGCACCGTACCGGTCAACATCGCCGGTCTCCCCTCCCTCGCGCTGCCCTTTGAAGCCACCGCGGACGGACGCCCGCTGGGCTTTCAGCTGATCGGTCCGGCTTTCGGCGAAAAGACCATTTACCGCGCCGCGGCAGCCTTTGAAAAGGAGGAAGGAAAATGCTAAAGGATTACGAAATGGTCATGGGGCTGGAGGTTCATGTGGAACTCGGCACCCAAACCAAAATCTTCTGCGGCTGCTCCACCGAATTCGGCGCCGCACCCAACACCCATGTTTGTCCGGTCTGCATGGGCCTGCCCGGAACCCTCCCGGTTTTAAACCGTCAGGTGGTAGACTACGCCATTAAGGCCGGTATCGTCACCCACTGCGAGATCGCCTCCTTCTCCAAGCAGGATCGTAAAAACTATTTCTATCCGGATCTGCCCAAGGCCTACCAGATCTCCCAGTATGACCTGCCCCTGTGCGAGCATGGCTGGGTAGAGATTGAAACTGAAAACGGCCCCAAAAAAATCGGCATCACCCGAATCCATATCGAGGAAGACGCCGGCAAGCTGGTGCACGATCCCGAAAAAGGCACCATGATTGACAATAACCGCTGCGGCGTGCCCTTAATCGAAATCGTATCCGAACCGGATCTCCGCTCAGCGGCGGAGGTAGACGCCTACCTGAAGAAGCTCCGGGCCAACATCATGTATACCGGGGTTTCCTCCTGTAAAATGAACGAAGGGAAAATGCGCGCGGACGTGAACCTCTCGGTCCGCCCCAAGGGCAGCGACGTACTGGGCACCCGTACCGAAATGAAAAACCTGAACTCCTTCCAGTCCATTCAGCGGGCAATCGCCTACGAATTCAAACGTCAGGTAGAGGCCATAGAAGCCGGGGAGGAAATTGTGCAGGAAACCCGACGTTTTGACCAGAACACCGGCAAAACCTATTCTATGCGCCGCAAGGAAGACGCGAACGACTACCGGTATTTCCCGGATCCGGACTTAATGCCGATTGAGATCACCCCGGAGCATCTGGCCCGGTTAAAAAGCGAAATTCCGCCGCTGCCGGATGAACGCAAAGCCTACTACGTCAGCCAATACGGCCTGACGGCCCACGACAGCGAAAACCTGACCAATGAAAAATGGATTGCCGAGATGTTTGAGGAAGCCGCGAAAGAAACCGACTATCCGAAGCTGCTGGCGAATCTCATTACCACGGAAGTATTCCGCCTGCTTGAACCGGACAGCACCGGCATGCCCATCTCCGCCCACGATCTGGCTACCATCGCCCAGATGAGCGGCACCGGACGCATTAACGGCGGTACCGCAAAAAAGGTACTGGCCGGGATTTGGGAACAGGGCGGCGACCCGGAACAGATTGTGAAGGAACAGGGGCTGGAACAGATCAGCGATCCGGCGGTATTAACCAAGCTGGCGCAGGAAGTGCTGGACGAAAACGCCAAGATCGTAAATGACTTTAAGCATGGCAAAGCCGCGGCTTTCGGCGCCCTTATGGGCAAAATGATGGCCAAAACCCAGGGCAAGTGCAACCC
>JAEEGL014444157.1_pt1 | contig 11194 bp, 21 predicted proteins | sample 9134231 | NCBI WGS metagenome assembly JAEEGL01 (sample SAMN16246548, study PRJNA631951) | gut metagenome | biome: gut microbiome; feature: rumen; material: fiber-attached | host: Bos | place: Iran: Karaj | collected 2018-10
AGAAGCTGCTGGAGATACGGAAGAACAGACCACGGGGCAACGGACCTTATAGGGTGCTTGTGTATTGTACGGGCAATGTGGGCGTAGTAGGTGAATTTGAATGTGACTGCTTTTACTGCTTTGAAATGCCCTTGAAAGATTGTGTTGTGCTGCCGGAAGACAGCAAAAGCCCCTACACCATAAAGGGCGCAACAGGGCTTTCAATGGATGAAATGCAGCAGTACGCCGGGGAATCCGGGAAGCCCTTGTGGGGCTGGCATATCAGAAAGCCGCAGGAATATTTAATGCCGCTTTCGTTGCCGGAAGTGGAAGCAGGAAAGAACCGCCCGCCGCAGTCTTGGAGATATGCGAAGTTTTGAGGATGGCAGCGGGCGCATGAGGTAAAGAAGATGGAAAATGACCAGATACAACGTGAAAGAGTGCTTGAAAAGCTGGGAAAGATTAAAGCACTTGCAGAAAAGGGCATAGGCGGCGAAAAGGAAACCGCAATGCGGTTGTATGCGGAACTTTGCATAAAGTACGGAATCACGGAAGAAGAAACGGACTTTGAAGAAATAGAAACAAGGTTTTTCACGTATAAAACCGAACTTGAAGAAAAACTGCTTTGCCAGATTTTCTACAAAGTCACAGGTGATAACACCGCATACGGCTTCACGGGTCCTTATAAGCGCAGGAAGAAAAGGGGCGTTAAATGCACAAAGCTGGAAGCATTAGAAATTGAACTGCTTTTCAATTTTTACCGGGAACAGCTTAAAAAGGAATTAGGGATATTCGTGGGGGCGTTTATAAAGGCAAACAACCTTTACCCGGATGAAAACGCCCGCTGCTATGAAGAAAGCGAAGACCGGGAAATGTCGGAAGAAGAATGGGAAAGATATTTCCGAATGTTGAAGATGGCGGGGAACATTCACGCAGAAGCACCGCCACGGGCAATGATTGAAGAAAAGGAGGTTGAACAGGATGGAGCGCATTAAGAAATCAGAGCGGATGGAAGAAATAGCGCAGGAAGTCATAAAAGAGCATGAAGAAGATTTGCGCTGGATTGAGCAGGAAGAAATAAAGATTGCTTATGTGTATTCAGACCGGGAAAAGCGGCAGCAGGGGCGGCGTATTTTCGGGGAGTGCAAGAGAGCAAACCCTATGATAAAAGAGCTGGCGGGGTGCGACTTCATCATAACATTTTATGAACCGAACACGGAAAGATTTTCAGATAGACAGCTGCATATCCTCATGTACCACGAACTTCTTCACGCAACCTTGAAGAACGGGAACACGGCTATTGAACCGCATGACTATATTGTGGGGGATTTCAAAAAGGTTATTGACCAGTACGGCGCAGACTGGCAAGCCCCGGAAAAGGATGGTGAAGCGGAATGACGGCAAGGGAAGTTTTAGTGAATATAAAAGGCTTTGACCTATGGGAATTTTCAAATTACAAGCTATCACAGGATGAAGCAAAGGTTGTTATTGAAGCACTGGAAGAAAAAGCGCAGCGGGAAGATAAGTATTTCAGACCCAGCCGGAAAGAACAGGTGAAGCGTTGACGGATGAACGGTAATTTTGTGTTCGGGGGGGGGTACTTCCCTTAATAAGCTATACAACATTGACTGCATGAAGGGAATGAAGCAGATACCAGACAAATTCTTTCAGCTTGCCATTACAGACCCACCCTATGGAATAGGCATTGACGGACAGAAACAGCGGATTTGTAAGAATCCGAAACAGAGCCGCAAAGGACACGCAAAGAAAAACTGGGATAGCGCAGGAATCCCCAGCGCTGAATACTTCCGGGAACTTGAAAGAATATCCGTGAATCAGATTATATGGGGCGGCAACTACTTTGTGGAACACTTGCAGCAGGGGCATAAAGGCTGGATTGTCTGGGATAAGGGGCAGCACGGCTTGACAATGAGTGATTGCGAACTTGCCTATTCTTCTTTTGACTGCCCCACCCGGATAGTGACGATAAACAGGGCTGAACTTCTGAAAGACGGAACTTTTCACCCTACGCAAAAACCCGTGAAGCTATATGAATGGCTGATTGCGAATTATTCAAAAGAGGGTGACAGGATAATTGACACCCACGCCGGAAGCGGTGCAAGCTGCGTGGCTTGCCATAATGCAAGGCGTGAATGGCTGGCGTTTGAGATCGACCCGGACTATTTCACGAAAGCGGATGAACGCATAAGGCTTGAACAAGCGCAAATGACTATATTTGACTTTTTAGGGGGATAGCGGATGGAGGATTTCACGGAATTAGAAAGCAAGGTGCTTTTTGAATACTGCAAGGCAGCAGTAAACATCATGGGGGACGGCGAGGGGGTGCTATCAAGCGTATTGATTTCAAAATGCTTGAATGTCACTAAATACGCAGCCCGGAAAGCGATAAAAGCGTTGGTGGCAGCGGGATTTCTGAAAAGGGATTATATAGGCGGTCTTTCGGACTGGGATTGGCAAGTGCATTGTTACCACGGCTATTCAATCACAAAAGAAGCCCTTAAAACCCTTGAATACAGAAAAGCGAAGTACCGGGAAGCGAAGATTGACGCTGAAATCTGGGGTTGCGGGAATATGTATAGCTACTGGAAGACAATGGCTTAAAAGAAAGGGGTACGGTGTGAGAAACAATCTTATCTATGTATGCAGCCCTTACCGGGGCGAAGTGAAGCGAAACAAGGAATACGCAAGGGAATTGACAAGGCTGGCTATTGAAAGGGGTTTTTCCCCGGTCACGGTGCATTTATACATGACAGAAGCCCTTGACGATAGCAAGGAAGAAGAACGCAAGGCGGGGATGGAAGCCGGGAAAGACCTTTTGACGCAGTGCGGCTTCATTCTTCTGGGTGAACGCTACGGAATCAGCGAGGGCATGGACGCAGAATTGAAGTTTGCGAGTATCTGGGGAAAGACCATTTTAACGGAAAAAGGCGGCAAATTGTACTATATGCGGACGGATGATGAAGCAAAGTATAGTAACGGCTTGATTATCTCAAACGATAAAAAGAAGCCGTCAAAAGACAATATCCCCTTTATGAATAGTTGGGATGATAAGACGGAAGCCGAAAAGTTCAAAGAAGTGTTCCGGGCGCACGTACACAGGCGGGGGAGCGAAAATCTTCTTAACTGGCTGGAGGTAAACGGCTTTTTCAATGCCCCGGCTTCAACCATGTACCACGGGGCTTGTCAAGGCGGGCTTGTGGCGCATAGCAATAATGTATTGCGCCGCCTTATCCGGCTTGTGACAGATGAAGAACTGCGGACGGGAAAACAGTTTTCACTTGAAACGGTTGTGGTTGTGGCACTCTTACATGATGTATGCAAGATAGATGTTTACCAGCCGGATAAACAGAATCCGGGTAAGTATAAGTTTAATGACCCTTACCCGTTTGGGCATGGTGAAAAATCTGTGCTTTACGTGATGAAGCACATATATTTGACGGAAGAAGAAGCCCTTGCAATCCGCTGGCACATGGGACCCTATGACAAGGCGGCGCAGGGTGACACAAGGGATTTAAGCAAGGCTTTTGAAATAAACCGTCTGGCAGTGCTGCTTTACTGCGCTGATATGCTGGCGGCGTATCTTGATGAAAAGAGGTAAAAGGGATGGGGCTTGAATTTTACACGGCAAGTTTTCCGAAAGCAAGAAAGAAGCATGAATGTGATTTGTGCGGTAAAACCATAGAGCCGGGGGAACAGTATTCGTGCTTTACCGGGAAATATGACGGCAAAATATTCACTTCAAGAAACTGTATGACCTGCCACGCCATAATAAAGGCTTATTGCGCAGAATATGACGAAACAGAGTATGACGAAGACGAAATAAGGGAATGGCTTTCGGAAAAGTATTGTGAGGATTGCCCACACGGAATCAATGCGGCTGATGATTGCGCACACATTGAAACACACTGCAAGCATATCCGGGACCGTTTCAGCGTGGAGGGGGTAAACGGAAATGCGGATGGCTAACAGGAAGCGCAGCGAAGCAACGGAACAAATGCGGGTGATTAACTGGTCAAGGGCTTATTCTTCTGATTTCCCGGAACTGCGGCTTTTATTCCATATCCCGAACGGCGGCAGCAGGAACACGCTTGAAGCCCAAAACCTAAAAGCGCAGGGCGTGAAAGCAGGTGTGCCGGATTTATGCTTGCCAGTGCCGCAGGATGGCTTTCACGGGCTTTATATCGAAATGAAGTACGGGAAGAATAAAACGACAGAGAAACAGAAGTGGTGGCTTTCTGAATTAGTAGCGCAGGGGTATAAAACGGCGGTTTGCTATGGAGCGGATGAAGCTATGGACTGCATAGCGGATTATCTGCATATAGCAGAGAGGACGGGAAGAAAGCATGAAAAAGGTGGTGAATCGGTGTGATATATGCGGTAAGTCAATCCCGGAATATATAGGGATATGCCCGGACTGTATATCAAAATACGGGGCGGCAGATGATGAAAAGGAAGATACCGTGGGGGAATTAAGGGATATTGCCGGAATCCTATCTATTGAAGCAAATTCAGACGGCAATATAAAGATAGCAATGGAAAGCATATTAAGCATAGCTGACAGGTTGGAACGGAGGGCGCAGGATGGGAAAAGAACCAAAATATTTACCAAAAGTAGCATTAGCAAGGCTAAAGACAGCAACGGACTATGAAAAGGTAAGACAGGAATACAAGGGGCAGGGCATGACCGCAAAGGAAATGAAAGCAATGGTGCGGTGCATGAACGCTTTTGACGGGCTTCTGGTGTATGTATCAAAGTGGAATTGGGATAATCACGCCGTATGGCACTTATATAACTGGTCTGTAAATGATGATGAAACAGTTATGAAAGCGTTGTATGAAGCGGAACAATTCAACGAATTTGGCAGCGGGCTATATATAGATAACCCGCAGAAGTTTGAAGAAGACTGGAAAGCCCAGACCTATGACCCCGGCGCAGTATTTTCTTTCACAGATGAACAGGTGGAAGTTGCGGAAATAGTGCAGGAAGAAGTTGACAACATAGACAAAGAAGAAGTTGCAAGGGCTATAAGGAAATCGGAAAACGCAAGGCATGAACGCCGCAGACGGCAACGGGCGGCAAAGGGCGCAAGGTACAGAAAGAAGTATTTCTGAATCCTTATAAAGCGGCTGCAATTCCTTATGGTCAAGGATATATCACGGAAAATAAAGCAGGGCGGCGGCAGCACCGCCCGGAAAGGAGAAAAAGGAAAGATGGCTGAATTGAAGCTGAATGACTTTGTAAAGGAGGTTGGGGAAAACAACAAAAGCCACGGCTTCCGGGATGTGAACAGCAAGCCCACGGACTTTGTGGCACTGATTCATAGTGAAGTATCGGAGGTGCTGGAAGAATTTAGAACCGGACACGGGGCAACAGAAACATATTACCGGGAATCGGACGGGAAGCCGGAGGGCGTACCAGCGGAACTTGCAGACATAGTTATCAGATGTTTCGATATGGCTGATTATTACGGGATTGACCTTGAAGCGGCAGTGCAGGAAAAACACGCTTTCAACAAAACAAGACCGTATTTGCATGGGAAGAAGTTCTGATAAAGGGAGGATAAAGGGAAATGAAAAGAAAAGTCTTTCAGAGCAGCAGGAAGAACGGCAGCGGGCAGCAGTGCCAAAAGGTGAATAATGTGGCGGTTGCAGTCACGGCGGCAAGGCAGCGCATGAGAGAGGGGAAGAAACACGGGCGTATGTCCGGGGAACAGGAAGCGAAAGAAAGAGGATAAAGGCATGGTAAAAGCATTTTTTAAGGCGAAATGCCCGCTTGAAGTAGGTGATACGGTGGCGATTCTTCCGGGGCAGCCCGCAACGCTTTATTATCTGCCGGATGGGATAAGGCTTGATGATGAAACGGCAAAAACAGCGGAACTTCACAGGATAACGGAAATAGTAGCCCAGCATTATGTGAAAGCGCAGAAAGTAGTATTTGCCTATCAGTTAGACGGCGGGGAAGACCTTATTACCTATGATGTGAAAGTGCCGATTATGCAGGCGGCAAACGCCGTTGAAAATGGCGGCGGTGTTGTTCTTCCGTAAGTATAAATATTGCACAATTATACTTCCGTAAGTTTGTGTAGATTTACATATTGCTTTTATACTTCCGTAAGTATATAATGAAGACAGTTAAGGCAAGCACCGCAAAGGAGGTAAAAAGATATGACAATCATTAGAATAGCAAAGATATATAACGGACTTACGGAAGAAACGAAAACAAAGGGAATCTTCACAAGAAACGGAAAAGATTTTTACGGTCCGCTTTTTTGGGAAAAAGACGAAGACGAAGAAATAAAAGAAGTGCTTGCGGAAGTCAAAATGCTGGATGGCGAAAACGAAGAAGCGGAAATTACTTGTGTCATTGATGAATATATAGAACTTGCGAAGAAACACGGCGTAAAGGTCTATGAAGACACAGTAAAGACAATGAAGCACTGGCAGTTTATGAACGGGTTTTCAGATGTGATTTTCAGCCATTAAGTAGCAGCCGGAAGCCCCGGCAGAAATGCCGGGGCAATATGAAAGGAGGTAAAAGGCATGGCGTGGAGTGATTATATTAAAAGGCTGAAAGAAAAGTGGGTGGGTAAGAAAGTTTCTTATGAGGGCAAACAATACAATGTGGTTGATATAGATATGAACGGCGCATTACTGATAGATAGACCCCAGTATTATTGCGATAGTTACACGGCAGCAACAACGGCAATCGGGGAAGAACACATTGACAAGAATTAGAATAACCCGACTGGGAAACGGGGGCAGATTCAATACATCATACCAGATAGGAGGGCAAAGGGCATGAAAACAGTATCAATCATCAATCTAAAGGGCGGGGTGGCAAAGACCATTTCAAGCGTCAACATGGCGCATATCATGGCAGCAGTTCACGGCTTCAAGGTGCTGCTTATCGACAATGACAAGCAGGGAACGCCAGCAAGATTCTGAACCGCCACAGCTACAACGGCAAAGGAACAGCGGAAGTAATGACACAGCGGGGCATTGACCCCGCAGAAGTGATACAGAAGACCGATTTTGACGGGCTGGATATTATCACGGCAAACATGAACTTGCTGACGGCTAATCTTGAAGTAATGCTTGACCAGTCACGCCCGCAGCAGACCCGGTTCAAAAAGTTTTTAGAGGGTCTGCAATCCGAATATGATTACTGCATTATTGACAATGCGCCGGACATAAACATATCAACCATAAATGCGCTGGTAGCGTCAAATGATGTGCTTGTACCGATAACCATTGATGATTTTGCAATAGACGGGCTTTCAGAACTGAAAGAACAGATTGAAAATACAAGGGAGGATTTGAACCCGGCTTTAAGATTTTTAGGCTGCTTTGTGACGCAGTATGACCGCACAAATGAAGCTGACACGCAGGGGGAAGATTTTCTGAAAACGCTTGAATATCCTTTATTCAAAACACACATAAGGAAAACGCCGAAAATGAAGCCCAGCACGTTTGCACGGAAACCGATTCTTGATTATTCCAGCCGTTGCGGTGCTGCTTATGATTACAAGGCTTTTGTGGAAGAATACTTGAAGTTGTCCGAATCGGACACATTGAGAGGGGGCGCAGGATGAACAGGGCGCAGCGCAGGAAGAATGGGATAAAAGGGAAGCAGCCCACCTACAATTTGACCCGTGACGCACTGCGGGCGCAAGTGAGTATTGAAGCGGAAGACATATTGCGGGAAAAGGTAAGGGAAGCAAGGGAAGAAGCACGGCAGGAAATGAAAGACATTGCCTTTATGCTTATGCTGACAATACCGCTTGAAATACTTGTAAGGCATTACTGGGTAAAGAGTGCGCCAAAGCGTATGCCCGGATTCATTCAGAAAGTGCTTGACCTTTATTCAGATTATGAGAATGGGGAAGTAAGCCTTGAAGAACTGCGGGGGCATTTATGGGAATATGGCGGCATAAGGCTTGATTATAAAGAAACGGAGGATAAAGAGGATGGCGGCGAGTAATAAAAAATTCAATCTGACAGAATTATTAAATCAGCGGTCAAAAGAGATTGCACCGCAGGGGCAGCGGGAAACGGAAGAAGAAAAGACAGCAGCAGCCACAACAGCGGATATTTATGATTTGATACCGTCAACGGATAATTTCTATTCAACAGCAGATGTGCAGGATTTGAAGCAGTCAATAGAGCTTTTGGGCGTATTGCAGCCGCTTCTTGTTACGGATGAAGAAGACGGGAAACGGCGCATTATTGCAGGGCATAGGCGGCGGCTTGCGGTTATGCAGCTTGTGGATGAGGGAAAAGAACGCTTCCGCTATGTGCCTATTGTCACAAAGCCAAAAAAAGGCGAACTGCTTGACCGCCTTGCGCTTATCATGGCTAACCGATTCAGAGAAAAGACGGACTGGGAGAAAATGACAGAAGCCCTTGAAACGGAAAAGCTGGTGCTTGAACTGAAAGAGCAGATGGACATACCGGGGCGCACCCGTGATTTGCTTTCCGAAATCGTGAACGCTTCCCCGGCGCAGTTAGGACGGTACAAGGCTATATACAACAATCTTACCCCGGAAATCATGGCAGAATTTAAGGCGGGGAAAATCGGCGTTTCAACGGCTTATGAGGTAAGCGGGTTTGAAGAAGAAGCCCAGCAGGAAGCCTACAAGATTCTTCTGGAACGTGACACGCTGGCTTTGAAAGATGTTAAGGCTTTGAAAAGGCGGCAGGAGGAAACGGAAGCCCCACAGGACACGCCGCAATCCCCACAGACGGACGAAAACGGCGAAGATGAAGAAATACACGCCGAAAAGGAAGAAAGCACGGCAGCGGGCGCAGAAGAAGCCACAGGGGAATATATAGACCCGCAGCCGGAAGAAATGACTTCACTTTGCTATTCATGCACAAATTATGAAACGTGCCACGATAAGAAAGCCACGGTCAAGAACTGCAACGCCTACAATGACCGCCGGGAAGCCTACAAGACGGATGAACAGCGGTACAACGAAGAACAGGCAGCCATTGACCGGGAAACACGCCGGAAGCTGCGGGAGCGTGAACAGGAAGAAAAGATGGCGGCGGGTCCGGCTGAAAAGCAGCACGAAGAAATCCGGCTGGCAAAAAGCAGACTTGAAGAAATCATAAGCGGCGCATTGACTTTCTTACTGCTTAAAAAAGACGGTTACAAGGTCGGTGAAGAACTGACACTGCCGGAATATGCAGACGGCAAAAAGACGGGCAGGGATGTTGAAATAATGATTTCCTATGTCTGGGAAGACTGGACGGGGCTTGATGATGATTACTGCATTATAGGCTTCAATCTTGTGGGATATAGCCCGCTTGAAGAAATGGCGGCGGCACATGGATAAAGAAAAGGTCTGCAATACTTGTGAATTGATAAAAGAAATAAAGAAGTATGATGAAAACTGCAAAGAAGAACCTTTTGCAACTGTGATTCTGAAAGCTGCGGTTGTATCTGAAATATGGAAAAAAGGGGCGTTTTCGGGACGGGCAAATTACAGGGCAAAGGAAATGAAATACTGCCCGGAATGCGGGCGCAAATTAAAGAGGTCTGAAACACGGTGGAAGATATAGAGGTGGAGCGGATGAAAAGGGAAGAAATACTTGACACGGCTAAAGGAATAGTGACAGGCAACCGCCAGCAGGATTACGGGAAGCCGGAAAACAACTTTGAAATAATAGCGCAGTTTTGGAGTGTCTACAAGGGCGTTATCTTCACGGCGCATGATGTGGCTATGATGATGGCATTGTTAAAGGCTGCAAGGATAAAGAACGGCGGCGGCAGCGGTGACAGTTACGTGGATTTATGCGGATATGCAAGCATAGCGGCAGAAATAAAAGGCGAAGAAAAGAAAGAAGAATAGTCAAAGGAGGATTGCAGAATGGGAACAGGGGGCATGGATAAAGGAAAAGTCATTGAACTTCTGGAATACTACAAGGAAATTGATGGGGATATAGGTATATACCGCCGCATTGTGTCCGAGTATGAAGACAGGTTTTACAACACCATAGGCGCAATGGCGAGTGATGGTATGCCAAAGGGAAAGAACCATATAACACGCCCGGTTGAAAACGCTGCAATCCACATTCCGGACAACGTGCGGGGTGACATAGCGGATTACGAAAGAAAGATACACACATTGCAGATTCTTAAAAGCCAGATATTGCAGGAAGTATCACGGCTGCGGCTGAAAGAGAAGACAATCATATTTGACTTTTACATCCATGGTCTGAAATGGGAACAGGTAGCGGAACGGGCGCACTATTCAGATAGGCAGTGCAAGAACATACGTGACGCAGCGGTTGAAAAGCTGGCGGTAAGGTTTGAGAATAACCAGAATATCAAGGGATTCAGCAAGTAAGATTTCCTTTTATTGCATGGTTGTGTTTGTTATGATTCAGTGGAGGGAATGCGTTTGAAGTGTGCTATTCACAGGGGTTGTGGCAGGATAACAGGCGAAATTATAAAACCCCATATTTTTTATACTTCCGTAAGGAAAGGGAACTGGAAAGAATGAAAACGAACGAAAGGGGGTGAGGGAATGGCAAGACCAAAGAACCCGGAGCGGGAACAGTCCAAACAAAGATACATAGAAGCGGGGGGCGAGATAAGCACGGCAGAACTGGCAGAACTGGCAGGGGTAACACCGGGCAGGATAAGGAAGTGGAAATGTGAAGACAAATGGGAAGAAGCCCTAAAGAACCAGCCCAAAAAAAGGGGCGGTCAACCGGGCAACAGAAATGCGGCAGGGAAAACCCCGGCGAAGAACGGCAACAAGAACGCCGTCACGCATGGGGCTTTTGCTGCGGCTGGGTATGAAGACATTGACCCGGACAAGGCTAAAGAGATACAAAGCATGGAGAAAGCGGAAGCCCTGCCACGTATGCTTGAAGAACTGCAAGCGTTGTACGTGCGCAAGGCATATCTTGAAAAGCTGCTTGAAAAGTACGAAGCCCCGGACGCAGAGGGATTCTATACAGATAAGATTGTCCACATGATAGTTCCGAAATCAACGGAAGAATTGACCGCCGAAAAAGATACGAGCATAAATACTGGGACAACTTTTGACCCAGAAAAATTGGGTGATGAAACTTTCAAAACAGCTATGAAGTCTATCATTAAATCTTCACCCTTTGACCGGGCTATGAAGATAGAAGCAGAACTTAACAAGCTGCATGGGCGTATTATCAAGCAGCTTGACAG
>JAEEGL015298966.1_pt1 | contig 11194 bp, 10 predicted proteins | sample 9134231 | NCBI WGS metagenome assembly JAEEGL01 (sample SAMN16246548, study PRJNA631951) | gut metagenome | biome: gut microbiome; feature: rumen; material: fiber-attached | host: Bos | place: Iran: Karaj | collected 2018-10
ACGAGGTTTGTTGTTAGAGTTCTTGCGGCAGTTCGGGCAGTTTGTAGACTTCGCGGTCAAACGGCTTGATGAGTCGGGCGGCATCCTCGTTGGCGTCCACGGGCTCGGTGTATGTGCGGTCGAAGGTGGGGTGTCCGTCCACGATGTTGAACTTGTCCTCGATGATGGTGCGGACCTTGGCCGTGGCGGGGATGTTGGTGAACTTCATGTTCTCGCCGTCCCACTTGAGCCACTGGTTGAGGCTCTGCAGGCGTACGGCGGCCACACCCATCACGATCATTTCGTTCAGAGGTCCGGCTTCGCTGAAGTCGGAGGCTGACTTCACGCGGGTAGCAGGGCTTTCCTTGCAGGCGCGGATCCAGTCTTGCTGGTGGTTGTCGTCCTTGACGATGCGGCAGCGTTCGGGAACCTGCGGGTTGCGGCCGGAAACGAGGAACGGGTTGTAGCCGTAGGTGCCGACAACCATGGTGTCTTTTGTGCCGTAGAATACGGTGACGCCGTTGGGGTCGAACTTTTTGCCTTCAGGCATGTCGAGGGGCAGGTTGGGCATCAAGCCGCCGTCGTACCAGTTGAGCTCCAATGGGGGCATGGCCAGGTTAGGCAGGTTAGGACGTGCCGGGAAGCGGTAGGTAATCTTCTGGGCCGATGGGCAAGCGTCGGTCATGAGCATGGTTGAGCTGCCGATGACTTCGCTGGGGTAGCCCAGGTTGAGGCCCTTGAAGGCCACTTGCAGGATGTGGTTGGCCATGTCGCCGAGGGCACCGCTACCGAAGTCCCACCAGCCGCGGAAATTCCACGGGGTGTAGATGGAGTGGTAGGGACGGAACTTGGCCGGGCCGATGAAGGCGTCCCAGTTCATGGTGTCGGGCACTGGCTGCGGCTCTTTGGGAGCGGCGATGCCTTGCGGCCAGATGGGGCGGTTGGTAAAGGAGTCGATGCGGGTCACTTCGCCGATTTCGCCGTTCAACAGCCAGTTGAGGGCCTTGCGGGTGCCGGCAGAGGAGGCGCCCTGGTTACCCATCTGGGTGGCTACCTGGTATTTCTCGGCCAGCTTGGCCAGCAGGCGTGATTCATATACATAGAGGGTCATGGGTTTCTCGACGTAGGCGTGCTTGCCGGCCATCATGGCTTCGGCGGCGATGATGGCGTGGGTGTGGTCGGCTGTGGCCACCATGACGGCGTCGGCTTCCTTGAGCATTTCGTCGTAGAGTTTGCGGTAGTCGTTATACTTCTTGGCGTTGGGGTAGCGGTCGAACACGTGCTTGGCATATTTCCAGTCCACGTCGCACAGGCCGATGATGTTCTCGGTTTCCATGGCGCGCAGGTCGCTGGCACCGCGGCCGCCGATGCCGATGCCGAGGATGTTGAGTTTGTCACTGGGAGCCTTGTGACCATACTTCTTGCCCAATACCGTGTTGGGCACGATGGACGCTGCAAGCGTCATTCCGGCAATGGCGGAACCGCTGCGCTTCAGAAATTCTCTTCTTGAAATGTCTGACATAATTGTATTAATTATAATGTTAAACTTAGAATTTGAGTCTTTTCGTGGAGTGTGCGTATTGCACACTCATGTTGCAAATGTATAAAAAAAATGTCATCGGCAGCGGCCATAATGCAAAAAAAAATGAGGTTTCGAGAGCGATAACCTCATTTTTTTCGTTGTGCCTCCGATTTTCCGCCATTTTTTCACTTTTCGCCGATTTGTCTTGTCACTTTTTCAAAATAGACACTGCGCCGGTCGGGCCGGTTGCGGGCGTTGCACAGGGCAAAGCACAGTGGCACGCCCTCGCGGTCGCCCAGATGACGCAGCTGGCATTTGCTGCACGGACTCTTGCTCCACGGCCCTGCCATGGCCCGGCATACGGCGGTGGTGCCGTCGGGCAGGGCGGCGGTGGTGCCGGGGCTGAGGAGTTGCAGACGGTTGACGGGAAGGTTGGCTGCGGGAGTGGCTCCCGGTTGACTGATGTTTGTTTTCATGGTTGTTTGGTTTTTATGTTAGTACGCTGCAAAATTATCTCTCCGGAGCGACAAAGGGCGTCACATGGCCTGTCAGGAGTGTTAAAAAAGGCGTGAAGTCGGAACGAAAACGGTGTTGGCCGTGACGAAAACGGCGTTGGTTTTTTCTAAGTCCGTTTTCGTTTCTCCGGAGGGAATGTAGATGCAAAGGCGGCGCCTCGACATGTCGAGACGCCGCCTTGTTTTTCCGGGACGTGACCTCTGAGGCCCGTGGGGCGTTGGGTCAGGGCAGCAGTTCGGCCACCTTTTGGGCCAGTTTCTCGCCGCGCAGGTTGCGGGCCACGATGGTGCCGTCTTCTGCTATGAGCACGGTGGCGGGAATGGCGTTGACACCGTAGAGATTGGCTGCGGCGCACTTCCAGCCTTGCAGGTCGCTCATCTGGGGCCACGTGATGCCCAGGTCGCCGATGGCCTTCTGCCAGGCGTCGGCCTTGTTGTCGAGGCTGACGCCGACGATTTCGAGGCCTTTCTTCCGGTAGGTTTTATAGAGCTGCACCACTTCGGGCATGTCGGCGCGGCAGGGTCCGCACCAGCTGGCCCAGAAGTCGATGAGAACGAGTTTGTGCTTGCCCACGTAGTCTGACAGTTTGGCGGGTTTGCCGGCGGGGGTGGCGAGTTCAAAGTCCTTGTAAGGTTTGCCGGGCATAGTGGGCCCTTGGCGCTCCACCTGGTCGGCGATGCGCTTGATGCGGGCATCGTTTTTGCTGCTGGCGGGCAGGAGGTCGAGTACGCGCTTGAGCTCGTCGGCCTGCATGTTATAGTACACCTGCGGCAAGAGGAACGCGGCGAAGTGGGTGTCGGGGTGGCGGAGCACGTGCTGGCGCATGATGGAGTCTTGCACTTCTTGCAGGGCCATGTACTCTTTCTGGAGTTTCTTCTTGGTGGCCTCGTCAGAGGTGGCCTCGTATTTCTCGGCAATCTCGTGGAGGGCGACGGCATAGGGATGGCACTCTTGGCTCATGGCCGCGAGGGCATCGTTCGACGGGGTGCCGCCTACCGTGATTTTTTCGGTGGCACCGGCATTGCACGTCACTTTGACCGTGCCGCCTTCGAGGAATATGAGGTTGGACTCCTCGCTGCCGACGGCTACGACGGCGGCGAAGCGGCCCGGCTCGGCGCTGATTTCCTTGAATTCAAACCGGCCGTCGGCCAGTTTGACAGAGTCGAGCAGGGTGTTGTCGCGCTGGTTGGGCTCAAAGAGAAAGAGTTTCACCAGGGTGCCTTCGGCAAAGCCCGTGGCAGTGCCGCTGACGGTGGTGGTCACACGCTGGGCCTGGGCGCCGAGCATGGCGAGCGCCAACAGGAGAGTAAGGCTAATCTGTTTCATTGGTTTGGGATATGAGGGTTTTCAACTTTTCTTCCAAAGCGTTGCGGCGCAGACCGCGGGCGGCAATGCGTCCTTGGGCGTCGAAGAGGATGATGTAGGGCAGGTCGCTCAGGTTATACGCGTTCATCACGTGCTGCTGCTGTCCTTCGGCTACCTTGAATTGTGGCCAGTCGGGATTGGTGCGCCGCAGGCTCTTGTTGATGATGGCCGTGTCGGCGTCGAGACAGAGGCTGGCAAACTGCACGCCGCGCTGGCCGTAGTTGCGCTTGAGCCGCTTGAGGGGTATCACCTCGCTGCTGCTGGCGGGGATGCTGCCGCTCCACAGGTAGAGCAACAGAGGCTGTCCCTGGCCTGCTGTCTGCGAGAGTTTCATGGCCTCATCCTCGAGGGTGAGCATGTCGAGGTCAACGAGCATATGGCCGGGCTGTGTCTTGACGGCGTTGTCATAGTATTTCTGCACAGTTTTTATGAGGGCGAGGCTCTTGTATTTCTTCATGCGGTTGAGGATGACCTTGAGATCGTCGATGGGGAATTGCCGGTAGTATTCGCTGAGCAGGAAGATGCCGACCATGTTGTCCGTGTTGCGGCGTGTGAACTCGCAGGCATATTCGGTGTAGCGCTGTTTGAGCGAGTCTCCGCGCAGCCGGGCGGCGTTTTTCTGGTCAGGGGTGGACGAAGAGGAGCCCATGAGGGTGTATTGCTCCACCATCTGGGATACGATGAGGTTGGAGGTGTCCTTATAGTGGACGTAGATGTTGTTGTGGCGCGTGCCGGTGATGTGGTCGGCGCGTTTGCCGCCGGTGAGGCTGGCCCTGATGGTGCCGGGCTCCAGGAAGAAGTCGGCGTTGACGGTGTTGTAACCCATGCCGGTGACTAGAAAGCGGCTTAGGGGCACGGGCGGGGTCTTGCCCTTGAAGGTGAAGGCCCCGTTGCGCACGGTGGCTGAGTCAACGCGCTTCTGGCGGTGGTTTTCTATCGTGGCGAGATAGACCTTCTGGCCGTCCTTGATGTTGATGGCTTTGCCCAGGATGGTGTAGGGCTGTGGCTTCATGGCGTTTTGCATGGCCGCGGCGGCCTTGGTCTTGGCTACGGGCTTCGCGTTAGTCTTGGCTGCTGTGCCTTTCTTTTGGACCTGGGCTGCGGGTTTCCCTGCGGGTCTTGCCTTGGCGGTGTGGTTTGACTGGGCCGTGGCTGCCGTCATGACTAATGTCAGGAGCATGAGAGATAGTGCCTTTTTCATTTTCCGGAAAAATAAAAACTCCTCGCGTTGCCGGTAGTCTCCGACCTCGCAAGGAGTTATCGTTTATTGTTTCAAATAAGTTTGCTTATTCTTCGGCTACCACTTCGAACGGTATCTCAACGGATACCTCTTTGTGGAGCTTGACGGTGGCGGTGTAGGAGCCTACCTGCTTGACATCCTGAACGAGGATGAGCTTGCGGTCCACTTCAAAGCCCTTTTCCTGCAGCTTTTCGGCAATCTGCAGATTGTTTACGGAGCCGTAGATGGTTCCCGTGGTGCCCACCTTCATGGGGATGACGAGGCCTTCCACTTGGGCGAGCTTGTCGGCCAGGGCCTGGGCTTCGTTCTTAATCTTCTCCAGTTTGTGGGCGCGCTGCTTCAGCTCTTCGGCGAGCATCTTCTTGGCGCTTTCGCTGGCGATGACGGCCATGCGCTTGGGGATAAGGTAGTTGCGGCCATAGCCGTCCTTCACGGTTACGATGTCATTCTTGTAACCCAATCCTATGATGTCTTCTTTCAGAATTAATTCCATGACTTTTCCTCCATGTCTTTAGGGTTATTTCATCAAGTCTGTCACGAAGGGCAGCAGGGCGAGGTGACGGGCACGCTTCACGGCCTGGGCCACGCGGCGCTGGTACTTCAGCGAGGTGCCGGTGATGCGGCGCGGCAGGATTTTGCCTTGTTCGTTGAGGAACTTCTTGAGGAATTCGGGATCTTTGTAGTCGATGTACTTGATGCCGCTCTTCTTGAAACGGCAGTACTTTTTCTTCTTCAGGTCAATCGACGGCGCGGTCAGATATCTGATTTCTGAATTTCTTTCTTCTGCCATGGTTTAGTCCTCCTTGTTTGCTTTAAGTGATTGGCGTTTGGCTGCGTAGGCGGCAGCATACTTCTCCATCTTCACCGTGAGGTAGCGCAGCACGCGCTCGTCGCGGCGGAAGGCAGTTTCGAGTTTCTTGATAAGTGTGGGCTGGGCCTTGTAGCCAAATTCAACGTAGAAGCCGCTCGACTTCTTGTCAATGGCGTATGCCAGCTTGCGCATGCCCCAGTTCTCTTCGTAGAGAATCTCGGCACCGTCAGAAGTCAAGATGTCCTTGAACTTCTCAACCGCTTCCTTCATCTGATCTTCAGACAAAACGGGAGTTAAAATGAAAACGGTTTCGTACTGATTCATACTTTGTTTTTAGTTGATTTGTTAGTAAATTGATATTTTAGCGGGTGCAAAATTACAATTCTTTTCTGATATGGCCAAACTTATGCCTGAACTTTTTCTTTCAGTTCCTTAGATTCTTTATCTTCCCGGGCCCCGGCCGGTGAGGCGCTCACGATGGAATTTGTAAAGTTTTTTTAGAGAAAATCCGTCGGTTTCGTAACCCGTTGATTTTCATCGGGCCTCGAATGTGCCGAAACAGAAGCGGCGTTTCAAAATTTCGAAACGCCGCTTCTGCGCGACGAAGTCCCATTTGTGAACACCGAAACGGGACCTCCATCCGTGGTTTGTCAAGATTATTTGGAAAATGTTCGGGTCAGTAGATGAGGTTGAGCCCCTCGTAGCGCTCGCCGCTTTGTCCGGTAGCCTGGTCCATGCGGAGCAGGAGGAAGGTGGAGCAGACGTTGCAGTTGGCCCACATCTCGGAGGTGGCGTTGACGTTGCGCCGGTAACCCCAGATGGTGGGGATGAGGCCGGTGCAGGCGTCTTGCATGTTGACGACGGTGGCGGTGAGGGCCATGGCTTTGGCGAGGGCCAGGCGGTTGCCTGTGCGTTGGTAGAGCGACAGGAAGGCGCCGGCCACGTTGGCGGCGCTGGCATCGACCGACATCTGGTATTTGTATTGTTCGAACACGCAGGGCGTGGGATGGGGCCGTATGCCGTCGCGCCAGGGGCGTATGTCCCAATGGGTGAACTGGTCTTCGCTGAGGCGGAGCAGGTCGTCGGCATCGCGCAGCTGGCCGGCTGTGGAGCCGGGTTGGTCGTAGATGTAGGCGGCATAGGGCGCGGCGGTGCAGTTGGTCAGGTTTTCGTAGGGTTGCAGGCCGAGGACGGAGCAGTCTTCAAACTGGCCCGTCATGTCGAAACGGCGTATGGCTACGTCGTGCATCCACTGCTGGCCGCGCTGCCGGGCCGCCTCGTAGCGGCTCTGCCCGAACTCCCGGTGCAGGCGCAGCCAGTAGCGCAGCAGGGGATGGAGCATGGCGCAGGCCGAATTGACCGGTTCGCCGGTGGTGAGGTCGAGCTTGATGGGCAGGCTGCCGTCGGGCCGCTGCAGGCGCACGTAGGTGTCGGCGATGCCGAGGGCCCAGTCGAGATACCACCGGTCGCGCGTCACGCTGTAGAGGTCGAGCAGGCCCTGCCCCACGGCGACGGCTTCCATGCACATGGTCTTGTTCTGGTTTTCCTGTCGTGCCGAGGCGATGAGCCCTTTATAATAGGTGGGAGGGAAGTAGGCCAATGGCGAGCCTTCGGGCTGGCTGATGCTGCGCAGAAACTCGGCGGCGTGGCGTCCCACCAGCAGAGCCTCGTCGCGCAATTCGGGGAAGAAGCGGGCCACGAGGGCTTCGTTGCGCAGGGTGGCACCGATGATTTTGCAGGCATAGGTATGGTGGGCGTAACTCATGTCGGGCTCCGGATGGTCTTTCCACCGGTTGATGGCCTTCAGGCCGTGGATGTAGCGCATGGCCATGAGGGCGGCTTCACGGTAGGGACGGGCTGGCGTGGCGTAGGGGCCGCTGAAGGGGTAGTCGCGTTGGAACTGGCGGCGGCCCACGGTGTCGGTCGTCGCCCGGCCGCTTCTGTCGATGGTCATGACGGAGAGCGTGACGTCGGTGCCGGCGGGAATGTCGTTCCAAACGGGACTGAGACTGGCACGGGGACTGTCGGCCCGCATCTGCCAGCGGTGGCCCTGTCTGTCGGCCAGCACGAACAGGTAGCCCCGGGCTCCGGGCCGTTCGGGAAAGTGGAAGGCAGGAGCGTAGAGGAACTTTTTGGCAAAGGTGTTCCATGCCACGTCGGTGCGCAGGGGACGGAGGTATTCTTTCCGGGCCTCTGAGTTGAGCTGCTTGTAGTTCAGCTTGGGGACGGCCGCACTGGCGGTGATGCTGAGGGCGATGGAGAAGATGATAATGTTTTGTCTCATAGGGAAGCTGTTTGGTTATATAATTGTCCTTGCCAGGCTTGTCCTTCGGTGAGGCGCCGTCGCAACAGACTGACAAAAACATGGTTTTTCATGCCCCAGCGGGGCGCAATGAGCAAGTCGTCGGGTGACTGTGAGGTGAAACGTTCCAGAGTGATGTCGGGGCGCAGGTGACGGAGAAAGTCTATGAGCACGTCGGCGTAGTCCTCGGGCCGCTCGAAGAGCGGGTAGTGGTCGGGATGAAGGGCGTAGTCGCCGGCCATGGGCGTGTCCTTGACTATCTGCAGCTGGTGGAGTTTCAAGATGTCAATGGGCAGGGCGGAGAGCCGTGTGGCTTCGGCCGTCATCTGTTCGCGTGTTTGTCCCGGCAAGCCCAGAATGAGGTGTGCGGCGGTGCAGATGCCGCGTTCTGCCGTGCGGCAGACGGCATCGGCGGCCTGGGCGAAGGTGTGGCCGCGGTGGAGCGACTGGAGCAGGCGGTCGTCGGTGGTCTCGATGCCGTATTCCATGATAACGAAGGCGGGGAGGGAGGCCAGATAGTCAAGCACGTCATTTCCGGCACAGTCGGGACGGGTGCCGATGACGAGCCCCACAATGCCTTCTACGGCGAGGGCTTCTTCGAAGCGCTGCCGCAGCAGCGGGAGCGGAGCATGGGTGTTGGTGTGCGATTGGAAGTAGGCCAGGTAGCGCATGTCGGGGTATTTGCGCCCGAAGAAGGCCTTGCCCAGTTGAAGCTGGCGGGTCACACTGTCGCAGGGCGAGCAGTAGGGAGGGGTGAAGGTGGCGTTGTTGCAGTAGGTGCACCCGCCGCGGCCGATTGTGCCGTCGCGGTTGGGGCATCCGAAACCGCCGTCAACCGACAGTTTCTGCACTTTGCCGTCGAAGCGGGCTGCCAGAAATGAGGCGTAGTCGCGAAACGGCAGATGGCTTTTTCCGGTACTGTTCACTATGGATCAGGATACAGTCTTATTCTTTCTTGTTTTTATTTTTCCCGCTGCGGCACTTGTGCCAGCCGCCGCTCGATGAAGGCGCGCACGTCTTTCCAATGATAGAACGGGGCGCAGTCGGAGGCAATGGGCAACGTTTTCTCCACTTCGTTGAGCATGAATTGCACGAGCACGTCGTCGCTGCCGGGCTTGCGGAAGAAGATGAGCTGGATGTTGGCGCCCATGGGAGTGACGCGGAAATCGGTGTAGTAGCTGGGCATGTCGCGCAGGTGGGCCGGGTCGGGGAACTGGCGCACCCCGTCGAAGCCGAAGAGGTAGGCCAGGGGCACCACGTATGTGTCGTGGCCGAAGCGGAGGGTAGCGTTGCTATGGTCTTGTTTCAGTCCCTTGTCGGCCGCTTCCATGATGTGGCGCAGCAGGTTGTGAACGTTCAGGTAGCGCGGTTTGGTGCCGTCCATGAAACCGTGGCCCACGGACCAGCCGTAGTTGCCTTCGTACCACAGGTTGTAGAGTTCTTCCTTGGTGAACAGGTTGGTAAACGAGAGTTTCAGTTCGGGCACGCACTGCATGTCGCTGGCAATGTCGTAGAAGCGGTAGGTCAGGCGGTAGCGGTCTTTCACGTTGCGGTCAATCCATCCCAGGTCTGTGAAGAGGCGTGGGGTGATATCAACGGAATGATACAGCGAGTCCTCCAGATGCCGGGTGATGCTGTCAATCTCGTGCTGCAGCGGTCCGTCGGGCAGGTCAACCTTGGCAAACTGCATGAAGTAGCTGTCTTCTTTGTCGGTGCGCTGGTAGATGTCGATGTCGTGGTTGAGGTGCTTCAGCCGGCCGCAGAAGAACTGCATGCTCTCTTGGCAGCGGTGAACGAGGGTGGAGTAGGCCTGTATGCGGCTGCCGCGGGTGAACACTTCGGGAAATCGGCGGTACATGCGCTCGGCGATGCCTTCATGCTGGCGTCCGCCCAGACGGGTGAGTTCGCCGGCACGGCCTGTGGCATCGGCATAGGCGACGCGCAGCTTGCGCAGGGTCTTCTTTCCCAGTTTGGTGAGCACGCCGGCGCTGTCGGCCTTCTGCAAGATGGCGATGGTTTCATGGTATGCCTTGTTGGAAAGCATATAGCGCGAACCGTGCCGGCCGTAGTGACTGATGTAAAACGGTTTGTAGCCTTCGGGCGCCTTGCTTAACTTGGTTTTGCCGCCGAAATAGGAGCAATAGTTGGAGCCGGTATATTCCAGATGCCGGTACATTTCTTTCCGTGTGGTCTGAGCGGCCAGTGAGAGGCATGCGACCAAGCCGAGGAGGAGGATAAGTTGTCTTTTCATGTTTTGTATTTATGTCGGTCAATCCTTATTGATGTGTCATTTCAGTGTGAGTACCACGATGCTCTTGGAGGGCAGCGTCACGGTGAGTCCGTCTTTCTTTATCTTGGCGTCCTTGAAGTCGGCCGGCGCGATGTTTGCGGGATGGTCGAAGTCGTTGAAGTCATTGGCGTTTTTGCTTGTGAGCACTTGTCCGCTGACGTTTTTGGGCGTGAAGCCGTCCAGCTGTATGCTGACGGTCTGCGCCTCTTTCAGGTCGGTGTTGGCCAGTGAGAGGATGAGGCTGCCGTCGGCTTTCCGGGCTGCCGAGGCCGACAGGGCCGGCACCGTCTTGCCTTCGGTGGTGGTGAGCTGGTGGCACATCAGGTCGAGGGGCAGGTGGACGGCTTCTTGGAAGCCTTTGTACATGTGGAAGACGTGGTAGGTGGGTGTGAGCACCATGTGTCCGCCGTCTTTTTGGTCAGTCAGTATCATGGCCTGGAGCACATTGACCATTTGGGCGATGTTGGCCATGCGCACGCGGTCGGTATATTTGTGGAACACGTTGAGCATCAAGGCGGCCACCATGGCATCGCGCAGGCTGTTCTGCTGGTAGAGGTGTCCGGGCACGGTGCCTGGCTCCTCGTCCCACCAGGTGCCCCATTCGTCAACCATGAGGCCGATGCGTTTCTGGGGGTCGGTCTCGTCCATAATCTGGCAGTGCTTGCGTATGACGTTCTCGACGTCGAGGCATTTTTCCAGGGTCAGGTAGTATTCCTCGTCGCTGAAAGCCGTGGCCTTGCCCTTGTTCCCCCAGTCCTTGATGGTGTAGTAGTGGACGCTGATGGCGTTCATCCTGTGGCCGATGGCTTTCATGAGCACGCGGGTCCAGTTGTAGTCGTAGTCGCTGGCTCCTGAGGCTATGCGGCAGAGGGCGTTGCCGGGCTGGTTGCGCAGGTAGGTGTTGTAGCGCCGGAACTCATTGGCGTAGTACTCGGGCGTCATGTTGCCGCCGCAGCCCCAGGCTTCGTTGCCTATGCCGAAGTATTTGACGTGCCACGGTTTGTCGCGTCCGTTCTGTCGGCGCAGGCGGGCCATGGGGGTGTCGCCGTCGCTGGTCATGTATTCCACCCACTGGGCCATCTCCTTCAGCGTGCCGGATCCCACGTTGCCGCTGTGATAAGGCTCACAACCCATCACCTCACACAGGTTCAGGAGCTCAAGGGGACCGG
>JAEEGL015368427.1_pt1 | contig 11194 bp, 8 predicted proteins | sample 9134231 | NCBI WGS metagenome assembly JAEEGL01 (sample SAMN16246548, study PRJNA631951) | gut metagenome | biome: gut microbiome; feature: rumen; material: fiber-attached | host: Bos | place: Iran: Karaj | collected 2018-10
ATTGCCCATCATGTAGAGGAGCAGCAGCATGGCGGACGAGAACACCATGAAGGTGAAATAATAGTCGCGCCGGCGACTCTTGCGGTAGTAGAAGAACTGGACGATGATCCAGCATACGAGCAGGTTGAGGAAGAACCGCAGACCCAGCTCCGTCAGGCTCTGGGCCGGGGTCATCATGGCGTCCGTGATGGTCTGGACGTCGAATACCTCGTCGTCAGCGAGGGTGAAATCACCCAGGAGGTCATCTTGTATCATAGTGCGGTCAGTTTTTTGTCGATGGTTTTCTCTATCATCCTGACTTTCGGTTTGAAGCGGTTGCTTTTGACGGCCCCGTCAGTGAGGGTGGTCCCGATGCAGTACTTGCTGAGGCGGGCCGGTTTGACCCGGTGGTCGAGCAGGATGTCCTTCATCTCGCTGGCGGCGCGCCCGTCCTGCTTGAGTTCGATGATCACGGCGTCCTGCAGGGAGGCTTCCCGCCCGTTGCGGGCGTTGCGGAAGCGCAGGCCCGTGTCGATGGTCAGCCGTTCGGTCCTGGCCGCGTTGACCAGCGTGATGCGGCGGAAGAGCGTCTCCAGGGCTGGGGACAGGGTTTCGGCGGGGAAGGCGGAGTATTTCTCCAGCAGCTGCCGGGCGGCCGGCTCCGCCGAGAAATCCCGGAAGCCGGCCGGGGGGATCTCCGTGCGCTTCTTCTTCGTGCGGCCGTGGTTGTTCTTGCGCTTGATCTCGAGGAAGGTCTGGCCGCTGCCCACGTAGGTCCGCGTGCGGACCTTCTGGCGGACCAGCCGCCGGTTGTGGTGGTCCAGGAACATCTGCAGCCCGGGGGTGTCGTAGTACAGCGTGTCATACGCACTGATCCTGGTGCCTTCGGTCTCCAGGGCCCGGTAGCCGCGCGCAGACGCGTCTTCCAGCACATGGACCAGCGTCGCCTCCGTCGTCAGGAACTTCGTGTCGATCCGGTTCATGAGCTTGATGGAATCCATCTCCCCGAGCAGGATCGGGGAGATGGTGTCCAACACGGACTCAAGCGTCTTCGGCGAGGTATTCATAGACCTTGATGGAGATGAGTTTGCCTTTGGGGTTGTAGGTGTACTGGGTCTTCTTGCGCCCGAACTCGTTGTATTCGAACTTCTTGTAGTTGTCCAGCCTGTTCTTTTCGTCGTAGACGGACTCCAGGGTCACGCGGCCGGCGGAGTCGTACTCGAAGCGCTTGCGCCATTTCTGGGCCGAGGTGGTGTACTCGATCTCCTCGATCTTCCTGCCGTCGGCGTTGTAGGTGGTCACGTGGTCCAGGACCTTCTTGTTGGTCGCGGTGTCCGTGTTCCACTCCTTGATGACCAGGTTCTTCTTGTTGAGGGTCTGGGTGATAGTCTGGGCGAATGCGCCGGAGACCGCCAGCAGCAGCGTGGCTGCGAGGAGGGCTATCTTTCTCATACGCTTCCTGCAGGTTTTCTACCAGCCCCGGCCGCCGAAGCCACCGGAGGAGGAATAGTTGGACAGGGAGACGGTGTTGCCGCCGGAGACCGTCGGCGCGATGAGGCCCATGCCGCTGAAGATGGATTCGCCGCCGGAGACGCTCACGCCGGATTTCAGTTCGGGCTTGGATGCCGCAGAGACCACGAGGCCGTTGCCGCCGGAGGAGGGGGTCTTGAAGGCGTAGGTCTTGTCTCCGACCGTGAGGGAATACCAGGTGTTCTTGCTCCAGGAGGCGGAATAGCAGTTCTGGGTGAGCTGGGCGCCGTTCTCGAGCCCGCCGACGGCGAAGAGCGTGCCGCCGCTGACGTAGAGCTTGTAGCCGCCTTCCGTATTGGCGTCGAGCGCGACCTCGGGGCTGCCCTTTCCGATGGCGTAGACCACGCCGCCCTTGATGTACATGTTGCCGTTGGAGTCGAGTCCGTCGTTGCCGGTGGAGTACGCGCACACGTATCCGTCGGAGATGGTCAGGTGGCTCGCGGCGTTGATGGCGTCGTCGGAGGACTGGGCGTAGATGCGCCCGCCCTTGACTTCGAGGGTGCCCTTGGATTCGATGGCTTCGTGGCTCTTGGCGATGGCCGTGACGTCGCTGCCGGCGAAGACGAGGTTGCCGTCGAACTTGATGGCCTTGGCGGCGACGCTGTTGTCGGAGGACGAGGAGGAGGAACCCCAGCCGCCCCAGCCGCCGGGACCGCCCATGCCGGAGGAGGAAGAGCCGTAGTTGCTGCCGGAGACGGTCACCTTGACCGTGCCGCCGTTGAAGTAGCCCTGCAGGTCGCTGCTGATGCCCTTGCCGCCCTGGCCGGAGTTGGTGACGGTGAGGACGCCGTCGTTGATCGTGAAGATGCCGTCGGCCTTGATGCCGGCCGAGCCGGAGAGGTCGCTGCTGTCGGAGGTGTCCACGCCGCCGGAGACGGTGATGGTGGTCTTGCCGCCGTCGATCTGCACGGGACCGTCGGAACTGATGCCCTTCTTGCCTGCGGCGCTGACCGTGATGCCGAGCGTGCCGTCGGTGACGACCACGGCGTCCTTGCCGCGCACGCCGTGGCCGGCCGTGCTCTTGACCGTGACGGTCGGGCTGGACAGGAAGCGGACGTAGTCGTCGGAGGTGATGCCGGCCTTGCCGGTCGCCGTGACGGTCAGGGAGCCGCTGCCGCTGAAGACGAGCTGGCCTTCGCTGAAGAAGGCGGCCTTCTCGTCCTCGTCGGACGGGGTGTCGGAGTAGGAGCTTCCGTCGGCGAGCTGGTTGGTGCCGTTCACGACCACGAAGGTGCGTTTGCTGCTCTGGACGTTGATGGCGGCGCCGTTCTTGTTGGTGAGCGAGAGGCCGTCCAGCTGGAGCGCCTGCTTGTTGGCGCTGTAGAGCTTGAAGAAGCCGTCGGAAGCGGTGCCGGAGAGCTTGTAGAGGACCTTTTCGCCCGTGGCGGAATTGTCCACGGTCACGTCGTTGCCGCTGACCTTGACGATGCCGTTGGCGTCGCCCGTGACGGTGGCGCCGGAGGCGGAGAAGGTGATGGAAATGGTGCGGTCGAAGCTGACCAGGCTGATATTGTCGCCTTCGTCGTCCATGACATAGTCGCTGGTGGAGGAAGATGAGGAAGAAGAACTGCTGCCGGAAGTGCTTCCGGAGTCATCGGACCCGCCCTGGACCAGGGCCAGCGGGTCGTTCACGCTGCTGCATGCGAGGAGCAGGGCCAGCGGAAAGCTGAGTGCCAACATCTTTTTCATATCACATCGGTTTTAGTTACACGGCGGAAGGGGAAACAACAATTTTGCCGTGCCGGAATCCATTCAATGAACACAGCATTTTTTACAACGAAAGCGCTCCGGGGCCGAATGAAAAATCCCGGAGCGCAGGTGTTTAGGTTTGGACGTAGAACACGTCACAGGGCATTTGGGTTAAACGTTCCGGCGCGAAGGCCGGAAGCGGATGGTGCGGAAGATAGCTGAAATTCTTTTCGATACCCCGGAACACTCAGCGAACCTCCTGTTTTCTTCAGCGAAAGGGATGCGGCTTTGCAGCGAAATGTGTATTTTTGTACAGATGAAACCGTTGTCGAAAGAGAACAAGCGGGAGAACCTCCTCTACCTGCTGATCTGGGTGGCCGTTTTCGTGATCGGCGCCCTGATGACGTTGTTGCAGGGATTGTCCCGCCAGGAGGGCGCTTCCTTTGCCAACGTGCTGCAGCTGTGGCTGCGGATCGTGCCCTTCCTCGTGTTGTTCCTGCTGCACAATTACCTGGTGGCGCCGCTGCTGCTCCGCCGCCGCAAGCCGGTGGCGTATATCCTCGCGACGGTCGCGCTGCTGGTTGCCTTCGGCGCGTTTGTTCTCCTGGTCTGGATCGGGCCGGTCCCTGCACGGATGCGGCAGGACCAGCGGGCCGTGCGCGAGGAAGCCGGGATGATGGTGCGCCAGAATCCGGCGGCGCCTCGTCTGGAGCCGGCGGAGCCCCGCCCGGACCAGATGGAGCCCCGTCTGGCGCCGTTCGGCGGCTTCCGGCCGGAGGATGCTTTCCGGCGGGGCCTCCGTCGCGGACCGCGGCCAATGGAGATGCTCAAGATCCTGCTGGGCATCATGATGCTCGCCGCCAACATGGGCATCAAGTTCCAGTTCCAGTCCGTGCGCAATGCCGCGCGCGTGCAGGAGTTGGAGACGGAGAACCTCCAGCACCGGCTGGACACGCTCCGCTACCAGATCAACCCGCATTTCTTCATGAACACGCTCAACAACATCCACGCGCTGGTGGACCTCGACCCCGAGAAGGCCAAGGAGAGCATCGTGGAGCTGTCGCGGCTGATGCGCCATATCCTCTATGACTCCGGCAGCCCGACGATCCCGCTGTCCCAGGAGCTGGAATTCCTGCGGCACTACGTGTCGCTGATGCGGCTGCGCTACCCGGAGGGGGTGGACATCAGCCTGCTGTTGCCGGAGCACGACGGCGGCGCCCAGGTGCCCCCGCTCGTGTTCGCCTCGTTCGTGGAGAACGCCTTCAAGCACGGCGTCAGCTACGAATCCCCGTCGTACGTGCACATCTCCGTGGCGGTGGAGGAGGGGAAGGTCCTCTTCAAATGCGCCAACAGCCGCCAGACGCCCGCGGAGCGCAAGGACGGGTCCGGTATCGGCCAGGAGAATGCCCGCCGCCGCCTGGACCTGCTTTACGGCGACCATTATGTCCTGCAGATCGACGAACCGGCCGGAGCCTACGAGCTGCTCCTGGTCTTCCCTGCACAACCCGAAATCCCTGAAGCCCTATGATCCGAGTCCTGGCCATAGACGATGAGCCGCTGGCGCTCAAGCAACTGGAAATGTATATCGCCAAGGTCCCCTACCTGGAACTGGTAGCGGCCTGTCACAGCGCCATGGAGGCACGGCGCGTGCTCAGCGAGCAGGCGGTGGACGCGATGTTCCTGGATATCAACATGCCGGACATCACCGGGATGGATTTCGTGCGTACGCTCACCAACCCGCCCCTGGTGGTATTCACGACCGCGTACTCCGAGTTTGCGGTGGAAGGTTTCCGGGTCAATGCCGTGGACTACCTGCTCAAGCCCTTCGGACTGGCGGATTTCCTGGCGGCGGCGGAGAAACTGCGGGAGCGCCTGGCCCCACGCGAGGCCGCGGCTGCGCCGGCCCCGGCGGCCGTCACGCCGCAGGACGACGCGCTCTTCTTCAAGACGGACTATCGGACCGTGCGCGTGCGCATACGGGATATCCGGTATGTCGAGGGGATGAGCGAGTACGCCAAGGTCTGGCTGATGGATTCCCCGACCCCGTTGATCGTGCTGGTGCGCCTCAAGGCGCTGGAGGACAGGCTCCCGGCAGGCCGCTTCATGCGCGTGCACCGCTCCTATATCATCAGCTTGGAGCACATCCGCGAGGTCTCGCGCGAGGGCATCACCCTCGACGACGGCACCCTGATCCCCATCGGCGACAGCTACCGGCAGGACGTCAAAGACTATCTCTCCCGCACTAGCCTGGGGTGATAGTGATTTTAGTATTTATACTGAATATAAGGTCCTTCATACGTGATGCGGTAACTTTCTCCACTTTTCATCTCGCCGGAGACATCAAATAATAACCGGTCATCAAACTTTTGGTATTTCCGCACGTGGCAGGTTTTTGACTGGGAGTAAGGTGAAGATTCGTTCAATAAATTGGAATCGGTCAAGAGACTGATTGTGCCAATGCTGTTTTCTGATTGGCGAAAAATGGCCTCAGCAAGTTCTCCAGAGGAGGGAAATCCTTTTCCAAAAGAAGTTTTATATAGCTCTATAATCAGAACAGGATCTGACGTGGTAGGTGAAACATCATCTACAAGACGGGCAAAGTGGAATTCCAGAACTTTTTCTTCGTTGATATACAAGCTATTATCTGGAATGCTGCTCTTTTCGCAAGAAGAAAGCAGAGTCAACATAGATAAAAATATTCCCAGGTGTTTCATCATTCAGATATTCTAAAGTTTCTAAACATTTGTCGCGATCCATTAAACTCCATTCCTCGAGGATTCCAAATTCCCAATGGAGCAAACCACATATTATCACACTCTCCTTCCCAACCCCAATTCATAGCGAAATAACGGGCGATAGGGGCGGAATAGGAAACAGTCTCTAGTAGCTCCGGGAAAGGAAATGAGTGCATATCGTCTTGATTATCAAAAATATACTCATACGATTCCTCATAGCAGTATCGTGTTTGTTTATAAGCATCTATCAAAAATGCGTGTCCATAAGAATCCTGTGTGTTCCGAGCTCCTGTTAGAACAGGAGAACCGCTTACGATACTTTGAATGACACTGGAAGAATCGGAAGGATATGAATAAGAACTCCATGTATATGCTATCCCTAGGGAATCGTAAAAATGATTGGCAAGAGGCCAAAGTTCTGCATAGGATTCTGATCCGTAAAGCATATTTACGGTCTTACCTAAACTGCCTATTAATGCTGCGGTTGAATCTCGATACGATTCCATTTTATCCCATATCGTGGAACTTGGTTGCGAAAAAGACTGATTATAAACACCCGGATAAATTCCGTTGAGAGAATCGCCAATGAATACATATCCGGAAACATTACCAACAGAAGGAGCGGACTCAGGAACCCCCAAAAAATAATGTAAATAGTAGAGCAGTTGAGCCCCAGCGACAGCTACGCAACCAGCCGCAGAGCGATAATCGGTATCGTTCCACCTATACAAGGGGCAATAGTTGTTGTATGGCGATCCTTGTCCCCATTTAACGGGAACGAGGGGACCATAGTTTTCTTCGATTAAGTACTGATCAGATCGGATTAATTCCCAATGACCGGGTGGTAGGTTAGATCTTATGGGAGACTCAGCAATTCGTTCTCGATTGTTTTGTATGATTTGCCAAAACTCAACATTTGTTCTTTCTATCGGATCAAGGGTTGGTGGTAATCCTTGCTTACGATACGAATCAAGAGTATGACAGATGGACTCATTTAAGTCATTTAACCAGTCAATAGCTGCGGCGGGTAATTCAGAAATGGAAAGATTTCCTTCAGGAGAAAAAGCGAGGACAAGTTGGCAACGTTTGTCGGCAGAAAGGATTTCCCAGCCGTTTTCATAATTAACCAGATAACTGGAGAGATCAGTTCCTCTGCCGAAAAGAGGTTCTATTATAGGGTTGTTTCGTTTAATTCCGTCATCTTTATTAAAAGAATTCTTAAATGCAATATAATCAAGGATATCTCTCTCAGAGACAAAAAAATCAGACTCAAGCTGAATGTCCGCCCCTTTAGTTACTCCTTTAGTAGAAACAAGTTCTTTATGAGCGGGAATGCGACCATTATATTCTTTTGAACAAGAAATGGTTAATAGTAGTAAAGCTATTAAAAGCAGACGAATCTTCATATAAAAGAATGTTATGTAAAAACGCCGTTTAAAACAAAAGTAGATAAGAAAATAATAAAAAGCAAGATATGAAGGGCATCACCCTTGACGACGGCACCCTGATTCCCATCGGCGACAGCTACCGGCAGGACGTCAAAGACTATCTCTCCCGCACCAGCCTGGGCTAGAAAAGCCGACTGAAACCCGGTTGTCCGACAAGATTAATTCCGGGCAAACAGCTAGCCGCGACAGACAATACAAGTTTTTTCATGATGAGATAGTTAATATGTTAATATATAGAGAAAAGGCCAAGATATACAAGGCCGTCTGATAGCGTGAACCGAATTCTCCAGTTTCCGGCAGATCCTGAAATCGGGAGGTATGTCGTACCAGTAAGGACATTGATAAAGGATTGGCTATGCTCTCCCGTTGTCTGGTTTTCAATCTCCACGAAGACAATTCCAAGGTTGAAAAAGGAATTGACTATCAGAGCAGAAAACGAAGCAGAATACACACAGTCTACTGGTATGATTGCTGGGGCCTTCGGTGGATGTGCTTGCCCGGGTCCAATCTCCTCAACGATTACAACAACAGTATCCGCCGCAGCTTTCGGTTCCGCATAAACAACGATGCTAAACAAAAGGGCAGATAATAACAAAGGAACTTTTTTTCTGAAAGACATTTTTACGAGTTTGTTTTTACAAAACTACGGGAATTTTTGCGCCGATACAAAAAAAACATCCTTGCAAAGGATGAATTAATTTTCTGATATACAGGATGTTGCAGAATTTGCTCCATTGCGGTCTCTAAACTGGCGCTCCGTCAGGGCAAATAACGTGATTTCGGGGTATCCATCTTCAAAAAAGCCAAAAAGAAATCCACATAAGGGGATCCGCTGTCCATGATGGCTTTTCTCAACCGAAAGACACGGCTATAAGCAGTATTGATTGAGGTGGATTCGGGAATAAAAGTATTGATAGCCTTGTAGGAGAAACCAAAAAGGCAGAAAGAGAATAATTTGATATCGTCTTCCTTCAGATTGGGAACCTCGGCTCTTAATTTGGACAAAACGCCGTCGTGGATGATGTTGATGTTAGTTTCGATTGATTCACTCAGTCGGGCGCGTGAAGATACATCAGAGACATAGTCCTTGATGATTTCTCGGAAGACATTATCCGTCGCCCGGTTGGGATGATAGTAAGCATCTGTAAGTCGGTTCAAGATATCAAAACCGAAGTCCAGGGTATTCTGGACCGTCGATCCGTAAAGTGAAAGTTTTTCAGATAGAAGGGCATTGGCCTTTTCTTGTTCTGCCTGCTTGATCAGTTCTGCCTCCATCCTTTGGTCTGCCCTGATTCGTCTGATACGAAGCAGCAAGACCAGAACAAGCGTAATGAACAGGAAGAACAGTATGGCTCCCGTCAACAACAACCGCTGATGTTCCACCCTTTGAGACAGAGCCTTTTCTTTCTGTTGGTAGTATTGCCTGCGTATTTTGTCGGCGGATTGTCGAAGAGATAGCTGGCGTTGTGCTTCGGAGTAGTCGTATATTTGCTGCAACAGGTCTTTCTGCCGTGCTGTGTCACCGGACTTCTCCGTAATTCTTCTTTCCCATGGGGCTACCAGGATACTATCTTTCCGGTCCGTTGCTATTTCATAGGCTATACGGATCGATTCTAATGCGTCGTGGTGCTTTCCCTTCATAAACAAGGCCCAAGCGTACATCGCTTGTTGCTGCGAGTTTAGCGGAAACATCGGACGTATTTGGTCCAGCAGAACGATGGTGCTGTCGGCAACCGGCGGGTCCTTCTTGATATAGGAACTGGCTGCAAGAGATAGGACGTCTGCATGGAAGCCTGTGTCTTCCCGGAAGAGGCTACTTTTCCGTAAACTGTCACACAGAAGCAAGCAGTTTTGAAAATTACCGGAGTTCAAATATGCCCGTGCTGTCATAAGGCAGGAATATAAAGCATGTTTGGGTAATTCCGCCAGATGAAACGCTTCTGTTGACCGTTTCGACAGATCCAAAGCTTGTAAAGGGTCATGATTCCGGGAATAAATATCCGAAAGATTCCGCATCGACATCCCGACGATAAACCAGTTTCCGGCAGTTTCAGCAAGATCTGCGGCTTGAGAGTAAGTTACTGCAGCTTCGACATATTCTCCTGCGTCTTTTTGTTGGTCCGCCAGATAATAACTTGCGAGAGCCCGTTGGTTTGTCTTTCCATAAATGGCATACCATGCTGCTGCATTCGTCATTTCTGGTAAGAGAGAGCCGTCATCGAAATCACATTTGTCCAACGCGATGGCTTTTAGTAGATAGTATCGTGCACGTTGCCCCGGGCGACGAATCTTGAGATCATCCACGTCTTTCAGCACCGTCAGCGCGCAGTCCGGATGATCATTGATGTAGGACTCAACATCGTCCAGCAGGGTGGCGGTATCATGGTGAGAGAATGGAACACAACACGGCGCGCCCATAATCGCAGCAAGGATTAACACAAGCGGGAACTTTTTCATCTACAATCCGTTGATGTATGAAGATACGCAAAACGGGACACTTTCGCAAGCGTGGATTATCCGACAGGCACAACTTTTTGTGGCCAACCAGGCAGAATACCATGCTCTTGCCACGTTCAAGGATATTATTTGTGGGCTACCGTGTAGGTCACTCCCAGCTGCTGCAGGGCGGCGATGAACTCTTCGCAGACGGCGACCTGGAATTTCTTGGAGTAGAATTCGAGGTTGTAGCCCGTGGCCTTGTCGTGCAGGAAGAGCGACAGCGGGGTCTTGCCCTTGAATTTCTTCAGGGTCTTGACGAGCCGCTCGCGGAAGTCCGGCGACAGCTTGTCGGACGCGAGGACGATGCTGAAGGCAGTGATGAGGTCCTCGCCCAGGTTGCCCAGCAGCGTGATCTTCTTGATCTTGATGCCGTACGGGGCGCGCTTGCCCTGCGCGCGCTCCTCGGGCTTGAGGAAGTAGCGCGCGGAGATCTCCCCTTCGATGAAGATCTGCGCGTGGAGCTGCATGAAGGGCAGCCAGGCCTGGTAGTCCTTGCCGAACAGGGCGAATTCGAACGTGCCGCTGTAGTCCTCCACAGTCACGCGGGCGCCCTGCGAGCCGTTGCGCGTCGTCAGGGTCTTGACGTCCGTGACGATGCCGGCCACGGCGGCCTTGCCGGCCTTGTCCTTGCCCTCGCACTCGTCGATGCGGGCCTGCAGCTGCGAGAGCTGGCAGTCCGTGAAGGTGTCGATCTCGAAGCGGTAGCGGTCGAGCGGGTGGGACGACAGGTACATGCCGACGTATTCCTTCTCCTGCTGGAGCAGGCCCAGGAGATCCTCCTCGCCGACCATCATCGGGGCTTCCGGACGCACGGGCTTGAGCTCCTCGACCTCGCCGAACAGGGAGTTGGCCGAGTCGAGCTGGTCGTTGCGGTAGAGGCCTGCGTACTTGACGATCTCGTCGATGAAGAGCTCGCCGTTCTTGCAGGGCAGGAAGTACTGCGAGCGTTTGAGGCCGAAGGAGTCGAAGGCGCCGGCGTAGATGAGCGTCTCGATACTGCGGCGGTTGAGCATCTCCGCCATGCGCTCGACGAAGTCGAACAGGTCGGAGAAGGGGCCGTGGGCCGTGCGCTCCTTGATGATGGCGTCCACGACGTTCTCGCCGAAGCCCTTGAGGCCGCCCAGGCCGTAGCGGATGTCGCCCTTCTTGTTGACGGAGAACTGGGCGTCGGATTCGTTGACGTCGGGGCTGAGGACCTTGATGCCGGCCTTGCGGCAGTCCGCCATGATCTCCTTCATCTCCTCCATGTTGGAGATGTTCTGCGTGAGGTTGGAGGCCTGGAATTCGGACGGGTAGTGGGCCTTGATCCAGGCG
>JAEEGL015479352.1_pt1 | contig 11194 bp, 10 predicted proteins | sample 9134231 | NCBI WGS metagenome assembly JAEEGL01 (sample SAMN16246548, study PRJNA631951) | gut metagenome | biome: gut microbiome; feature: rumen; material: fiber-attached | host: Bos | place: Iran: Karaj | collected 2018-10
AAGGAAAAATCTATTGTCGATATTTTATTCACATCGCGAAAATCTGACGATAATAAACACCCGCACAGAACGGGAATAATCAGCAGTATGGACAGAACAGCAATTATCTTCTTCATTTGAGGATCCGCTTTATTCTTGTATCACAATATGATTCTTAAATGGATTACTCTTCAGCGATCTCTCTTGCAACAAACACACCGGATGCAGATGCATGTGACAGTGAATGCGTAACGCCGGAACCGTCACCGATTACGAACAATCCCGGATAACGTGTCTCAAGTCTGTCGTTGATCGCAACTTCCATGTTGTAGAACTTGACTTCAACGCCATAGAGCAATGTATCGTCATTTGCAGTACCGGGAGCTATCTTATCTAATGCATAGATCATCTCGATGATGCCGTCCAGTATTCTCTTCGGAAGAACGAGCGAGAGATCACCCGGAGTAGCCTTGAGTGTAGGCCTTACGGAAGATTCCTCGATCCTGGACATATTGGATCTTCTTCCTCTCATGAGGTCGCCGAATCTCTGGACGATAACGCCGCCTCCGAGCATGTTCGAAAGTCTTGCGATAGATTCGCCGTATCCGTTCGAATCCTTGAACGGTTCTGAGAAATGCTTTGCAACAAGGAGTGCGAAGTTTGTGTTCTCTGACTGAAGTTCAGGAGAATCGAAGCTGTGTCCGTTAACCGTAACGATACCGTTTGTATTCTCGTTAACGACATAGCCGTAAGGATTCATGCAGAATGTTCTGACCTTGTCTTCGAATTTCTCCGTACGGTATACGATCTTTGATTCATAAAGCTCTGAAGTAAGATCAGAGAAAACAACTGCCGGAAGCTCTACTCTTACACCGATATCGACCCTGTTGGAATATGTCTCGATATCAAGTTCGTTGCACACCTTCTCGATCCACTTGCTGCCGGAACGTCCGACGGAAACGATACATTTCTTACATGTATAAGAAGCACCTTCACACTCGACCTCAAATGTGCCGTCTTCCAGCACCTTGAGATCCCCTACGGGTGAATTGAAGAAGAAATCAACTTTATCTTTCAGAACATTAAAAATATTGCCCAATACCTGGTAATTCTTGTCAGTTCCGAGATGTCTTACAGAAGCGTCCAGAAGATGGAGCTTATTCTCCAGGCAGATCTTCTTGAATGATGATCCTGCCGTCGAATAGAGCTTCGTTCCCTCACCGCCGTTTGCAAGATTGATGCCGTCAACATACTTCATGAGTTCGAGCGCTTTTTCCTTGCCGATATGCTCGTACAAAGTTCCGCCGAAATCATTTGTAATGTTGTATTTGCCGTCAGAGAAAGCGCCCGCACCGCCGAATCCGCGCATTATGGCACACGAAGGGCAGTTGATGCAGCTCTTCACCTTATCGCCGTCAATAGGGCACTTACGCTGTTCAAGAGGCTTCCCAGCCTCGAAAACAGCTACTTTAAGATCAGGTCTCAGATTAACAAGTTCATATGCTGAAAATATACCGCCGGGGCCGGCTCCGATAATGATGACATCATAGTTATTCATAAGTCTCACCTTCCGTACAAGGAATTCTCTTAAATTATAATCTATCGCAACGCGAAAACAAAACCTGCACACAGGGCTAAAGTTACGGCAAATCAGATATTTTTAGAAAGATTCCATCCAATACTCCGGGCATCACGGAACCTTCCCTGTCCGTTTTTCGCGCGCTCGAAAATAATCGCCGGCGCAAATTCAGGATTTTACAGTCTTTAATCTGACAGCGTATGTAAGAGGGATAGCCAAAAGGATCGCAACGCCTGCCTGTATCAGGTTGAACACGACGGAAGCAGAAGCCGCTTCCAAGCCATACATAAAAGCTTCAAAAGCAAAGTATCCTCCGACCATGATGAGTTCTGCAGCAATGCCGCCCGCTACTCTGATAAGAATGCCGGAAGCCTTTTTGCCGTAAGACCCGGCCATGATGAGAGAAGCCGTAAGTCCCATAAGGCCCTTGATAACGAATGTCGGCGCGATATAGACAGGATAACCTGCTATAAGGTCTCCAAGGGCAGATCCTATCGCTGCCGGGAAAAATGCGAACGGTCCGATGAAATATGCAGCGATCAATATAACCGCGTCACCTAAATTCATATAGCCTAATGCCGTAGGGATCCTTAATTCCGTGCCGATGAATATAAGGGCAGCAAGAATACCGCATTCAGCGATAATGCGGAGCTGTGATCTCTTTTCTGTCCTGCCATTCACGCTCATCAGTTACCTCATAAAAGTTCCGAGATCCACAGGCGCCGTGCAGATATGCGAAGCACCGTTCTCAAGAAGGAATTCATGCGTCCTGTATCCCCAGGTGCAGCTTATTATATCAAGTCCGCTGTTTAGTGCTGTCTTGATATCAGTATCGGAATCACCGATGTAGACCGCTTCATTCTCATTTACGCCCAAAGCGTTAAGGCATCTTTGCACGGGTTCAGCTGAAGGCTTTCTCTCCACGCCCTCAACAGAGCCGCTTACATAATCAAAAAGGCCGGGAAAGAAGTGTTCAATGAGCCTTTGGGATGGTTCGTCATCCTTGTTCGATACACAGGCAATGAGCATTCCGTCAGACTTGAGCCTTGTTATCACTTCGGTAATGCCGTTATACGGATGAGTCCGTTCAAGATAATGCGAATTATAGTAAGCGATGTAATCTTTTAGAAGACCGTTCTTTAATTCTTCAGAGTAGTCACCGGGATCTGCTGTAAGGCTTCTTTCGATCATCTTGACAACACCGTTATTAATGAACGTCATGACCTGTTCTTCCGTCTGGGGAGCAAGGTTATTCATCCTGCGCACAGCATTGAGACTTAGGGTAAGCCCCCCTAAAGTATCAAGGAGCGTTCCGTCCAGGTCAAAGCATGCAAGTCTGTATCTCATAAAGTGCTACTCTTTCTTAGATTGTCCCTCAAAGTTCTGATTATGGGACAACCGCGCACATTTTAGCACGAAAAGCCTCTGATTCAATAGGCAGCTTATGGCATAAACGGGCCTCTAATGCTAACATTTACTCGAAAAGATTCAGTAACAGGAGCTAATTATGGCAATAGTAAAATTCAGCACCATGGATCTCGGCACATATGATACCGACATCGTGGTAACAGGCATAAATCAGACCGCTACGGCAAACAACAAGCCTATGCTCAAGGTCACCTTAAGTGACGGCGGCGACAGCATCACCGCATTGATCTTCGACACTACCAAGAAGGATCTTGCAGCGAACGGCATAGAGGAAGGCTGTACGGCTGTAGTAAGACTTGAGGTTACGGATTATAAGGGCAACAAGAGCTATAAGATCACAGGTATCACGCCGGCAAAGCTTCCCGATGACGAACTCATGCAGCTGGTCAAGATGCCGCCCGTTGCGCCCGACAAACTCGTAAATGACATAATCATTATGATCAAGCAGTCTTCAGGAAGAGCTTATGACCTTACAAACCTTGAAGTCCCCGCAGATGACTTCTCGCTTACGGCACTTGCAGTAAGGCTCATAAATGCCAACATCAAGGCATTTACAAAGTCTTCAGCTGCAAAAGCCATGCATCATAACATCTATGGCGGTCTTGCCTACCACACCTACAGAATGGTCAAGTCTGCTTATCAGATCTGTGAGGTCTATTCCCTGCTCGACCGAGAGCTTCTCGTATGCGGTACTGCACTGCACGATATCGGCAAACTTTTCGAGATGAAGACATCAGATACCGGAATAGCAACATATACGGATATGGGCAATCTCTTCGGACATTCGCTGCTCGGAATCGAGATGATAGACCGCGAGGTTTGGAGACAGAATCAAGCCATTGGCGGAAGATCCTATAACAGCGAGCAGGTTGCAATGTTAAAGCACATGATCGCTTCGCATCACGGCGAACCCGAATGGGGCGCCATAAGGCTCCCTTCCACTCCTGAAGCATTGATACTTCATGAACTCGACATGATCGATTCGCGCATGTATATGTATGAGGAGAATTTCAAGGATATGCAGCCCGGCACATCAAGTGATCCGATCTTCGGGATCTCGGGTGACGGCAAGGCTGTGATCTATAAGAATTCGTTCTCAGGTCAGTAACCGAACTCGTGACCGCCATCAGGATCGCTGTAGTAAAGTATCTTGTTTTGCTCATCCATCGATGTGAGGAAAGATCCTGACGGGAACATATAGTCGCCGCTGTTTGCGGGGAAATCAAGATCGGAATTGATGTCAAAATACTGCGGAAGAAGCGGTATCTGAAGGCTGTCCACCGGACATCCGGATTCAGCCCTGCGCTGATCATTCATCATGAAATAATACAGACTGAGCCGCGTATCGCCCGTATTTTCTTTCAATGACCATGTCGGATCTGCATGATATCCCTTGCCGTCGATGATTATGTATGTCCATGAATGAGCCATATCAGGCACACAGCATCCGACCTGGAATGCCTCCACACCGGCCTGAAGCAGAAAATATGCATAAACACTCGCTAATTCTATGCACTGGCCCTTATGGCTTATCATCGTGGAGTAATTTGCACCATCAGGCATTGATTCATAACTGAATTCATAATCGTAGGTATACTCGGTCTCCATATAATCATAGAGCTTAACGCACTTCTCAAAATCATCATCGTCAGGTTCGAGATAAGTATTGAGCACATCTTCGACCATTGCTTCGAAGTCAGCCTGCCTTTGAACATATTCTTCAACAGGGATCTGGTAATAGATCCTCCCGACGCCATTCTCGTAAGGAACCGTGCCGTCATTGCTCACACCTTTTACTTTTACGCATGCCGGAGGAAACAGTTCTCCCAAAGTTACCGAATCCGTCGCCCATTTATAGGCTTCCTGGCTTGAACACTCGAAGGTCGGCTCCCCGGCTCTTAACGCATCGCAGAGATTATAGAATGAATCCCAGTAATCCCGGGGGATCTCAGGCGCAAACTTCTCAACATAGATATGAGGATTGAATTCATATTTCAAAGGTTCAACAAAGGGCGGTTCTTTTGTGTAGCCGTCATCAATAACTATCTTTGAAAGTTCAGTGGTCTCATCAGTACCTGATCCGGTTACAGGAACGCTGTCAGACGCCTGCGCCGCTTCGCATCCGCAAAAAGACATCATGACTGCTGTTATGAGCACCAAACATGCTATTTTCTTCATCTTCGTTTTTCCTTATCTGTTTGCAAACGTTAGCGGTAATTCAACGATTTCGATCCTTCGGAATCATTGTAGTACAGTATCTTGTTTTCTTCATCCAACTCGACCAGATATGACTGAATGGGGAAAGAAAGACTGTCGTCTGTTGCAGAAAAATCGATATGGGATCTGCTCTCCCAGTATTCCGGAAGGAGCTGCGCATTAAGATCATCGACAGGACAGCCCGAATCAGCGCGGCGCTCGTCAGTCATCATGAAATAGTAAAGGTTAAGCCCAACGCCCGTATATTGCTTCAGCCCCCACGTGGGATCTGCATGGTAACCCTTTCCGTCAAGGACAATATATGTCCATGAGTGGGATATGCTCGGGTCAAAGCATCCTACGTTCATGGCCTCAACTCCGGCCTGAAGCAGCAGATATGAATACACTCCTGCCAGCTGCGCACATAGGCCGCGCCTGTTCATCAGGGTGTAGTAGTGCGAACCGTCCTCACTCTCATATGTGTAACTCTCATACGTATAATTGGATTCAATGTAATCGTAGAGTTTCACGCACTTCTCAAATTCAGTGTCATCATACTCGACAGCGCTGTTGAGGATATCCGTGACAAGCTTCTCGAATTCAGCTTCTCTTGCTGTAAACTCGTCGACCGGCATCTGATAATAGATCCTTCCGGTCCCGTTCTCAAAAGGAACCGTGCCGTCGTTGCTCTCCCCTGTTACTCTTAAGCAGGCAGCAGGAAACAGTTCATTCAAAGTAGCCCAGTTCGTTGCCCATTCATAAGCTTCCTTGCTTGAGCACTCGAAAACAGTATCCCCTGCCCTTAGCGCATCACAAAGGTTATAAAATGACTCCCAGTAATCAGCAGGGATGTCTTCAGACAGTGACGGCACATAAAGATGGGGTTCGAATTCAAACAGCTTCTTTGAGGGTATGGCTGATTCAGTCACGGATTCATCAATAACGATCCGTGATATTTCAGATGTCTGATCAACACTTATGTCTTCTGTGCTGTTGTCAGAAGTATTATTGGTTTTGCCGCATCCCGTCAGCAGAAAAGCAGCTGCAAGAAGCAGGCTCATCAATCGGTTATCTCGCATAAAGAACCCCTCCGGTTTGATTATATCAAACGGAAGGGGCTCTCTTTTGGGCAACACTATGGCAGTATCCGTGAGCGGAAATCCCTTATCATTTCTTCATTTCCTGGATCTTCTCGTTCATCTTCTTTGCCTGGCCGCGGTAGTAGCTGCTGAATGCAAGCCAGATCACGAATGCCACTGCGAGCTGGATCGCGCCTATCAGGATCCCCTGCCCGACTGTTGCAGATCCTCCTATCCAGCCTACCGCATAAGCTACACCAAGGTAAATTGCGGTGCCGATACCCATGTGAATAATGATCTTTATCGGCAGCGGCAGGCTCTCTTTACGATAGATTATTGTCGGAACGCCGTACCCTAAACCGACAAGTGCACTTCCTGCAACCATTTTTGTGAAGGTGTAATTTTCGAGACTGAAATTACCTCCGAATCCGATATCAAATACGATTCCGGCAAGACAGAAGATAGTCATTGCCATTCCGATGCTGGCTAAAATACTTATAAACAGTTCTTTTACTGTATTTTTCATATCCTTATCCTCCTATATTCCAAGATATTTCTTAAACTCAGGCAGATATTTCCTTGATACGTAATCCTTGCATCCGTTCTTGAGCTTGAGAAGAAGCGTACCGCTGAATCCGGGCTCTATGCTGTCCATGTAGGACAGATTGATCAATGTGGTCTTCGATATCTGCATGAACTGCGTGCCTAACTGGCTGCTCAGTTCGTACAGGCGCTTTTTGGAACGGAATCTCAGTTTCTGTCCGTATATGATCGTATCCCCGTCCTCAACCCTGACCATATAGATCTCTCTGGGCTGAAGTACTATTATGTCCTCTTCATTCATCAGTGCCGTGACAGGTGTCTCGCTGCTGCTGAATATATCGATCATACGCTGGATATCGCCCGTCACTTTATCGGTATGGATGACCGCAAACGGCTCTTTATATTCAGGTGATATGTCTATACTAACTTTCACTTGAAGAACCCTCCTCGCAAATATACTTCTATGTTACATCAAGCTGCTATTCCAAACGCTAAGAACTTTTATTCCGGCTAGCCGGTCATTACTTTTGAGATCATGCTGATCACCTCCTCCTTTGTTTGTAGCCACATACTAGCAAAGGATTATTGCCCCGTGTTCGAAAATGCGCCAAGTGGCGAAAATCAGAAGGTGAAATGCAAAAAGCTCATCCAAAAACAAAGAACGCAGCCTTTCCGGACTGCATCCCAAACATCAATAGTCCTTAGGAAAACATATTAACCGAGCAGTGCCTTCGCGTCTTCAGGCTCCATCGAACGGCCCCAGACGTAGCCCTGGACATAATTGCTGAAGACGATGATATAGCCTTCGCTTCCGGCGGCAAGAACGGTCAGAACGGAGGAAATTATAGCTTAGCAACACTTTGAATTGTAATAAACAAACTGTAAATGGAGTAAACAAACTAAGAATAAAAAACGACCGCAAAACCCATATAAACAATGAGGTTTGCGGCCGTAATTCAATTGCTTTGTCAATCTTCGGACTGCTGTATGACTGAAGCCTCAACTTTCTTATCGGAACCGGGCTTATATGCGTTTCTTTCCTCCTCGCGAATATAGCCCATACCGAATGACTCCCTTACGGAGCTGCTGATCTTGTCTTCACGTCTGTCAAATGAGACTCCTCTCGAATAGTGGTAAGCCGAACCAATGCTGTTGCCTATGTCATTGGATTTTATAAGAAGCGATGCAAATATGAAGCATGCCGTTCCGAATCCGACTCCTATCGCCAGAATTAATGCAAAAAAATCCATACCTTACTCCTGTCTCTTCTTAACAAAATTGAATATCGATCCTGCCTGCGTAAGATCAATACTCTTTATGACCTTGGATATCTTCTTGATACCCGCAGAGAATAATGCGATAACACCCATAATGATAAGTCCGATGATCTTGCCGTTAGACTTTGACGAACTCCTGCTCGCTGAAGCCATCATCGCTTCCAGTATTGGTCTCAGTAAGAAATAACTTGCCACCGTAAGTGCGATGCCTGTCACGATCAGCAGTGTAAAGAACAACACCTTGTTCCACGGCACACCGCAGACGATCTTGCCTGTCTGGCCGTTAACAATGATCGTATTATGCTTTCCGTCATGGTCGTACGTGACAAACCACGCTGGCAGCATTGCATATCTCACATTGTTGTAATCGATATTAGTCAGCTGGTTCGAAGAATATATTCCTTTGCTGCTTGCGCCGCTAACGTCAGCGATCGCCGCCTCGTTGAAATAACTTTCGCAGCGTTTTGCAGCAGCGCTCCTCAGATCTCTGTACGTAACATCAGATATATTGGAATAGAAACCCAGGAGATAATCCTCATCAAAAGGCTTCATAGCCCTCAGATCAAACGGTTCAAGTCTGGCGCTGCTCTCGTCTGAAAGCATTTTTGACGCATCAAGCGGAAGATTCTTGAGATCGAGCCTTCCTGCTCTTCCGTAATATACAGTCCTTGAGCTCTTGCCGCTCCTTATCACGCCTTTGACGACTACTGCACCCTTGTGTTTACAGTCGACAAGCCAGTAAGGGATATAGATGCCCCTTACATTATCGGCCTTGAAATTCTTGATATCCTTCGGGATGAAGAGTCCTTTTTTGAAACGCTCACGGATGACCTCGATAGCCTCTTCCTTTGACACTTTAAACGGAATAACATACTGCGGTCTCTTATGTCTTGCAATACGGCTGAAGACTACCGCGGGATTACCGCAATAAATGCATCTTGTAGAAGATTCCGTACCGTTGATTATGATCTCTCCGCCACAGCTCGCGCATGTGTATACATAGCAGTCCATGAATTCCTTCGAATCGGTTCCCTGGACCTCATTCATTGATACGGCCTTTTTGTCCAAAAGTTCTTCCTTATCGGCAATGTCAAACTCCTCCGGCATGAACATGCTTCCGCAGCTCTCGCATACTAATCTTTGCTTCGCGGGATCGAAAACAAGTCTTCCGGCACAGTTCTTGCAGCTTGTGATCATCTAACCCTCCTTAATTCCGTTACACGTTCCATTGAAGGAACATTTTCGAAAATCTATCCGAATGCCATTATACATTAAAAGCTATCCAAAAAACGGATAATCGTACTTAAGTAACTGGCTTAAGTAACTGCTCGACTCAATGCTCGACTTTTTCACCTCGAAAACTCGGACGGCGAGTCGGTTTTTGCCAAAAACCGACTTTTTGCTCGACTTTTTTGCCTTCAAAAGTCGGACGCAGAGTCGGGCATTGAAAACTCCTGCCACACATAATAAAGGCTGTCCCAAAGACAGCCCCTTTCGCTTTTATAATTATTAACAGGTATCAGGTCTCTTCGATGAGCCCCTGTCTCGGTACAAGGCGGATCTCAAAAGTCTCCCTGTACTTAACATCCTTCCTGACCGGCTGTGTCGTAAGATTATCTTTTGTACGCTCGATCTCCTTTGATGCAAAGTCGCAGAAGAATTCGCAGAAATCATTATTCATGAGCTGCTCTTCATGCAGGAACTCATTCATCTGTTCGGGCGTATAAGGAAGGACCGTAAAGTCGAACTTCGGGTTATAACCCAGTCTTCTGATCTCAATTGCATCGCCGTCACCGTTGGTTATCTTTACTATCTGTGTGTCAGTATGAGAAGAGTTCTCCGCAGGTCTTGCGTAAGGGTGATAGATCTTGCCCGCGCCTGCTGAATAAACGCCAAGTCTTGCCGCGTTCTTACGGTCAACATAAGACTCGCCCGGGCCTCTTCCGTACCATGAACATACGCAGTCGTCCCTGACGATCGGGAATCTTATTCCGTATCTGACCATATCGTACTTAGGCTTGAAATCAAGTGTGACTCTTAATGTGTCGGCCTGCGGGACTTCATAGAATAAGATTACTTCACCGTGCATCGCAAAGGACTTATAGCGGGAGATCATCGTGAATTCGCCGTCCCGGCTTCCGTACTCGCAGGCAACAAACTCAAGTGATTCCTGGATATGCTCATAATCGCTCTCCTTGGAGAATACAGTCCTCGCGAGGATAAAGCTCCTGTCCGTTCTGTCGATGTTGGACGGGCAGCGGTAGAAGCTCGGTGCAAGAGGTCCCTTAAGGAAGTTATATCCTGCGATCTCAAGGCTTTCGAGGCTTCCGGGTTCTCTTGAGAAACCGATCCTAAGATTGCCCTTACCTACATATAATCCGTGAGGAACTGTAGATACAGAGTTATGTGTGATGACATCAGCTATCTTCTCCTCAACGGGTGCTGAGCCGTCAATATATTCGTCATTTACTTCTCCAATCTGTGAATCACGGTCGATACGCTCTACCCTGCCGCTGTCTTCCTCGGTAAGGAGTGCCTGATCTTCCATTCCCTGAAGAGCAAGATCGCTGTCTATGCCTGTATTAAGACCGGGGTTGGAGGATACGGGAACCTTGCCGGAGCCAAGCTGCCTTGCAGTATTTGTTTCGGGTCTTGCGCCGCTTCCTAGGCCGTTAACGGGCTCAGTAACATCACCGACGGGGCTTGCGATATTATCAGTCAATACGTCCTGATAGAAAGCCACTTCATAGCCTGCCTTGGCATAGTAAGTATCCTTGTGAAGCTTTAATGTGATATCGAAAACCAGCTCTTTGGAAAGAGCATTCATGTACATCTCGATAAATTCAGCCTTGCCCTGTGCCCATCCGGGTGTTGTAAAGAATTCCGTCGAGAACGGGAACTTGAGCGTTCTTGAGCCGAATGGTTCAATCTCGGGAATAATTCCTCTGCCCGACATGATCGTTCTTCCGCCCAAAAGGATCTTCCATTCGAGATCAAGCTCTTCCGTATATCCGAACTGGTTGGAGTTGCGCATCGTAAGATTTGCAGGATCTCCTGCAGATGCGAAGATCGCGATCGTCTGGCACTGCTTCTTGATATCAAGATAGATCGGG
>JAEEGL015860897.1_pt1 | contig 11194 bp, 8 predicted proteins | sample 9134231 | NCBI WGS metagenome assembly JAEEGL01 (sample SAMN16246548, study PRJNA631951) | gut metagenome | biome: gut microbiome; feature: rumen; material: fiber-attached | host: Bos | place: Iran: Karaj | collected 2018-10
GTGCAAGGATAATCAGCCAGATAAAGAAAGATGGTTTTATGAGGCGGCGTTTTTTTGCCGGTTTGATTGTCTCGTCAGCCATTCTGTTCCTCCTGAGTAAGCCCGCTGGCGGGCGGTGATTTATAGCAAACCGTTAAAAAAATTGCGAAAGCAATTTTTAGGTTTACCTTTTTTTTACTTTTAAAGATAATAAGAAATTCAAAAAAAAACAACAAAAAATGCGTTTTATGGGGTATAATATATTGTATGGAAGATAAGATTAACGAGAAAAAATCATTGTTACGCGAAGCTGAAAAGGTTGAAAGACGAAGAAAACCTCGTCATCATTCAGTTTTTTCTGGAATCCTTACAAAAATCATCATAATCCTTATTCTTATAATGATAATTCTTGGCGCCGGATATTTTGTGTTTACAAAAAAGCTGCAGCCTCAAAAGGAAGTAAATCTTCTTGTCGTTCAAAATCAGCTGGTGTATTGTCAGGAGCTTGTTACATTAAAGTATCGTTACAGTGATATTCTTTCCATAAAAAAGTCTGTTGCGCTTTCGAAGAGTTTTTCCATAATTAAGTATTCCGGAGTTGTCCGAATTGGAATACCTGATGTAACGCTAAGTGATATTGAGCTTTACAATGAAGGGAAGGGGGTTAAGATAAAACTGCCTGATGTTGAAGTATTAGGAAATGATATAACTTCTCAGGAGGTTTTTGATGAATCTCACAGTATTTTTGTTCCGATTACACTTGATGATGTGTTTGTAGAAATAGAGCGTTCTAAAAATGCAACGCTTGAAGAACTTTTAGATGAAGGAATTATGAATGAAGCCCGCGAGAATGCCAAGAAAGTTATTCAGCAGATTATGATGGCTGCGGGCTTTGAAGAAGTTATTGTTAGTTAATCTACGACTATAACAGATGCACTGCGTCCGTCTAAGGTGTATGCCTTTTCGGGATTTGTGTTGTCCAGTACGGGCGTAAGGCCAATATAGTAGTTATAGTAGTATTTTCCTGCAGGCAACGGCAGATAAAGCTCGTAAAAGCCTGGTGAAGTTTCTTCAAGTGTGTAAATCCATGGGTCCCAGTTTGTAAAGTTACCAGCTAGATGAAGATTTAAGCCTTCTTCACCTTTGTAAATGAAACGAATGGAATCATCTTTTGTTTTTTCCGTGAATTCATAAATCGTACCAAGATTATCAACCTTAGAAAAATACAGGTTTACGCTGTCATCATATTCTTTGTTTGGATTAAGCGGATCTGTTGTCCAAAGTCCGTCCATAATCAGGCGATATTTGATTGTTTCAATTTTATGCTTTCGCTCATAGCAGTAGAACATGTGTACTGGTGTTTTATTACCGTCGGCATCAACCTTCATGAGAATCTGGAAAGGATGAATGGTCTGATAATTTTCAAAATCAAACGCAATGCCAATACTGCGATGATCCACCGAAGCAGTAAAGATAATATAATCTTCTGTAACAATTGGCGCACAAGGCGATTCGATTTCATGAATCAATTTATCGAGTTCATACGGCTGATAAATGACCTCTTTTTCTTTTGCAGCGGCAGTAGAAAAAATACACACCGACAAAAGTGCCACCATAGCGAAAAATTTACACTTGTTCATATTGTCTCTATCGGCAGAATAAAAAAAATATTTATATTAAATTTGCATATAAAAAAATAGCGGAACGGGTGAAATCATGTGAAAAAAAATAGCTCCCAGCCGAATTACGGATTCGAAACCGCGGGCTCGCCCGCTACATGCTGAAGTGCCTTGTAATTATATACATGGCCGCCTTGCGGCCGCACTTCAGAATGTTTTCGCCTCCGTAATTCGGCTTCCGCTATTTTTTTTAATTGGTTCAAGCGGTCCCGCTATTTTAACAAGGTCATATAGGCATAACTTTTTATTTTATTCCACCAAAAATGGCACCTTATATAAACAAGTGGAAATTTTTGCATGAAATACCAGAAAAAAGATCAAATATAAACATGAGTTTCAGTTTAAAAATTAGGATTATGGAGTGCCCACCCGACCAAGTTGAAAACAGATCGCCGTGAGCGGAGGCGGAGCGGCAAACTACTTCTAGGGCTGCCGAGCGAAGCGAGATAAATGGTTTACCATACAGCCCTAGCCGTAGTTTGTCGATACGCCGACGCGGAAGGCGATCTGTTTTCCATTAGCTTGCATTTGCACACCATAATCCTGATTTTTCCTTATGATATTTCTCTATATATTGTATCTTTTTTTTCTAAAGTGCTTGTAAAAATTCTCCGTTTATATAAGAAGAGTACCATACTTGTATTTTGGTGGAATAAAGGGGTAAAATAAAAGGGTATGCCGGGCTTAAGTCAACTTAAACAATTCAACAAAGATATTCAATCTCTGGGAGATGAAATCACTCTCCGTGCACAGCGTGGTGAAAAGCCAGTTGTAGTGCCAATTCCAAAGGGAATTACAATCGAAGATGATTCAGAAGATTTTGTACTCGGAATGCCTGATAACCCTAAGGCAGTTGATAATTCAAGTGTTGACGAAGACCTTTCAGAAATTACCGGCTTAACTTCTGGCAGTTCAAGTAAAAAAGACGAGGGCGATGCTGCTCCTTCTTTTGAAGCTCCAGATATGTCATCTCTGCTTGCACCTGTTGATCTTGGTGACGGTGGCTCTGATGATGGTATGCCAGACCTTTCTGCCTTTGCAGATGAACCTGTTATTGAAGAAGAACCTGAACAGATAGAAGAAGAACCTGAGGAAATCTCTGTTGCCGATATGGGCCTTGATGCTCTTCTTGCGGGTGCCGGATTTGATGGCTCTGAAGGAACTGGAGAACCGGAACCTGAACCTGAGCCATTTGAAGAAGAAGAACCTGCCGTAGACGATCTTCCTGTTGATACGGGTGAACCTGAAGAGCCTCTTCCTTTTGATATAACTCCTGCAAAAGAACCATTTGAATCTTCTGCACCTGATCCATATGCAATCCCAGACATTCCGGATATCCCTGATACTCCGGCATTCCCTGAAGAACCTATAGAAGATTTTGGTGCAGAACCATTAGAAGACCTTGGAGCAGAACCTGCAGATGCTGAACCTGTTGATGCAGAGCCGCTTGATGCAGAACCTCTTGAAGATTTTGATGCTGCTCCGGTAGAAACATTCGACGCACCTCCTGCCGAAGATTTTGAAACTGCCCCGGTTGAAGATTTTGAAACTCCTGCTGCTGAAGATTTTGATACAGCTCCAGTTGAAGACTTTGACGCACCTTCCGCAGATGATTTTGGTGCCGACGCTTTAGAATCACTCGATGCTGAACCAGTTGAAGATTTTGATGCAGCACCTGCAGAAGATTTTGATGCAGCACCTGCAGAAACATTTGATGCACCTCCTGCTGAAGATTTTGGTGCAGAGCCAATAGAAGATCTTGGGGCTGAGCCTCTTGAAGACTTGGACGCAGAACCTCTTGAAGACCTTGGTGCAGAACCTTTGGAAGATCTTGGCGCAGAACCGTTAGAAGATCTTGGCGCAGAACCTCTGGAGTCTCTTGATGCTGAAGGTTTGGAAAGTGCCGAAGCAGAACCTGTAGAAGACTTTGGAAACGAAGACTTTGGCAATGAAGATTTTGGAAATGAAGACTTTGAAACAGAAGAAACAAACGAACCTTCAGTTTCAGATTTGTTTAATGCAGGTGATGTTGAACTTCCTGATATGAATTCTGCTCTGGAAGAAATTCCAGACGATGAAGGTGCTGCCGAAGGTGCAGAAGGCCTTGATGACTTTGATACCGCAGGTGATTTTGGAGAAGAGTCTGCAGAAGGCTCTGAGCCGTTAGAAACCTTTGATACAACCGGTATGGATGACATGGATTTTGGAATCCAGGATACAGATGCACAGCTTAGTGTAGATACCGGTTCTGATGATTTTGAGCTCGACAGCGGAAACATCAGCATGGAAGGTTCCGACTTTGAAATTCCGGGCTTCTCAGACGTTCAGTCTGCTCCTGCAACTCCAAAGCCTTCTAAAAAGACAAAGGGTCTTGATGAACCGGACTTCAGTGGTGCAATTCCAGGAAACGAACTTCCTCCTAATACATTAAGCGATGAACAGTACAAGCAGTTCCTCAAAAACTTAAGCGAATATCCTTTGAACGTTCGTCTTGCCTTTGAAGACCTTATCGTTCAGGATGAATTTACAGACGACGCAGAATTTGAAATCATAGAAAAAATCCTCAAGAAGGCTCCTGCACGCCAGGTTGCTTCAACTCTTGAGAAAATGCTCGATACTTCAATTCCGGTTCCTCGTGACTTTGAACACAGAACTGCAGAAGAATATGAAGCATATAAAAAATCCCTTTCATATCAATTAAAGAATAAGGTTCTGCCTGGTATTCTCATGACGGCACTCTTGCTGCTTGTTTCATGGGGACTCTTTAATTTTACAAAGAACTGCATTTATATTCCTGCAAAAGCAAGCAAGCTTTACAAGCAGGGTTATGCACTCTTGCAGGCAGATGAATATGTTCAGTCTCAGATTAAATTTGATGAAGCCGCAACATATCAGCTTAAGAAAAAATGGTTCTTTAATTTTGCACGCGGCTACAGAGAACACAAGCAGTATCAGCGCGCAGCAGATATATATGGAAAGATTTTGATTTATTTTAATCATGATAAGACTGCAGGACTTGAATATGCAGGAATGGAGCTTTATGATCTTGCAAATTATGAAAGGGCAGAAGAAATAACAAGACGCGAAGTTCTTGATTATCATGTAAATGATGCAGACGGAATCCTCATGCTTGGTGATGTATTCCTTGAGTGGGGTACAGAAAAAGATCCTTCTAAGCTTGATCTTGCAAAAGAACAGTACATGCTGCTCATTCAGCTTTACAAGCCTAATGATTTGTATAATTCACGCCTCATGCGCTACTATATAAGAAGTGATAATTTCCAGCAGGTTTTAAGCTACAGAAAGATGTTTGAAGAAAACAAAAAATCAAATCTTTCTGCTGAAGACTGGACGGAGCTTGGCGGATATCTTCTTGAAAAGCTATACGGACCGCTCGCTCCATCTGAAGAATACCTGCGCTACCAGATTGAAGGTCTTCTTAAACTTCTTATTAAGGCTAAAGATCTTGACGAGACAAATCCAATTGCCTGGTACAATCTTGGAAACTATTACGTTAAGACAAATGACAGTATAAGCAATATTGATTACTCACTCAAAAAGGCTCTGGAATGCTTTAACAAGGCACCTCAGCTTAAGAAACGTGATATTTACAAATACATAGATTCTTACAGACTCCTTGGTGAAAACTATCTTCTTACAAATGAATATCTTCAGGCTCAGGAACAGTTTACTCAGGGAATTACACTTTATACAACAGAAAAAGAAAATGCCGGATTTGAAGGTAATGAACAGATTGGTCTTTTGTATTCTGATCTTGGAAACATTAATTATACAATTGCCGGAGATTACGAAACAGCTGCTAAGAATTATAAGAATGCAGTTTCTCTTGGATATGACAATTCTACAATTCGCTACAGACTCGGATATATAAGTTATCGTTCAAAGAATTACCTTGAAGCACTTGGTTCATTTATGAAAGCAGGTGAGGGCATTAAGAAAGAACGGAACCTTCTTCTTGCAATGGCAAATACCTTGAGCCTTAGAAATGATGACTATGCTGCAGAAGGCTATTACGAACAGTTAATTGCTGAACTCGATAATGAGATTGTAGAAAAGGGTGGAACTGTATTCCCTCAGACAGATTATGCAGGCTACGATATCGTTACTACATATCTTTATGCCGCTAACAACTATGGTGTAACTCTTTATAGACTTGCAAAGCGCACCGGCAACAGCCAGAAAAATGCACAGGCAATCGTTCAGTTCCAGCAGTCTTTAAGAGCATGGGATTCTCTTACTCGTGATCAGAAGACTCTTGTTCGTCTTGACGGAAGCAATCTTGCTCAGGAAAACATTAAGTATATTACTCATCCGGTTACTGAGTTTGAACCTGCAATTTATCTTGAAATACCAAAGAATCTTACAGAAAATGAAGGACTCTAAAATAATCCTGAAGGAACTCTTCAGAAAATCAATACATCTTTGCAGCTCGATAGTCCCATGGTTCTTTGTTCATTATTACTGGTATACAGTTTACGGACTTTTGATAATTGTTTCACTTTATTATTTTTGCGAGCTTGCGCGACTTGAAGGACATCCAGTTCCTGTCGTTTCTTTAATTACAGAAACTGCCAGCCGCCAGCGTGATGAATGCAAGTTTGTTCTTGGTCCAGTTACCCTTGTTTTAGGAATTGTTTTTGCAGCGCTTGTTCTTCCTCTTTCGTGTGCTAAAATTGGAATCTTTGCACTTGCTTTTGGCGATGGACTTGCAAGTCTTGCAGGAAAGCTTTTTGGAAGAATAAAGATTCCACATACAGGCGGAAAAACTCTTGAAGGTAGCCTTACCTGTTTTGCTGCAGTTTTTATTTCAACATTTATTGTTACCCGACTTCCTGTTGTAAGTCTGGTAGTTGCTCTTGTTGCAATGCTTATAGAAGTTTTCCCATTTGGCGACTGGGACAATATGATTATTCCAACCTTTACCGGCGGAGTTTACTGGCTGCTGGTAACATATTGTTTTTAGTCGTTCCACAAATACTGCTTGTGAAGTTCCTTCAGATAAAGAATATCCCCAATAAGTAAAAGAATAAAAGAAATAATAAGTTTAAGAAGATTTGTCGTGTTGAACAGAATGAATGTTCCAATAATAATCAGGCAAAGTCCAAGAGTCGTAAACTGAGTATAAAAACGCTGCTTATTGTTATAGAAAAGAGCAATCAGTGTTGCAAGAATTACAAGAATGGAAGCAATCTTTATTACATTTCTGTAGCTGTAATCAACTTCAAAATTCATACAGATATTTGCAGTGTTAAGCGGAATGATTTGTGCAAAGAAAACGCAGCCTATTAAAAGAACAAAAATGTTTTTTTCAAGATCCTGACGCTGTTCAACATTACCCATTACAACGGCAAAGAGCAGAGAAAGCGGCATCAAAAGCTTTGAAAAGATTACGCAGTTTCCGCAAAAAACAAGAAGATTTGTATATGTGTTAACCATTCCAAAAAGAGGAAGCCAGATTCTAAAGGAATTTGCAATAATTGATATTAAGAATAGAAAGAAGTATGAAATGTCGGTTGCCTGAGTTTTTTCAAAAACGCGGTAAAGCATAAAGCTTGTAACGCATACATAGATAATCTGAAAGAAAAGTGCACTTATAACGATTATAGGATTATATCTTATAAGAAATGCCTTATGTGTAGCAGAGCCTTCAAAAATATCAGGCGAAAAGGTTTTTGTGTGTAATGAAAAAATAAAAAGGATTATATTGGCTGCCAGAAACACCATTGATAAAAAGAAGAGTGTAAGATTAAGTCTGTTGCGAGTTTTTATAGTCATATTAAAATATTATCGGGTTAGGAAATAATAGTAAAGACTTATAAAAAAAAACCGACAATTTAACTGAAACCTTATTTTTACTTGAACTTTGGGAGGATCAGGAAAAATGAAAAAAATATTAGCTTTGGCAATGATCATTCTCTTTTGCAGCGCAGCCTTGAGTGCTGGAGATGTTGCCACCTTTGTGGATAAAGGTTTTTCAGAGGATGGTAAATATTATGTTTTTGGACAGTACGGCCGCACAGATAAAAAATATCAGGGTTGGGCAGAAATTTATCAGGTAGATATAGCAAAGAACGACTGGGTAGACGGCGGTGTATTCAAGATTAATCCAACTGCAGTAACAGCCGATAAAGCCGGAATTGATGTATATGAAGCTCTTGAAGGCAAAAACTATTATTATTTGAGAGACCTTAAATGCAAGACTGCTAATGCAGATCACGTGCTTTATATTCTTGATGATGTAAACAAAGTTGGAACAGACGAAATTGTATTTACCGATTTCAATAATTCTACAGTAGATTCTCCTGATACTTTCCATATTCAGCTTGTTCCTACAATTAATGGAAGCGGTAAAAATGTAAAATCATCATTCTACATCTGGTTAGAAAAGAGAGACAGCAACGGAAATACAATCTACAAAACAAAGGTTGGAAGTCCGAATGTAGTTCGTTCAGGCATAAGCGGATATAAAATTGAACGCATAATGTGCGATCCTACAGAAAAGAATTTTATCTTTATCGTAGAAAAAATCCAGGAAGATGATACAGGCATTTCAATCAGATATATGGTTGAAGCCGCAAAAATAGAATAGAACAATGCGTTTCCTGTGGTTCCTGAGCTTGTCGAAGGAGCCGAAGGGCTGTATTTAATAGAAAATGCACTTTTTTCAAAAAAAGTGCATTTTTTTTTGCAAATTTTTGTAAGAAGTCCACTTTTTTTTCCATACTATATATAGAGATTTTTTAAAAGAGGTGGACGATGAGTAATCCAAAACTAAAAGAAATGATGGTAGTGCTTGGAGAGGCTGTGCTTCTGGCGGGTATTACCGTTGCGGCCGTGCTGCCCGTTTCGTGCAAGATTACAGAGCAGGGTGTGAAGATTGTGGGCGGAGATTATGTTCCTCCCGTTCTCAATGGTTTTGTAGTTGCAGATGAAAAAACTGTAGTTCTTGAATTTTCCGAAAAAGTAGAAGTAAGCGGTTTTGTCGTAGCAAAGGTAATTGATGATGAGTTTGCTTCGATGGAACATTCTTCAACAATTGATTTATCGCCTGCACTTGAAAGGGCTTCAGGTGTTTACGGGGCTGTCGGCTGTTCCGTTCAAGCTGATAACCCTCCCAATATCCTTAAGTTCATTCTTGACGAACAGATGGAAATTGGTCAGGGCTATGAATTGTATGCAAAGGTTTTAGATTCTGTAGGGAATACGCTTACTCTTGTAATTCCGTTTACAGGGTTTAATTCACGGGTTCCCGAGCTTATGATTACAGAGCTTCAGACAGAAAGCGTTTCGAGCCAGAATAAAGCCGAAAAAACTGCAGGCATATATAGAAATGAATATGTAGAGCTTCTTGTGCTTAAAGGTGGAAATCTTGCAGGACTTGAACTTTGCAGCGGGTATGACGGCGAAACCAAAAAATATACTTTTCCTGCAATTGATGTTAGCACCGGAGAAATTATTGTCGTTCATATGAGAAATCGTGGAAACGGGTGTATAAGCGAAGAAGGCGATGACCTTACTCTTGCAACCTCTTCATATACTTCCCCGGAAATCCGCGATTTATGGACAGATATAGAAACTACAACGCTCGGAAATAAAACTGATATTTTAATAATCCGTAATCGTGCAGACAGGCGGCTGCTTGATGCCGTAATGTTCCGTGCTTCAAATATTGAGGCCTGGACAAAAACAATGATAGATTATTCCCAGCTTCTTGATGAATCAACTGTCTACAGCTCAGGCGACATAGAAAATGCATTTATTACAGATGCCCTTACTGCAACGAAAACATTACACCGCACAGATGCTTTAGAATATCAGCAGCAGCTTCTTGAAGGCGTGGAGCTTGAGTTTCCTGTTCCTTCTTCTGCAGAAGTCTGGACTGTAGGAGATCCAACTCCCGGCGCTCTTTAAAATAACCCCGATTTATGCTACATTACCCGTATGGTAGAATTATTGGCACCGGCAGGTAATGTAGAATCTCTTGACGCCGCAATTGGTGAAGGCGCAGATGCAGTTTATCTTGGTCTCAAAAGCTTTAATGCCCGCATGCGAACGACTAACTTTGCATGGAATCAGTTTGAAGCTGCAGTAGAAAGTCTGCACCGTCAGAACAAGAAGGTTTATGTAACTGTAAATACAGTTTGCGAAGAACGCGAAACGGAACGACTTTACAGATTCCTCTCATATTTAAAGGAAGTTGGACCAGATGGTCTTATCGTTCAGGATTATGCTGTAATGCGTCTTGCACAGGAATTCTTTCCTGATATTGAACTTCATGCTTCAACACAGATGAATGTAGAAAGTTCAAATGCAGTTCGTCTGCTTCAGAAAAACGGTGTTAAGCGTGTAGTTCTTGCCAGAGAGCTTGGCCTTGAAGAAATCAAGAAAATCAAGCAGGAAACAGGTGCTGAACTTGAAGTTTTTGTTCATGGAGCACTTTGTGTAAGTGAATCGGGCTTGTGTCTGTTCTCATCATTCCTTGGAGGAAAATCTGCAAACAGGGGAATGTGTGCTCAGGCTTGCCGCCGTTATTATACTGCAGAAGTTCCGGGCGGAATAAAGCAGGGTTATTATTTTTCACCATGCGATTTTGAACTTATAGATTATATTCCGGCTCTTATAGAAGCAGGCGTAGATTCATTTAAAATTGAAGGCCGCATGAAAAGTGCTGAATATGTCGGAAGTGTAGTTGCCGCATATCGTTATGTAATTGATCACTACAAAGAAGATAAAAAGGGTGCAATTGCAACCGGAAAAAGAATTCTTTCTTCAGATTTTGCCCGTTCAAAAACAACATACTGGTACGGCTTTGAAAATGAAACTCAAGGTGTAGATAAGGCCGGCGAACTTATATTGAATCCTGATCAGGCAGGTGGTACAGGCTTGTATCTTGGTAAAATTGCAGGAACAAAGCCTGCAGAAAAAGGGCTTGTAGAAGCAATTCGTGCTGCTGCAAATCCTGACACTCCGCCGGAGCAGCTTCGCATTCAGATGGCATATTTGAAAGGTGGAAGTTATGAGCCTGATCCGGGAGATTCAATCCGCATTCACAAAAAAGATGATACCGGTCGAATGAGTCATAAAATTAGAACTGTAGAGTTTGATGAAAAAAGTGACCGCCGCTGGATTGATATTCCTGCAGGCTTTTCTACAGGTGATGAAGTATATCTTTTGCAGTACAAGGCAAATACAAAGCGCTATTCACATGTGCTGCCGAATGACATTGGCCGTTACCGTAAGCAGCCAAAGGATGAAAGACTTCCTATTCTTGATGTTACTCCCGTTGCGCCAAAAGAGCTTGAGTATTTTCCAGACGGACTTTATGTACAGGTTTCTTCTGTGCCAGATTTATTTGCAGTGCAGGGCATGAATCCTGTAAGGGCAATTCTTGAATACAACAGCGAAACTTCTTATGACTTATTAAATCACAAGACAGTGCTGCCGTTCTCAAAAAAGCAGCTTTATATTTCGCTTGATCCTTTCTGTTCTTCTTCTCAGGAAGACAAGCTTGGACA
>JAEEGL016301135.1_pt1 | contig 11194 bp, 11 predicted proteins | sample 9134231 | NCBI WGS metagenome assembly JAEEGL01 (sample SAMN16246548, study PRJNA631951) | gut metagenome | biome: gut microbiome; feature: rumen; material: fiber-attached | host: Bos | place: Iran: Karaj | collected 2018-10
AGCCGATGAAATCATCAATAGCGCAATAAAGCCGCCATTCGATGTAGTTCAATTGCTTGCGGATTGTAAAGAATTGGAAGGCATAGGTGTGGCATTGGCCTGTGATTATCTCAAAGGAAGCGGACTGGCGAGCATTGCAAAGCCCGATACTCACATAAGAGATGTATTCTGCGTTATAGACGGTATTCCATACAGTTTGGACATGGCGCTTGCTATGAGAGTCAAGGCTTTTGCCGACGCAGTCTGCCCTTCAGATCCAAATAACTATGAGAAAAGTGGGGCATTTTATGTCGATAAAGTCATTTGGACAATTTGTTCAAAATCTAACGAAACGAAGATTAAGTTTTTGAAAGACCTTAACGGTTTTGTAAAGCTTCATCAAGAATTGTCTCTTTAAACAATACAAGATACTATTGTTGACTCATTTTATAATTTATGCTCACATCATGTTGATGAATATACAGAAAAAAAGCCTATAATCTTAAGTACTTTTTTCGAGCATAGAAATGACACGAATGACAGAATAGAGTTTATGCTGATTATAAATGATGATGATTTATCAATGGAGATGGCTTTGTGTACTTATCGAAAACTAACTTTTTTGGAAAAACAAGAAGTACATGATGAGTTTTCACTTTCACGTTGCTATGCGGAATTCTATGGAAAGGTTCCAATTACAAAATACCTCAAACACACTAGGCATGAAGAGGATTTCCATAAATTGATAGTTCAGCTTGGATGGACTGATGCCAGAGATGATGGACTGTTGTATGTACAAAAGATTACTGGGAGTGAGCAGTCCCATGAGTTAATTCTGCCAATTATCGAAAACACGTTTTCTAAAATTGTTGAGATTTGTAAGCAGCTGAACATGTATGTATGATAATTATAATGCATAAGAAACCTCTAACCTTAGACTTTTTGACCCGTATTAAGGATTTGTTCTATTCCCAAAAAGAAGTTATCTTTACCATTTAGGTTGTTGACAGCTGATTTTTCACTAGCAATCATGACAATGTTTTCTATGGTTGTGCGAAAGTGCCAACAGTTGAGTACTAAAGGTGCAAAACAAAACGAATGTGGACAAGCGAACCCTGCAAGGGTGAGTGTAGCCGAGGGAGAGGAGTACCACCAATGACAGCGACCTCATTTATAGAGGACGAACGGAATTAGGGATTTCCGTGCGTCCTCTCGAGGGTGGAGTCTTCAAAGCGTGATTATGGTTTTAACTTTTTACAAATAAATTACTTAAAATAAGCCTCAAAATCTCCAAAAGTGGATTCCTGTAGTTTTACATCTTCTCCAATGTTAACAATCTGTATCTTGATGGTTTCTTTTGAAAAAGAACTATTTTTAGACTTTTTGAACTTGTAGTCACCTCCAATTTGAACAAGTCTGACTTTTAAATCAGGAAATGATTTCACTATCTCAAATGTCACTTTCTTTCCCTTCAAAGTTGCAAGATAACCTTTGCTCAATTTTGACATGACAACTCCTTTTTTAAGAATGTTTCGGTTTTATCTCTCAATAGTCGCTTGAACTTAAGCGACTGTAAAAGTTTAACTCTTTTTTGGGGGAAAAGAAACGCGCATGGAAAAATGTCATTTTTTACTTAATGCGATTCCACTGCTCTTTATATTCTTGTTTATCATAGTCTTTAGGTTCTACCCAGTATGTTTTTCCACCCAAATGAGCCTTTGCCTTGATTTCATCAGGTGTCATAACATAAACATCAGGAATGTCTTTTTCAGCTACTCGCGTTACAACAACCCAATAATCACCCATAAGATCATCAATACTGCTGCCTATTGGAATTGGATTGCGTGTGGACAAAGTCTTGATCTGTAATCCTATAAATTTACCTTCTTTATAGGCGACAATGTCAATACCTTTTGCATTTCGTGACGTAGGCATTGCATTCCATCCGCGACGCGACAATTCGAAACAAACATAGTACATTCCAACATTGCCAGTGATTTGAGTGTCTTTCTTCTTTTTCTTCTCTGTCATTTTTGTCTTTCCTTTGATTAAATGATGACCTTATTTAAACCCTATCATCCTTAAGTTTAAGAAGTATTTGATCATAATATAATACCCCTCCAGATTGTTCAAGTCCAATGAGTTATTATTACTCTTGATTCAACGATGATATGCCAATCATGGTCACAGCATATTTTCTTTGTTTGCCACAGAATCAATAATTCTGTCGCGTTCCTCTTTTGAGAGGGATGCGCATTGGATTCGGCGTTCTCTGTCGTAATTGGTATTTAGCAACATATCGCCTCCTCCGAATAGCTCACAGGCGCCAGCCATGCTAATGACCATCTTTAACTCTTTGCTTGTGTTGCATCGGAATGCGATGCGCGTTGGAAAAATGGCCTTGATGGTTCCTGTAATGACTTTGGGAATAAGCTGTGAGGTGGCGAGTATGAGATAAATGCCGACTTGCGGTCCATTTATGGCTATTTGTGTAAGACGCAATTCTATATCTTTATTTATGGGCATGAAATCAGCCAAGTCATCAATCACAGCGACTATATATGGTTCCATAAAGGGGATTGGTCTGTCATCGTCATCGAGAATCACATTCTGTTTAGGACGGCGCATGTGAAAATCCCAGATGGATTTTACATTGTAGAAGCTCTTGTATCTCTGCTCCATAATCATTATTATGCCTTCAAGTTTTTCCAAGACGTTGTCCGTTGTCGTAAACATTGGAAACGGAAGTCTGGCGTAATCCTCCAAATGCCCTTTTGAGTCAAATAGAATTAAATTCAACTCATTGGGGCTGAACTTAAAGAGCATGGAGGCGATGATTGTGTCCAAGCACATTTTCAACTCACTTTCATCCGCACCCCCAATCAGCAGATTATGTTCTTTATACAAGTCTAATATTCTGCTTCTTCCATAAATTCCTTTCCCCAGCGCGAGCGGAATGCGGGCCTTGGAGTTCTTCCACGAGTTGTTGTCAAGAAGACTACTGAATGGAATTTGTATCCTGTCCTTTCGCGGCATCTGTATTCCAACATAAAAAACGCCTGGAATCGAGGCAATAACAATATCAACAGAATCAACGGTTAGAGCATCTTTGATTTTCCCTTCAAGGGCTGTAATCTTATCGAATCTCCCGCCCTGCTCTAGCCTGACTATAAACTGTATCAATTGCGGAGCGATGACTGTTTTGACCACTTTGGCTTTGGCCTTGGATGTGTTTAAAATCTGCTGTACGATTTCCGCCATCCGCTTTGATTGCTTTCGCAATTTCGAATTGGCTATGGGAATCATTTCATTTTCCAATAAACTGGCATCATGATAATTGTAGCCGACTTGTTTGTCTTTGTCTTCAACTGTCATATAAATCTCCTTTGGTTTGCTATTCTCAACAACATTTTTGATTCAACGATAGATAATATCACCAAAGACAAAGACAAATAGTGTCCGTCAAAAAATCTTTATCGAGAAAAATCAAGAACAACGGCTTTGAACAGGCCACATCAGACATAATGCATTTATAATTATTTGTCCAACTCTTCTAGATTCTATAAACAAGTTTTATTTAATTATATTTATTGACTTTTTATGTCAAATCTGTTTGCATTTTCAATATATAGGTGTATCATTCTATATAAGACAACTTGAAATGCACTCTATAAAATATAGGGAAACGCTTATGGGCTTAAAGGACGCGGCGGCAATGAACGAGAAGCTCAATGGAAGGCTATTAAAACCTCTTGTCAAGAATACATACCTTTTCTATACACTAAAGAGCGGATATGTTCAAAAGTTCTGCGATGATGTTGCTATTGGGACTGCACAAAGGACTGTAGGTATAAAAATGTTGCTTCAAGCGACGGGGGCTGGCGCCCCCGAACCCCCGCCGCCTCTGCGGGCCATCCCCGAACCCCCGCCGCCTCTGCGGGCCATCCCCAAACCGCCCACGCAGGGGGTTAGGGGGGCGCAGCTCCCCGTCGTTTGTAAGGAGACCACGCCATGAAGTTCCCCCTCATCCACACTGGGCGGCGTTTTTTCTTTTTCACCTTTGTCGTGGAGGGACGGCGGCCCGTGCTTTCACGGCTCGTGCGTGGCGAGAAACGGCCCGTGCTTCTGCCAGACGGCGAGCGGGTGATGGCGTTCTGGCGGCAACTCCACCAGATCGAGCCACGTTTCACGGCCAGCGATTTCGTCATCATGCCCGACCATGTGCATCTGCTCCTCATCGTGAATTCTGAGGACGAGTTCCGCTTCAACCCGCTGGTTTTCGCGCATTGGTTCATGGAGAAAACGGCGAGCGTTGGCTCGACGCTCGTCTGGTCCCGCGACTATTGGATCGACATCTCCTTCGACTCCCGCCAGCTTGCCGCCATCCGCCGCTACATCAAGATGAACCCTGCGCGGTATTTCTGGAAATTGGACAATCCCGACATGTTTCGCTTCCGCGCAAACCTGCGCCACCCAATTCTCAACACAGCACTCGAATGGTCGTCCGTCGGCGACATCACCATCCTTGCATCACCATTCCTCTATCTCGTGCGAATTACCATGAAAAAGACGGTGGCGGAACTTGAAGATGAAATCGCCGCCCATGTCGAACGCGCGAAACACGGCTGGACGCCAGTCTGCGGCTTCATATCTCCTGGCGAGCGCGAGTTCGAACGTCGGCTAAAGGAGTTGCCGCATTCGCGTTGGATCAAGACCGTGCCCTACGGCTTGCCAGAACGCTACGACCCCTCGGTGGAGGATTCGCGCTGGCTCGCCGCGCATCGCCAACTCGTCCTGAGTTCGTTCGACCGTGCCGTCATTCCGCCATTTAAGATAACGCGGTCGGGGTGCCTTGCCATGAACGAACGCATCGCGGCAATGGTTGCAGCAAACGATGGGGGCGAGGCCACGGATACCTTTGGATCCGCACCCCATTGATGCGGCAACCCAATCATGGGAAAAGGAACAGGAATGAACACGAGCGAACGTAGGATACCCTAATTTGGACCAGATTATTGATAATAAATTACAATTTTTAATAAAAGAACTGCAAATGCTATGTGAATACTTTAAAACCGACTTGACAAATCTCCAAAAACGCCATAAATTGACCCCCAACCCATAGGGCGGGGCCCTGCAAAAAAACGACGAACAGGGAGTTTTGTTCATAAGTATTTGTAAACAAGATAGTTATCGTAAATAATATCGTACCACAGCATAAACAAAGGATTATTCAAAGATGATGCATCAATGGGCACTATCAATATCGCAGGACAATGTAATTGAACCACGTTGGCTGGAAGAACTAGCAAATTCAAAAACAATCAAGAGTTTTGAGTATTCTTGTGGCAGATTTCCCTCGCACAGTGAAATCGTGGAAAGAACAGGCATTCTTGCGCCATGGATACAATCCAAAAAGATTTGCTGTGGCAGTCTGCATCTTCCATTCTATTGGGGAGCAGAGCGTCCGACACAACCCTTTGAAACTGAACGTCAGATTTGTGTCCAGCGTCATGAATATATCTTGCGTGCATTTTCGCCTCTTGGCATGAAACATGTCACAACGCATGTTGGTTATCCCAACGAGGGGCAGTCTCGTCTCAATGCCGTGGAATGCGCCAGAAAGACTTTTCAGGCACTTATTCCAGCCGTGCAGGAATGTGGAGTCAGCCTGAATCTGGAGATATGTCCGCGCGGCTCCACAGGAGGCGTTCCAGAAGAGATGGAACAGCTGCTGGAAGGCATGCCAGATTGCATTGGCATTTGCTTTGATGTCAACCACGCTGGAGAACGTTGGCAGGAGATACCGCAGTGGATTTCACGTCTCGGCAAAAAAATCAGAACATTCCATATCTGCGATTGTGACGGCGTTGACGAATGCCACTGGTTTCCTGGAAACGGCATTCTCAACTGGAAAGAAATCATGAAAGAAATCCAGCGTCTTGACCATGAATGCCTGCTGATTTATGAAGTGTCAACCGATGGTTTCAGACCACCTGAATTTGAAAACCGCAAAATGGATCCGCATTGGTTTATCTCAGGCATTGAAAGAAACATCCAGTGGCTGTCATCACTAGCATAAACCTAAGCAAATAGCTAAAAAGGATAATTGTGATGGAATGTATTACACTAAATTATTCTCTTGATGATACTTATGATGTTGTGGTATGCGGCGGCGGTCCCGCTGGTTGCGCAGCCGCTCTTTCCGCTGCCAGAAATGGAGCCAAAGTTGCTCTCGTTGAGCAAATGGGATGTTTGGGCGGAACTGGCGTCATCAATGGCGTTAATGTATTTTCCCCGGGATACCATGACAGTGAAAGAGAAATAATGGGTGGAGTGTTTAAGGAAATCTACCAGCTTCTATTAGAACGAGATGCAATTATTCCACATGTTCAGCACGCTTGGGAACCATTTAATATGGAAGTGTATAAACAAATATGGGATGATTTGCTATTTGAAGCTAAAGTTGATGTTTTTCTTGAATCAACAGTCGTGGCGGCAAAGGTTAGCAATAGTCATATTGATAATATACTAATCAATACATTGCAGGGCTTACGCGGGTTAAAAGCATCAGAGTATATTGATTGCACAGGAGACGGACATCTTTCAATGCTGTCTGGCGTTCCTTTTGAGATAGGTAGAGAGTCTGATGGCGCAATTCAACCCTATACGATGATGTTTTTTGTCGGTGGTGTTGACATTGATGAAATCAAAGGTTACAGCAGGGATGGATTGTATTTGACAGATGACGGTCGTTCCTTTGTCAATGGAAATGGTTTTCGAAGTTTCATCGAAAAAGCCAATGAAGATGGTCTCGATTTCATTCCCAAGAAGACGATAGGCTCGATGTATAACATTCCATGGCTCCCTGGAGTCGTTGGCATCAATTTCGGCAGGGTTTTTGGTGATGGAAAACTGGAACCTACACAATTGTTTCTTGATACACGCACGGGCCGTAAGCAAGTTGAGGAGGCGATGAAAATTTTAAGGGGATACATCCCTGGTTTTTCAAATGCCTATTTGATTGAGTCGTCTTTAAAAATCGGCAGGCGAGAAAGCCGTCGCATTAAGGGTCTCTATACGATGACAGTAGATGATGTATTGCAACTGCGTCAGTTCGACGATGTGATTGCACAAGGTTGCTATCAAGTGGATATACATGGACCGACAGATGCAACGTTCAAGTTGATCAAGTTGCCTCCAAAAACTCACTATGATATTCCATATTCTATTTTACTTCCCCAGAAAATAGATAATCTTCTAGTTGCGGGACGTTGCGTGTCAGCGACCCACGAGGCGTTAGGAGCAATTAGAGTTCAACCGATTTGCATGGCAATGGGACAGGCGGCAGGGACGGCGGCGGCTCTCTGTAAAAAAGAGGGCTGCATTCCAAAGGAATTATCTGTTGGCCTATTGCAGAATACATTGCAGAATATGGGTGTCATATTGCATTGATGCAGGGCGAAGAATAATATGGAATACATCGTCGAAGAGAAAAGGCGAACGCCTATAGTTGATACTGTAGATATTGTCGTATTGGGCGGAGGATGCACAGGCACATTTGCCGCCATTCGTGCGGCAAGACTTGGAGCAAAAGTCGCGATTGTCGAGAGGACAGGATGTTTTGGCGGCGTTGCGACAAACAGTTTTGTCTGCGTCTGGCATACATTGACTGATGTTCATTATCGAAAGCAGATTATTGCAGGATTGACGCAAGAAGTCATTGAACGGTTGTCGAGAATTCCAAATGGAATTAAAATCTATCCTCCTGAAGAGGGAAAGACACCGTTCAGGGAACCATATTACGCTGTAAATCACCTTAATACAGAAGAGTTGAAGATTGAATTGGACACAATGATAATGGATGCTGGCGTCCATCCATATCTTCATACTCGATATGTTGCGCCGTATAAGGAAGATGACAGACTGGCAGGTGTCATCATTGAGAATGCGTCAGGCCGTTCTGTCATCAAAGCAAGTTTTTTCATTGATGCCACGGCGGACGGATTTCTTGGCGCTGACATGGGCATGCAGACTTACAAGCATGAACAATTGCAGCCAGCGACGACGGGCGCAAGGGTGAGTGGTTGGGAAAAACTTACGAATCCCAACGAGATCCTTCATCTTGATAAAAACAAGGCTCGGCTAGGCATTAGAGCAGGATGGGATGATATAATGCCTGGTGCTCCTAATGTTAGAAATTGGTTTAAAAGTCAGTATTCTGGCGATTGCTCAAATGCGGACAAATTAACCATTGGGGAGATCGAGGGACGCCGACAGGTTCGCGAAATGATGAATATTCTGCGAGAACAAGATCCTAATGGCAAAGAGTTGTCTTTAGTTGCATTGTCATCTGTAATTGGAATACGTGAGACTCGCCAGTTGGTTTGTCAATATCGACTGACGCAAAATGATCTGCTGTATGGCAAACCGTTTGAAGATACCATTGGTTATTGTGCCTATCCTATTGATATTCATACACCAGGCGAGCCCACACGTCTTTTCTATTTAGATGGTACGATGAGCCTTGGGTCACCGCTTCGAACGGAACTTGGAAAATGGCGAAAAGATGATGGAGAAACTCCTGCATATTGGCAGATTCCATATCGCTCTATGCTGCCTGAAAGCATTGGCAATCTGTTGATCTGCGGCAGAGCAATTGATGCGGAAAAGGGGGCTTTTGGGGCATTACGGGTTATGATAAGTTTAAATCAAACAGGAGAAGCAGCGGGAGTTGCAGCCTACGAAGCACTTACAAGCGGAAAAACTGTTCAAACAATAGACTTCTCTTCTTTTAGAAAGAAGATGAAAAATGGCGGCTCCATCGTTTTATAAACGTCAACAGCTAACTATCTAAATGTCAATAATCAATCATCTCCAACAATGAAATTAAAACTATTTCTTCTGTTCATTCTTCTTCTTGTCGTACACGCCGAGACGATTCAACTGCGCTTGGCTCCTGATCCGACGCCTGCAGACATAACCGCCGCAAATGAACTGGCCAAATACTTCAGAATTATAGACCAAAGCAATCAGCCTGTTGAGATCGTGACTGACGAAAATGCGCCCAAAAACGGCAGAATTGTCAGGCTCGGACAATCTCCTGAATCCATGAAAGTCTTCGGCGTCAAGGACTGGAGGCTGCTTAGGCGCGATGAAATCATGTACAAGGTCGCGGAAGACGGAACTCTGTACATCGCGGGCGACCGCACAAGAGGCACCTTATATGCCGTCTATGAACTTCTTGAGCGCGAATATGGCGTAAGGTTCTTCGCCCCAGACTGCAAAAAGATTCCGACAAGGAAGATTCTGGAACTACCGCAGATCGGCGTCAGCTATCGCTATGCGCCAGATTTTCAATCACGCTCCTCAGCATACGAGATCCTTCAGAAAGGTCCTGACGATTGGGCGGCGCAGATGCGCCAAAACGGTTATCATAAGCCAAAAAGCGTTGAATTTGGCGGACACGACACTCTGCTTGGCTGGGTCCATACATTCAACAAACTGATTCCACCATCCAAATATTATGCAACGCATCCAGAATGGTTTGCTATGGTTGACGGGAAGCGCGTTAAGGAATACGGACAGCTTTGCCTGACAAACAAATCCATGCGCAAAGAACTGACCAACAGAGTGCTGGAGCTCTTAAAGCAGAATCCAGCCGCGAAGTTCATCTCAGTTTCCCAAAACGACACGCTTAAGGATTATTGTACATGTTCGGAATGCACTGCTTTTGTCGAAAAGAATGGTCGTCAGTCGGATTTGCTTTTGGACTGCATTAACGAAGTGGCGGCTGAAATCAAAAAGAGCCATCCAGACGTTTTTGTGGAGACGCTGGCGTACAATTACACAGTGGAACCTCCGCTGACAGTCCGTCCGCTAGAGAATGTCGTGATTCGCTATTGCTCAATACATTCTGCGGTTTTCCATCCCATTGATTCCGAAACCAATAGAAACGTGGCGAAAGAGATGCTTGCATGGAAAGACATTGCGCCACAGATGATGGTCTGGAACTATGTCACCGACCATCATCGATACTATCAACCACACCCAAATTGGCATGTGCTCGCCGATGACCTGCGCTTCTTCAGAAAATGTGGAGCCATAGGAATCTTCGAGCAGGGAGCCTATTTCGCGGCGGGACCTTTGGCGGATTTGCCTGAAATGAGAGTTTATCTGCTTAGCAAACTTATGTGGAATCCCGACCTTGACGCAAATGCTGTGATGAAAGAGTTTGCGGAGGGGTATTATGGTCCTGGAGCGCAGGCCGTGCTGAACTACATTGACGCTGTCACACGTTCAATAAAGGAGCATCCTGAATGCAGATATGACAGCTTTGCGCCCGACACAGACGCATGGCTGGACCCTCAAATTATGGCCAAGGCATGGAAGGAACTTTACACTGCGGCGAGAAAGTTTGAAAATGACACTGTATATGGTCCACGATTGGCGTTCGCCAGCATGCCACTGACGATGAACCTCCTTGAGAGGACCGATGTGCTTAAGCGAAATCCAGAGAAACGGCTGCCCGAACTGCGGGACGTCGATGCCCTCAAACTGATTGAATGGACAGCGGATGTCATGGAAAAATCCAAAGTCGTCTATCTTTCCGAAATACAGTACAAGGCCGCCGATTGGCTTGCCAAGCGTCCTGGTGATTTCACTACCCCAAAAATGCCGTTCCCAAATGATGGTGAACGTCCTGAGGGACTGCCAGCAGGCACAGAATGGTATGGATGGGACATCGAAAGAGTCAGCACGCTTGGAACAACTGCCGACAAGGTCGCCGTGCTCCCTGACGCCACCGCCTGTAACGGTAGCGCAATTCGTCAGCCCAACACGCACAATGGATGGTATCTGAAGATGAGAAAACTGCCAGGCGGCATTTATGATTTGTACATTGAGGCCAGATGCGTTCCGAAGTCAGATGCCTTTGACGGTAAGGCGTTTATGTTCGGCAATTATCCTGCTGGCCCTACCCGCGACATCGCCGCCACTTTGGTCGCCAAACCGTCATATCAACTCATAAAATTAGGCAGGACGCATCTAACAAAAGCGCAGTATGTATGGTGCGCCCCCGTGGTCAATCCAACGCTAAAGGAGTTTTGGATTGACCGTGTCATCATCGTTACGATAGACTGAAGATTTCTACTCTTCAAACTGGAAAGATGAATGAGCACGTCAGGATAAAATGACGAAGCTGATGGACTGATTG